>Ga0102927_1000055_pt1 | contig 23033 bp, 20 predicted proteins | sample SalPon1_A_H2O_MG_FD_78208 | JGI IMG/M metagenome (GOLD analysis project Ga0102927, IMG submission 78208) | Salt pond water microbial communities from South San Francisco under conditions of wetland restoration - Salt Pond MetaG R1_A_H2O_MG | ecosystem: Environmental > Aquatic > Non-marine Saline... | reverse complement strand
TTGAACCCACGACCACCGGAGCCACAATCCGGAGCTCTACCAACTGAGCTACGCCCACCATTGAACCTGAGCCCTGCGTTGTGAAATGGTCGGGGTGGAGGGATTCGAACCCCCGACATCCTGCTCCCAAAGCAGGCGCGCTACCAGACTGCGCTACACCCCGCTTATGACCGCAGGTACTTCCACAACATGGTTGTAAAAGGTAAACGGATAATACTCAGCCACCCTTTAGCGGTCAATGCGCGTATACTCCGGCCAGCTTAAGGAGTATTGATTAAATGACATTTGACGATTTCGGCCTTCGCGCCGAGCTGCTCGACGCGATTAGCGCATCGGGCTATACCACCCCGACACCCATTCAGCAGCGCGCGATTCCCGCGATCCTAGACGGTGGCGACCTACTAGCCGCCGCTCAAACCGGAACTGGCAAGACAGCGGCATTTACATTGCCCCTATTGGAGCGCCTATCAAAAAGCGAGCCAGCCGGTACCAAACGCCGAGCCGTGCGGTTACTCGTTATTGCACCGACTCGTGAATTGGCCGCACAAATTCACGAGAGCATAAAAACCTACGGCCGCAATCTGCCATTGCGCTCCGCCGTCGTCTTTGGTGGCGTCGGTATGCAGCCACAGATTGATCGCCTCAGAAAGGGCGTGGACATTTTAATTGCCACACCCGGACGCTTACTTGATCATCTCCAACGCGGTAATGCGCGTTTGGATGGTGTTGAGACCGTTATTCTTGATGAAGCTGATCGCATGCTCGATATGGGCTTTATTCACGATATTCGCAAAGTGCTTAAACACACGCCCACTAAACGCCAAACCTTAATGTTCTCAGCGACATTCTCGCGTGAGATTCGCGGACTTGCCGCTGGCATGCTGAGTCAGCGCACAGAGATTGATGTAGCTCCGCGCAATAGTGCCGCAGACACCGTTGTTCAGCGGGTTTATCGCAGCGATAAAGCAGGTAAGCGACGCTTGTTGAGCCGCCTCATTAAAGAAGGTGACTGGAAGCAGGTGCTCGTGTTTACCCGAACCAAGCATGGCGCTAATAATTTAAGCCGCCAACTCGATCAGGACGGCCTGAGCTCAGAAGCCATTCACGGCAACAAAAGCCAGACAGCCCGTACAAAAGCACTGGCTGGATTTAAGCGGGGTGATGTACGAGTGCTAGTGGCCACTGATATCGCAGCGCGCGGGCTCGATATTGATCAGTTACCGCATGTGGTCAACTATGACCTTCCACATGTGGCTGAAGATTATGTGCATCGAATTGGCCGTACCGGTCGCGCCGGTAATGCTGGCGAGGCAATATCATTGGTTGCCCCAGATGAGGCTAGATTGCTCAAGGGAATCGAGCGATTGCTCAAGCGTCCCCTTGAGCGCGGTGATGCTGCTGCTTAAACGCGAATAAAAAACTGGCGCGCCCGGCAGGACTTGAACCTGCAACCCTCGGCTTAGAAGGCCGATGCTCTATCCGGTTGAGCTACGGGCGCGTGATGTTCATTGTAGCGCAAACAATAAAAAGATCATTGGTAAGCGCATGGGGGATAGGCTATGAGTGCAGCGATCATTGATGGCAAAGCGATTGCTGCTGATATTCGCAATCGGCTTTCTAAGCAAGTCTCAGATCGGCTAAATACAGGCTATGCTGCACCGGGGCTCGCCGTTGTTCTCGTGGGCGATAGCGCTGCTTCCTCAGTCTATGTCCGCATGAAACGGCGTGATTGCGCGGAAGTCGGCTTTATATCCCAGGACTTTGACTTGCCGGCTAGTACCGGCCAAGCCGAATTAATTGAACTCATCGACACACTTAATGCCAACCCCGACACGCATGGCATTTTAGTCCAACTTCCACTGCCCGATCATATTGATGAACATGCGATCATCGAGCGTATCGATCCGGCCAAAGACGTCGATGGATTTCATCCGCAAAACGTCGGCCGTCTAGTGCTGCGCCTTCCTGGGCTGCGTTCCTGCACACCGCATGGCGTAATGACCCTGCTAGCAGCCACAAAAGAACCGCTCGAGGGCACCAATGCTGTGGTTTTAGGTCAATCCAATATTGTTGGGCGGCCAATGGCGCTTGAGCTTTTAAACGCTGGCTGCACCGTGACAATTTGTCATAGCCGCACGCGCGATCTGCAAGCGCAAGTGAGCCGTGCCGATATTGTTGTCGCGGCGGTGGGTCGGCCTGAGTTCATTTCAGGTGAATGGATTAAATCGGGCGCAATCGTTATTGATGTCGGAATCAATCGCTTGGCTGATGGGCGTTTAGTGGGTGATGTTGATTACGCCACGGCAGCTGAGCGGGCAGCTTGGATTACGCCTGTGCCAGGTGGTGTTGGCCCACTAACGCGAGCCACATTGCTTGAGAATACCCTACAAGCGGCAGAGGCATTGGATGCTAACTAACGCCGCTTAAGCACCTCCCGCTTTGATCACAGCGAGCGCGGCATCTAGCCGATCAACACCCATAACATCCATACCTTTAGGTCTATCTGCCACGGCCGGAGCGTTTTTTATGGGCACCAGCGCGCGTTTAAAACCGTGCCGAGCGGCCTCTGCTAATCGATCCGGGCCATTGGGGACAGGACGAATTTCACCGGCTAACCCCACTTCACCAAAAATCACCCAATCCTGCGGAATAGGTTGATCACGTAGGCTCGACATCACCGCGAGCAGTGCCGGTAAGTCGCTTGCCGTCTCGCCTACTCGTACACCCCCTACAACATTGACAAAAACATCCTCACCATGCGTGCTAACGCCTGCGTGACGTTGCAGTACAGCCAGCAGCATTCCTAAACGATGACCGTCAAGGCCGACGGCTAAGCGCCGTGGATTAGCAAGCGGGCTTTCTGCTACCAAGGCTTGGAGCTCAAGCAATAATGGCCTTGTCCCTTCACGTGTTACCAAAATCGCACTGCCAGGCACCGGTTTTTCATGTCGAGAGAGGAAAATAGCGGAAGGGTTTTTTACCTCTTTCAGACCACTATCGAGCATCGCAAAAACACCTAATTCATTAGCAGCGCCGAAGCGGTTTTTAACGGCCCGCAGCAAGCGATACCGGCTGCCTGAATCACTCTCAAAATAAAGCACCGTATCCACCATGTGCTCTAACACCCGAGGACCCGCTAATTGCCCCTCTTTTGTAACATGACCGACAAGAAACAAGACCGTACCCGTGCGCTTAGCAAACTGAACCAGCTGAGCGGCTGACTCCCGGACTTGTGCCACACCGCCAGGCGCTGAACCCAGCATATCGCTATGAATGGTTTGGATTGAGTCAATCACAAGCACTTCGGGCTTTTCTCGACTAGCAAGCTCAATGATTGCCTCGACCCGGGTTTCTGCAAGGAGTTTCAAACCATCATCATCCACCCCTAAACGCTCTGCACGCATGCCGACTTGACGTAATGACTCCTCGCCGGTCACATAGAGCGCACCGTGGCGACTGGCAAGCTTTGCAACAGCCTCTAACAATAAGGTGGATTTCCCAATGCCTGGCTCACCCCCGAGCAGCACAACCCCACCAGTGACCAAACCACCCCCTAATACCCGATCAAACTCACCAATCTCGGTTGCAAAACGAATTTCGGTATCACGCGGCACTTCCGATAAGCGTTTAACACCACTATCACCAGCATATTGAAGCCCACCACTAGCACTGCCACGCCCGCTCGCACTCAGCGGCGCCTGGACCTGCTCTTCGAGGGTATTCCACTCACCACATTCGCCACACTGGCCAGCCCATTGCGGCGAACTCACCCCACAAGCACTGCAGACATAACGTGTTTTAGCGCTGGCCTTAGCCATTCGAATAACCTCTGCGATATACCCGCTGCACTCTAGGCGTTAGCCGGCAGAAAAGCTCATAACTGATGGTCTGGCAAGCTTGAGCAATATCCCCAGCGACCGGATCAGCCCCCCAGAGTATGACGCGATCGCCTGGTTGAGCCTGCGGAACGTCGCGCAAATCAACACACAACATGTCCATCGACACTTTGCCAATCAACTGCGCACGCTGGCCATTAATACCCACCGGCGTTCCATCGGGCGCATGCCGAGGGTAACCATCACCATAACCTATCGAGACCACACCCACCGGCATAGCTTGCGGACAGATATAGCGTCCGCCATAGCCCACACCATGACCTTTAGCTAAGGTTTTAACGGAAATAAGCTCTGCCTCAAGTGTCATTGCTGGCTGAAGGGCAGCATCTGGACTTGGCCATGCAAACGGCGAGCTGCCATAAAGCATAATCCCTGGTCTTACCCAATCAACATGCGATTCTGGCCACTGCAATGTTCCTGCAGAGTTCGCGACACTTGCCTGATGCGTTGAATCCAGCACTCTGCTCAATCGCTCGAGCTGCTCATCGGTTTGTGTCGATTCTGGCTCATCTGCATTCGCTAAATGCGTCATCCAGCGCACACTAGCAACGCCCTCGAGTCGTTGTAATTGCTCGGCAGCTGCCAGTGCATCATTGGGTAGAAACCCAAGCCGGCCCATCCCAGTATCCACCTTGAGCCAACAATCAATCGGGCTTTTGATCGGCGCCTGCGCCAACGCCTCGATTTGCCAAGGTTGGTGAATAACTGCATCAAGATGATGCCGAGAGAAAGTCATGATCTCTTCAGCCGCGAAGAAGCCTTCAAGCAAAACAATACGGCCATTAAGGCCTGCCATGCGCAGTGGCAATGCCTCTTCTAGACAACTAACGGCAAATGCATCGACATCGGGAGCAAGTTCATGCGCAACAGGGAGCAGTCCGTGACCATAGGCGTTAGCCTTAAGCACTGCCATAACATGGGAGGTTGGAGCAGTGGAACGCACCACTGATAGATTATGCCGCAGCGCGTCGAGGTGGATCGTCGCCTGTGCCAAACGACTCACTGCCAGCCTCCGCCTCCGTAGCCGGCATCTTGAATAAAGTTCTCAAAACGTGTGTATTGGCCCAAAAACGTCAGGCGTAACGTGCCAACCGGCCCATTACGTTGTTTGCCAATAATAATCTCAGCGGTGCCCGCATCTGGGCTGTCTTCGTTATAAACCTCATCGCGATAGATAAACACAATGACATCAGCATCCTGCTCGATTGCACCAGAGTTATGACTCACGATGCCATCGGCTAGCCAACAAGCAGGCCCAGGCACGGTGAGATCATAAACCGGCATTTCACCCGCTGGCTCTATGCTAATAACTTGGTCTGTAAAGACCTGATCCTCAGCAACCATCAAATGATCACCGACTGAAATTTCCTCTGCGATTTGCCATCCCTTTTGGGTCTTTAACCGATGCGCCTGCGTGCACCGAATTGAGCGTCCACTCGCTAAAGTAATCTTATGCACGGATCGCTTACCAACCTCCCAGACTAAATCCGCCCGCGCCTGAATAAGCTTATCGTTGGCATCTAGACTCAAGACATCAGGGGTTTGCCCGACTAGCGCTGCAATCGATTGCTGGCTGCCATCGGCTAACATCACTGGCGTATCTGCGCTGACGCACTCGCGTAGATCGGACATGATAGGGCGCTTATTAGGGCGTTGCTCAAGACTTCGGTTTAGCTGCGAGAGCACCATGACGGGCACCCCTAGCTCTTTGGCCATGCCCTTTAATGCGCGTGAGATTTCTGAGATTTCTGCGGCGCGATTTTCTTTAAACCCCGGTAGCTGCATCAGCTGCAAATAATCCACTAATACCAAACCTAATCCATGCTCACGTTTTAAACGCCGGCACCGCGCGCGCATCTCTGTTGGCGTTAGCCCCGGCGTGTCATCAATAAACAACTTAGCCTGCGAGAGTAGGTTCATGGTGCTCGTTAACCGCGGCCAGTCGTCATCGGTCAATCGGCCTGAGCGGATCTTTTGTAACTCAACGCGGCCCAAGGAGGCGAGCATGCGCATGGCGAGCGCATCCGCCGGCATTTCCATGCTAAACACCGCCGTTGGCGGGCCTTGCTGGAGCGCCGCGGATTCCGCAATATTCATAGCAAGTGTGGTTTTACCCATCGAAGGCCGGCCGGCAACGATCACGAGGTCACCGTTTTGCAACCCCGATGTCATGCGATCGAGATCACTAAAGCCGGTGGCTAACCCAGTGATATCACTATCTTGGTGGAAGAGCGTATCAATCCGATCAACGACATCCGGTAAAATATCCCGCACGCCAACAAATCCACGTCGATTACGCCCGGACTGCTCAGCAATCTCAAAGATCCGCCGCTCCGCATGGTCAAGCAAATCCGATGAACTCTGACCTTCAGGGTTAAATCCCGTGTTCGCAACCGAGGTACCCGCCTCGATGAGCTGACGTAAAACCGATTGCTCTCGAACAATATCGGCATAGGCGCGGATATTGGCAGCGCTAGGGGTGTCTCTGGCCAAAAGACCAAGGTAGGCAAGGCCGCCGGCGTCATCTAAGTCGTCATTGGTTTTTAGCCACTCGGATAACGTCACCGCATCCATAGGACGACCGGACTCGGCTAACGATTCAATGGCGCGAAAGATCAAGCGATGATCGCGACGATAGAAGTCATCTTCAACCACCCGATCAGCCACTTGCTCCCAGGCAGTATTCTCCAGCATCAAACCACCCAAGACCGCCTGTTCCGCCTCAAGCGAATGCGGCGGCACCTTGAGTGCCTGAGTTTGCGCATTTGCGCTTTTGCTCTCAGCCATGCCGGAGTGAGACAGACGGCCAGTGGCCGACCGGCTCAGGCCTCGCCAGTGACGTTAATGTTCACCGTCGCGTTAACATCGGCATGCAAGTGAACCTGAATCGCAAACTCACCAATGGCCCGAATAGGTCCATCAGGCATCCGCACCTCGTGACGTGCCGCTTCTGTGCCGGCAGCGCTTAGCGCATCCGCAATGTCCTGCGGTCCGACTGAACCAAAAAGCTTACCTTCCTCACCCGCGTTCGCTGTAATCGTAACCACTGAGCCTTCGAGCTTTTCTGCACGGGCTTTTGCAGCGGCCAGCTCATCGGCTGCCTTTTTCTCAAGCTCCGCACGCTGTGCTTCAAAGTAAGCAATGTTATCGGCCGTTGCCGGCTTGGCTTTGCCTTGTGGAATAAGGTAGTTGCGACCGTAACCGGCACGCACTTTCACCGTATCGCCCAGGCCACCAAGATTGGCAACTTTCTCAAGAAGAATGACGTCCATTAGATATTCCCCGACTATTAAGTCTGTTCTAGCTTATGCTGCGGGCGCTAGACGCGCACGCAAATCAATAAATGGATCAGTAAGACCCAGTAATGCAACCGGTCTCAACATGAGTGGCAGAATCAGGTAAAACCCGACAAGCCACCCCACATGCCAGCCGCGAAGCGCAACCAATGCATGCGTTACTGCCAGTGCCTGCAGGATAAATACCGACCCGAGCACAACGCCCAAATCAGTGAGTAATCCGGGGGCACTGAATACACCAGCGCCTACCGCAGCCAATCCTAGGCCTGCGAACCAACGATTAAAACGTAGCGTATGAAATTCACCCTGAAAGCCACCCGGGTTGTAGAGAATGGCTTGCCACCAACGCCCTAAAAATAGACATAAAACCGCTATCCCAAGCATATTTGCTATCCATAGCCCTGTCAGACGCGGTGCAAGCTGAGCAGCCGCTTGCTGCCACTGCGGCCCCGGTTCGCCACCACTGAGCACTTGCGCCAAGGCGTTCAGGGTATTTTGCCAAAACGCCGCAGGATCACCATGCAGCCCATAAAAACTCAGAACCGCACCCACTGCAATGAGTGAACCGATTTGCAAAGTAACCGCCAGCGAGAGGCTTTTGCGCAAAATCGCCGCCAGACCAATCACCGGCAACCAGATTAGCGCGATCGGTTGAACCACAGCCATCGGCGTACCCAGCCCCCAATGAATAGGAAGCAAAACCGCAGTCGCTGCAGCTAACACCAACAAACCCTCAGCCACGCCACGGCGCAGCGTAATGAGCGCGAGGACCCCGCCACTGATCCAAAACAGTAGCGGCAGCAGCGCACCCAACGCCACCACACCAACCGCGGCAAAGCGGGTTCGCATGATAAACGCCAAAAAGCTGCTCATACCGACTGCAAAGAATGGCCCTAACCGCTAGCGGTTAGTGACTATCCGTATACGGAAGCAACGCCAAATATCGTGCCCGCTTAACAGCAGTGGCAAGTTGGCGCTGATACTTCGCTCGCGTGCCGGTAATGCGGCTTGGCACGATCTTACCGGTTTCGGTGATGTACTGACGAAGCGTGTTGAGATCTTTGTGATCAATCTCTTTTACCCCCTCGGCAGTAAAACGGCAGTATTTACGGCGACGAAAAAAACGAGCCATGTTTATGTTCCTCTATTCAATGTGGGTCAGCGGCTCAATACGGCTGACACTAATAATAATGGGGTCGGCATCGGCATTGCGTTGACGCGAACGCAGCAGAACACCACTGATATTCAGTTGCGTACTAGGTTGGATATCCGCCAATAGCTCCGCGATTGGCGAACCGGTCGCCCTTAACCCGACTCGAAAACGAATCCAACGCTCGCGACCTGCTTCAACTTGGCGTGATTCATGTTCGAGTAAAGCGCGAGTAATGGGAATACCCGCTGGTGAGTGGCGCATTGTAGGCGCATCCACCAGCCATCCGGATAACTCAACCCGATTGCTCACTTATCCGCTTGACCGCTGGCCTCCTCCTCCGGATCGTAGAGCGCGTGCTCAGGCTCATCGGCATCATCAAATTCATCAGCGTCTGCCAAATCACCATGCTCATCGTCATATCGAGCGGGGCGTTCACGCTCACGTTCACGCTCCTCATCCTGGCTCTTTGCCAACGGCGAGGCCTCAGTTACTGCCTGCTTACGCGCAAGCACCATGTTACGAATAACGGCGTCGTTAAATCGGAACATTGACTCAAGCTCTTCAATATCACCGGGTTCGCATTCGACGTTCATTAAAACGTAGTGCGCTTTGATGAGCTTATTAATTGGGTAGGCGAGCTGGCGACGTCCCCAGTCCTCTAGGCGATGAATACTGCCGCCATTCCCTTCGATAAGACCGCGATAGCGCTCAATCATCGCCGGGACTTGATCACTCTGGTCCGGGTGGACCATAAAAACAATTTCGTAATGCCGCATTGTGGCTCCTTACGGGTTATCCGGAATAAAACCGGGTCAGCCACCCAATCTTTTTGGGCAGCAAGGAGTAGCTAGACTGTGTTTAGCTAGCCGGCAAGTATAGTCAACCTAGCGGTTGGTTTAAAGCATTTAGCTGACGGCGCGCTTCAAACAACACGACACCGGTCGCTACCGAGACATTTAAACTCTCTACATGGCCGGACATTGGTATCGCAATTAGCTGATCACAATGCTCACGCGTTAATCGTCGCAGTCCCTTGCCTTCGGCGCCAAGCACTAACGCAAGAGGCGTAGTTAGCACGGTTTGATAAATGGGTTCAGCAGCTTGATCAGCGGCACCAAACAGCCAAATCCCGCGATCTCGTAAGCTGCGTAGACAACGCGCCAAATTCGTCACTTGAAAAAACGCGACCGTCTCTGCCGCGCCTGCCGATACCCGATGCACCGCAGATGTTAACCCTGCTGATCGATCACGCGGCACAATCACTGCATCAACACCCGCAGCGTCGGCCGTGCGCAGGCAAGCACCTAAATTATGCGGATCCTGAACCTGATCTAGAATTAACAAAAAGGGCGCTCGGTCGAGCCGATCAAGATAGGCCTCAAGATCATCATCACCTTGAGGTGACTGTCCCTTATAAGCCAGCACTACCCCTTGATGCGCAACATCCGATAGCATTCGCTCAAGCGCGCGGGCGTCGCTTTCATGCACCGGGCAATCAAGCTCAGCTAAGGTTTGCCTAAGGCGCTGCAAGCGTCCATCACGCCGTCGTCGATCCAACCAGACTTCAATCGCTCGAGTGGGGTCGTAGCGCAAGGCCGAGTGGACGGCCTGTAATCCTGCAATAAGGGTGCGCTGACTCATCCGCGACGACGGCGGTTTTTAGATGGACCTTTACGCTGATTACCTCGTCGTGATTGAGGCTTCGGTATTTCCGACTGCGGCAAGGGTTTACCATCCGGACCAAGAGGATGCGCTACCGGGCTGAAATCAAGCTTGCCGTCATCGACATTCACTTGTGCAAGCTGGATACGGATGCGATCTGTTAAGCAGTACGTTTTCCCCGTGCGCTCGCCGACAAGACGGTGACCAATCGGATCGAAATGGAAAAAGTCTTGCTCAAGATTGGTAATGTGAATGAGCCCATCCACAAAGACCTCATCAAGCTCAACAAATAAGCCAAATGAGGTTACACCACTAATCACACCATTGAATTCGCGGCCGACACGATCAGCCATAAACCGGCATTTCAGCGTCATAATGGCATCACGGGCAGCCTCCTCAGCACGTCGGTCAGTCATTGAGCAATGCTCACCGAGCGTCACTAATTGATTTTCGGTGTAGCTAAACTCAGCAATCGGCTGCTTAGAGAGCACATGTTTGATGGCCCGATGCACAATTAGGTCCGGGTAACGACGAATCGGTGAGGTGAAATGCGCGTAAGCATCTAATGCAAGACCAAAGTGACCTGCATTATCCGGACGATACTCCGCGGCCATCATTGAGCGCAGCATGATCATCTCAATGAGATGGCGATCACTACGCTCGGTAATTTGGCTCATTAACGTCGAGTAATCTTTTGGCGATGGCTCATCACCGCCGCCAAGGCTAAGTCCAATGGATGCTAAGAACTCGCGCAAATTTTTCAGCCGCTCCAACGCTGGCTGTTCATGGACCCGATAGAGTGCGGGAATACGATGCTCGCGCAAAAATTGCGCTGTCGCCACATTGGCTTTAACCATGCACTCTTCAATGAGGCGATGCGCATTATTACGCTCTGCCGGATGGATGTCAGCGACTTGCCCCTCTGCATCAAACTCAAGCACTGACTCACTGGTATTAAAATCAATAGCGCCGCGCTTGATCCGATCACGACGGAGTGCTTCAAACACCTCATAGAGATGATCAATCTGTGGCAACACCGCTTCATAGTCCCGTCGTAACGAGGGATCACGATTGTTTTGAATCGCATCGACTTCCTCATAGGTTAGCCGCGCAGCGGAGTTCATGATGCCATTAAAAAAGTTCGACCCCTTAAGCTCGCCGTTGCTATCGATTTGCATCTCACAAACCATACAGAGCCGATCGACTTTTGGATTGAGTGAACATAAACCATTCGATAACACCTCGGGCAACATCGGAACGACAGCCCGCGGGAAATATACTGAGTTACCCCGCTCTGCCGCTTCCGCATCCAACGCTGAGCCCGGTGTGACATAAGCGGCGACATCGGCAATGGCTACAATTAACTTCCAGCCGGTCTTTGTTGGCTCGCAGTACACAGCGTCATCAAAATCTCTCGCATCCGCACCATCAATAGTAATTAACGCCACCTCCCGCAAATCATGCCGATTGGCCTTGGCCGCCTCTGGGACCTGGTCGCTGAATGGAGCGCTTTCTTTGAGCACCGCATCAGGCCATTCCACCGGAATCCCATGGGTGCGTGCTGCCACCGCCACTTCATCGCCACGGGCTATTTCAGTACCAAAGACTTCGGTGATCTTGCCAATGGGCTGGCGCCGTTGAGACGGTTGATTAAGTACCTCAGCGTTCACCAATTCACCATGCTTAGCGCCATTACGATCGCCGGCTGGGATGATTAAATCTTGATGCAAACGCTTGTTGTTGGGCACGACAAAACCAATGCCACTTTCTTCATAATATCGACCGGCAATTTCGTGGTTCGCATGCTCAATAATTTCAATAAGCTCACCACTAGGACGACCTGCTTGATCATCACCCGTTAATCTCACCACCACGCGATCACCGTTGAGCAAACGATGCATTTCTTTTTGCGCTAGGAAGACATCAGGGCCGGGGCGATCCGGATGAACAACGCCCGAGCCATCTGCTGATGAGCGAATTCGCCCCCGCACGAGGGTTTCATTATCAACCACCACATACCCATTACGCCGATTGCGCACGACCTGACCATCACGCTCCATGGCTTTTAGCCGCCGACGTAAACCCTCCAAGGCATCTTCATCATTAAGGCCAAACAGCTCGATGAGATCTTTACGCGATAAAGGCCGGGCTTGCGCTTGGAGTTGCTCGGTAATGTATTCACGGCTCGGCACTGGCGCGCCATATTTTTCACGCTCACGAGCAAGGTAGGGATCCTGTCCGGGATCAGCGGTTTCATCAACTTTGTTTACCATAGTGAGCAGGATACGGCATGCGTCACGCGGTGCCTAGAAAGGCGTAATGGCGGATGGTGTTCGTTTGACAGCCTATAGACCGGGCAGTATTCTCAACGCCGCTGTGGGCCTGTTCTAGCCCTTCGGTAAAGCCCAGGTGGCGGAATTGGTAGACGCGCTAGCTTCAGGTGCTAGTGGGGGAAACCCCGTGGAGGTTCAAGTCCTCTCCTGGGCACCAGGTTTAAATGCCATTGAGCAGCACTTTGATGGAGTAAACGACTATCCTCGTTCCGGGACGCTTTGGTGCGAGGGGAGAATGTCGGCAAGCTTTAGGCGTTGGATTTTACCCGAGGGCCCTTTTGGCAACTCAAGCATAAAATGGATTTGATCGGGCGATTTAAATCCGCCAAGTCGATCACGGCATATCTGAATAAGCTCATCGGACTCGAGCGTCGAGCCCTCACGAACCCGAACAGCGGCCTCCACTGTCTCGCCATAGCGCGTGCAACATCTTGCGAAAGCGGCGGCCTCGACCACATCGGGATGCGTGTAGAGCGCTTCGTCTACCTCACGCGGTGCGATGTTTTCGCCACCTTTAATGATTAATTCTTTCAGACGTCCCGTTACAAAGACGTAGCCATCACCATCCATCCGGCCCAAATCACCTGTCCGTAGCCAATCACCACGGAAGGTATTTTCGGTTGCTTCAGGGTTTTTTAGATATTCCAGCATCACATTGGGCCCCCGCACCACAATCTCCGCCTCACTACCCGTCGCTACTGCTTGGCCCTCATCATTCTGAATTTGAACTTCGCAGCCATACGCAATACCTGGTGATCCGATCTTGCGCGTGGCAGGAGGCAGGGGGTTTGAGAGAATTTGTGCCGCTGTCTCGGTCAGTCCCATCGTCTCTATAATGGGAACATCAAAGCGCGACTCAAAAGCCGATTGTGTCTCTACTGCAAGCGCTGATGAAGCTGAGCGCCCAAACCGCAAGCGCTCACGACATGCTGTATCTGGCTCTGCCTCGCCGTGCAGCAGATGTGAAATGATCGTCGGTACCCCGGAAAACCAAGTGACTTTTGCCCTCTCCGCCTGCGCCCAAAACTGCGAAGCGGAGAATCGCTCCACCATTGCCAGTGAGCCACCAGAGACAAGACTGCCCATTAGCGTTACGCAAAGCCCATTAATATGGTAGATCGGCAAGATACAAAAGCCTCGATCCTGCGGCGCTAAACGATGCGCGATAACGGTAGTCCAGCCACCCGCCAAAAGGCTCGCGTGACTATGCACCACGCCTTTAGGCCGGCCAGTGGTGCCCGATGTATACATTAAAAGTGCATGATCCTCGGCGCTGACTTCATGCAGTTCGGAATGGCCTGTTGCTTCAAGCGACAGTGCCTCAATGCGTTTGTTTTCCACAGCCATAAACACATCAGCAACATCCGGGTGAACATAGGCATAGCGCGCCTCAGAATGCTCAAGGGCGTAGGCAATGGCATCGCGTCCGGCAGCAAGGTTGATCATTACCGCGCGAAACCCTCCGTAAACCACTCCATAAAAGGCGCATACGGTCTCACGACTATTAGGACCAATTACAGCGACACTCTCACCCGGAGCCACATCTCTTGAGGTCAAAGTCTGCGCAAAATGAATAGCCGTATCGCGTAATTCGCTCCAAGTTATTTCAGCCCCACTTTCCGGAAAGACCACCGCCATGCCGCCGGCATCAGCACGTAGATCCAGCCAATCACGAACGGTGCCCTTAGGCGGAATTTCTTCGGTAACTTTCATTTTCCGACTTCATCCCAATAATCAGAGAAAATAGTTTCAAGGCTCGGCTCACGTGAGGGGATTTCGCGCACTATCTTTGTGGACTGTAGAAAATGCCGCCAATGTAAATTCTCGTGCGTTACGTTCCCGCCCCAAGACCCGCAACCCATTGATAGGGAAAATGGCATGCCGTTGGTAAATGAGCCGCCCGTTGCAAAGGTATGCGCCTGATTGACAATGACCCGACTCGTTGGGATCGTTTGAGCGAGAATCATCGCGCGTGCATCATCACTACTGTGCAGGCCAACAGAGTGCCCCGCGCCCTGATGACGTTGAATGGCAAGCGTGGTTTGAACCGCTGCATCGAAATTTGCAGCACGATATAAGGCCAAAACTCGGCTTAACTTCTCTCCACTCAACGGATAGTCGGGTCCAATGCCGTTGGTTCTCACGGCAACATACTCCGTTCCTTCCGCTACCAACTCACTTAGCCCAAGTGCTGCAATCATTTTATCCGCGTCTTGCGCAATGACCTCTCGATTCAGGTGTCCATCAGGCCAAAGTGCAGAGACAACGGCAGTTTCATCGTCAATAACAGCACCACCTGTCTTGGCCATTGCTGCGACAAAGGCGTCATAAACGGCATCGATAACGACCACGGCATTCTCTGATGAGCAAGATGTCGCATTATCAAAACATTTTGATGCCCGAATCTTCTCGGCAGCCGCTAGAAGATCAGCAGTTTCATCAACAATGACAGTTGCATTGCCCGCACCTACCGCGACCGCTGGGGTGCCTGCTGTTTGTGCGCGATGCACGTTATTTTGGCTGCCAGTGCAGATAATTTTATCGCAACCCTGCATCAATGCATGGGTCTTCTCCTTTGAGCCAGGAGGCGGAATCATCTGCACCAAATCAGGATCTTCACCGCTTTTCGCAAACTCGGCATGAATGTAGCCAAGCAAGGCTTCGCAACTGGCTACGCCCTTGGGCGATGGAGCCACAATAATTGAGTTCCCACATTTTATGGCATTGATAATATTATTTGCCGGTGTTGCAGCGGGGTTGGTCGAAGGCACAATGGCGCCCACGACGCCCATTGGCCTAGCAATCTCCGTAATGCCAGTGGATTGATCGTCTGAGATCACGCCGTAAGTCACCGCGTGTTCGATATCTCGCATTACCCCCAGCGTCTTACGATGATTTTTGGTGACTTTGTCATCCACATTGCCAAGGCCCGTCGTTTGAACGGCTAGTTCAGCGAGAGCAAGGTTACGGCTCGGCTCCATAATGGCCCAAGCGACCGCCTTGGCCGCCCGGTTGTAACGTGCCTGACTTCCCTGTGCTTCGTAGCGGGCCTGCGCGGCACGGGAGCGGCTGATAATATTGTCTAGCTCAGTAAGTGGATCAACTGCGCTCATTACTTGCTCTCTGAATTAATAAGCGTGGGGCGCACGCGAGACGCACGCCCCACAAGGTTGGCGTTATAAGTCGGCGAGAAGCTCCTCGAGGGTTTCCTCGCGTGCCTCCCACATTTCAATGACTTCATCACGAGTCATGATATGCATTGGACTGCCGCCTGCTTGCATTTTCCCTTGAACACGGGAATTACGGAACATCTCAGGCACAACATCCGCGAGCTTATCGATAATAGGCTGTGGCGTACCCTTAGGCACCATGACACCCCGGAAATTGACCGAGGCATTATCAATGTCAAAACCCTGTTCCGCCATGGTTGGCACATCAGGTAGGAAGTCGTTGCGTTCTACATCAAAGACTCCCAGGATTTTAACGTCGCCAGCTTCACGTGCACGAAAGGCGTCCGATAAATTGTTAACGCCGCCGAGCACCTCACCGGAGATCACTGCCTTCATTGCGCCAGCGCCACCCTGACTATTGGGAATGTAAGCTAATTCCACGCCGGCCTCTTTTTCAAGCTGAAGCGCGGCGATGTGATGGCCTACAAATAGGCCTGCGCCGGAGAAAGTCAAACCACCGGGATTCTCCCGTGCATAGCTAACCACCTCTTCCATCGAATCAAACTCACTGTCAGCGGCCACGACAAATACCGCGGGATCCGCACCCCAGTTGGCGATTGGCTCGAAGCTATCAGCAGAGTAACTCACACCACCTTCAATCGACTGAGCGATGAAATGTGGAACGTTATAAGCCGCTAGGGAATACCCATCGGCATCCGCTTGAGTAGCAAACTGATTCCAGCCCACGCGCCCACCAGCACCGGGGCGATTGATAATCGCAATCGGCACACCGAGCGCATCTTCATTTGCCGCTGTCATCGTGACAATTCGGGCCTGAAAGTCAGTCGCTCCTCCGGCTCCATAGCTAACGGTCAACATCAATGGCCGTTCAGGATAGTTGCCATGATCATCGGCCAGCACTGGCCCACTCAGCAACATGAGCGTCATGGATGCTGCAACAATTAAATTTCTCATCTCCTCTCCTCCTATTTATTGTTCTGCCGCTATTACGGTCAGAATAGAATCTCCCGCGGTGTAAATACATTAAGTAACATCGCAAAGAGACCGTACATCACCGCGACAAATACAACGGTGATTAGACTGCGCTTGATCCATGTTCGAGCCTTAAAACCGGGCGCGGGATCATAAAACGCAAGAATGCTAAAGACTGCTAAGGCTGTGGCGGTATAAAAACCAAGTGCCTTAGCGGCCCAAAAGATATAAATAAATGCAATAAGAATACCAGGCAAGAGATTAATCAGCGTGGCTCGGTCTAGACCTTCAATCGCCTTCGCCTTTCCAATAAGCGCCTTCCCAAGTGTCCAGATCGCCAAAATTGCGAAACACGTCGATATGATTCGTGGAAAGAGAAACGCTTGGGCCGGCTGTGCTGTATAACTAATATACGCCACCCCAAGGCCAACAGCCGCCAATAAGCCGCTGGCTAGAATTTGCTGAGGTTGCCATGTCGACATCCTTACCCCCTTCCCTCTTTGGCAATGACTTCATCTTTTGTCGTATGCCGACGGTGGCGCAGCTCCATCCAAACCGAATAGAGGATTGATGCAAGAATGATGGCAATGAGCGTCAAGTTAAGTGGGCCACTCATAAAAAAGACCCACAAGTTAGACGTCGCACTCGCGATCATCGCGCCTTCAACAAAGTTGGCCTCCGCGATTGGCCCAAGAATCAAACCCAGCACCAGTGGCGCAGCAGAAAAGCCAAAACGCTCGAGGAAATACATTCCGATACCGAGCGTGGCCATCACGTAGACATCGCCCATAGAGTGCTGCACCGAATAGCTCCCAAATACCGCCAGTCCAAGCACAATGGCCGCCATCACTGCATTTGGAACTCGTGCCACGCGTGCCGCAAAACCCGCTACATAGAGCCCAAAAATGCACATCAGAAACTGCCCGATTAGCATTGAGTTGATGAACGTCCAAGCAACATCGGGATGGTTATCGAATAAATCGCTGCCCGGGAAAATTCCATGAATAAGGAGGCCACCGAGCAAAACGGCTGCAGTTGGTGAACCGGGAATCGAAAGGGTCAATAACGGCACAAGACTGGGCCCAACCATGGCATTATTAGCGCTCTCGGCAGCAATTACCCCCTCGCTGTGCCCGGTCCCAAATTTTTCGCTTTCAGAACTGAGTTTTCTCGATTGGTCATAGGCAACCAGTCCAGCAATCTGACCACCAACGCCGGGGATAATGCCAATGAACGAGCCAATTAACGTGCCGATCGATAGAGCGCGCCAACGTCTTACAACCTCACCAATGGCCTTGGTAATAGGATGTGGCTCGACACTAAGAATTTCCGCGGTAGCCGCCTTGCGACCATTCGCAAACATCGTAACCACTTGCGGAATAGCAAAAAGCCCAATCAGCGCTGGAATGATATTGATTCCGCCCGACACGGCATCATGGAAAATAAAACGCTGAGCCCCCATCACATCATCAAAGCCGATGGTAGACATCCATAGACCGATACAGCCCGATAGCAATCCTTTAACAACTGAGGAGGAATCAAGCGATGCAATGACCGTCACCCCGAGAATTGCCAACCAGAACAAATGAGAGGCTCCGAACGCGAGTGCCCATTCCGAGAGAATGGGTGTGAACGCGATTAACAAACCGACCCCAAAAACACCGCCGACAAGCGATGATATGAACGCAAGTTGTAGCGCCCTCGCGCCCTTGCCGTCTCGGGCCATAGCGTGCCCATCTAACATAGTGGCGATATTGGCAGGCGCACCGGGAATCTTAAGAAGTATGGCGCTCACCGCGCCACCGGCAACAGTCGAGGTGTAGACCGCTCCAAGAAGGATAAGCCCCTGGGTTGCCTCCATCTGAAAGGTAAAGGGGATGAGTAACGCTACTGCCATGGTCGGTGACAGCCCTGGCGTCGCCCCAAGAATTAAGCCACCAAGCGAACCCACCAACAACAGCGCGAAGTTCGCAGGCGTAAACACATGCCCCATGTATCCAATGAATTCCACTTGGATAACCTCTCACTCCTCATATTAACTTCCGAGTGTACGGAATGCGGCTCCCAGTGCAAACATTTCATTACCTGGTTTGAGCATCCCTCTCACTTGCTAATAAAGCGTTTTCTAAAATCGGGTAGTAAAAACGCTGGGAGCGCTGCTGCTCAGGCCCAAATACAGGCTCATCGCTGTATAACGAACGCCCTTAAGAGAAGTCATTGACTTAAAGCGGATTAACAAGCGCCGAAAGGATGCCGACGGATTATGGTGTCTTTCCGATCAGCGCCCGTTGAGACAATGTCCACAGGGACACCACATAAAGCCTCAATACGCTCGAGGTAATCACGCGCAGCCGGCGGTAAATCATCAAAGTTCTGAATGCCTAATGTCGAACACTGCCAACCCGGCATCTCGACATACTCGGGTTCACATTCAGCTAACGCCTCAGCTCCGCAAGGCAGAACATCACTCAACTGCGTGCCACAGCGATAGCCGGTACAGATACGGAGTGTGTCGAGCTCATCCAACACATCCAGCTTTGTAATACAAAGACCCGATAGGCTGCTGATTTGCACAGCGCGCCGCATGGCCACTGCATCAAACCAACCACAGCGTCGAGGCCGCCCCGTCGTTGACCCAAACTCATGACCGCGACGCGCGAGATGCTCACCTAAGTCATCAAACAGTTCAGTCGGAAATGGACCCGCTCCCACTCGTGTGGTGTAGGCCTTGGTGATCCCCAGAACATAATCTAAATCAAGTGGCCCCACGCCCGTCCCCGTGGCTGCAGCCCCTGCCGTCGTATTTGAGGAGGTAACAAACGGATAAGTGCCCTGATCAATATCAAGCAAAGTCCCTTGTGCACCCTCAAACAATAAATGGTTTCCGGCCTGGCGATGGGTATGCAACAAATGACTCACATCCGCCACCATTGGCTCAAGCTCAGTTGCTATGGCAAGGCATTGCTCTTGGATTAATTGGAAATCAACTGCCGACTCGCCGTAGTATTGTTTGAGAACAAAATTATGGTAATCAAGAAGTTCTCCGAGCTTTGCCGCTAAGCGCTCACGGTGGAATAGATCCCCCACTCGTAAGCCGCGACGCGCGACTTTATCCTCATAAGCCGGACCAATCCCCCGGCCCGTCGTACCAATTGCCGCTCTGCCCCGCGCACGCTCACGGGCCCGGTCAAGCGCGATATGCGAAGGCAAAATCACCGGACACGCTGGACTAATCCTTAGACGCGCTCTAGCAGGCACACCAGACGCTTCCAGTGTCGCCAACTCCTCCACGAGCGCTTCCGGGGAGATCACCACTCCGTTACCAATTAAACATAAAACATCATCACGTAGAATCCCTGAGGGAATGAGATGCAAGACGGTTTTAACACCATCAATCACCAAGGTATGACCGGCGTTATGCCCGCCTTGAAAGCGAACAACGGCGCTCACCCGATCGGTGAGCAAATCAACGATTTTCCCCTTGCCCTCATCGCCCCATTGCGAGCCGATGACTACGACACTTCTGGCCATTACCGTCCCCGTTATATTAAAGCGGCATTACCCGCCATTGCCCGTTTTCATCAGACTGCAGTTGGCGGTCCGCTCCTAGCTCAGCTGCAGCGTCAACACCCGCATGTCCTGGCAATAACCAGATTACTGCCTCTCCGGCAGCCCGCAGCGCATTAACCTCAGCCAGTAACCGCTCATCACTTGACCAGGGTGCAACGATAGCGGCAGCTTGCTGTCCCATCGGCTGACGACCTGATAGTGCCGTGGCGCGCTGCAATGCCTTTAAATCCGTACTAAATCCGGTGGCGGGGCGAGCACGCCCAAAGACCGCTCCAATATCGTCATAGCGCCCACCTCGAGCCAGTTCTTGAGAAAGCCCCGGCGTATAAGCGGCAAAAACAACCCCCGTGTGATAGTGATAACCGCGCAATTCGCCAAGATCGACATGAAATACTTGATCGGGCTGGGCGGTTTGCAACGCCTTAGCGATATCATTGAGCGCAGCTAATGCTGAGTGCACCGGTGCTGTGGCTTGGGAGAAAATCTTTTGGGCCTCATTGAGAACCTCAATCCCACCGTTTAACGATGCTAACGCCGCTAATTGTGTTCGATGCGGCTCAGCAACCTGATGCTGATCGAGCAGATCAGCAATATCGGCAGTTGCCTTACGCTGCAGGGCATCCCAGAGTTCAGCCTCTGCCTGATCGGTTAAATTGGCAGCTTGAGCAAGGCCTCGGAAAATACCGACATGACCTAAATCCAAATGCAATTCTGACAAGCCGGCCGCTTGCAGTACATGGATCATCAGGCCAATGATTTCGACATCACTCTCAATGCCGCTATGACCATAAAGCTCCGCGCCCATTTGCAATGGATTACGACTTCCCTCCGGCGCTTCAGGACGAGTCCGCAGCACAGTACCTGCGTAGCAAAGCCGCACTGGCCCCTCTCGACGCAGCTGATGAGCATCAATGCGTGCTGCCTGCGGAGTTATATCAGCCCGCACACCCATCATCCGGCCACTGAGCTGGTCAGTTAGTTTAAAAGTGTGGAGATCTAAATCATGAGCCACGCCTGATAGCAGCGACTCCAAATACTCAACTGTTGGCGGCATAATAAGGGCATAGCCCCAGCACTCACACGTATCAATGGTGCGACGACGCAATTGCTCCAATGCGGCGGCAGCGGGTGGCAATAGCTCTTCAACAGCCTCTGGCAACAACCAAGGGTTGTGTTTCCCCGCCAATTTGTCGCTCATCACCCTTCCCCCAACACGCTAACGCCTAGCGCACCCAATACAGCAATATCAATCCCACCAGCATCGTAAGAAACCCCGTTATACGAAGCTGCTTATCATTATTTTGCACAATACTAAACAATGCTTTGCGTAACGTCCTTGGACTTAAGAACGGTAGTATGCCCTCAAGAATTAATATTAGCGCAATCGCGGTTAGCAAATCTTGAATCATAAGCCCCGCAAAGACCGGCGTTGCCGGGCACTTGTTGCCACATGCTCAAGTGCCCAGCCCGGCATAATTTACTGCTGCAAAGAGCGAGTCTGATCAAAGTAACGGAAGAATTCTGAGTCGGGCGAAAGCACCAACAAATCATCCTCGTCCGAGAAAGTACTCTCGTACGCGCCTAAGCTGCGATAGAAGCGATAAAACTCTCGATCTGCGTTGTAGGCGTTCGCATAAATGGCTGTGGCATCGGCGTCTGCTTCACCACGAAGCTCCTCTGCATCACGCCGTGCTGCCGCCAAAATTTCTTCACGTCGGCGATCAGCTGCTGAGCGAATACGCTCGGCCTGCTCTTGACCTTCGGCCCTGAACTCACGCGCGACTCGCTCACGCGCGGCAACCATTCGGTTAAATACCGACTCACTCACGCCCTCCGGCAGATCAACTCGCTGAATACGAACGTCTAAGACCGATATCCCAAGGGAATCACCGGCAATGCCAGCCTGTTCGGTTAAAATATCCATGATGTCTGCGCGATCCCCAGAGATGACATCTTGCACGGTGCGCTTACCAAACTCGTTACGCAGTCCATCCCGAATAATCTCTGATAAACGCAAATTAGCACGCCGTGGATCCGCACCTACTGTGACGTAATACTGCTCAATATCTTCAACCCGCCATTTCACAAATGCGTCAACAATGACGTTTTTCTGCTCTGCGGTCAGAAACCGCTGCGGATCCTCGTCGAGCGTTTGTACTCGCGCATCGACCTTACGGACGTTGTTAACAAAGGGCACTTGGAAATAAAGCCCCGGCTCAAAGTCAGTGTTTACCACCTCACCCAATCGAAATTTTAATGCTCTTTCTGTTTCGTGAACGGTAAACGTGCCAAAGGTAATCCCGACAAAAAGCAAGGCAATGACAATAGCGCCTATTGAGGTAAAGCGGTTCATTAGCGTGTCTCCCGCGTCCGCAACGAGCCACTCGTTGAGCCGCTAGTCGTCTGTGAACGGCTCGAGTCTGAGCTCGAGACAGTGTTGTTCATACTGGTTGCATCCGCACCGCTAGCGTCCCCTTGTGGGTTTTGACGCATCATCCGATCAAGCGGTAGATACATTAACGGTTGGCTTGAATCGACATCGATCAACACCTTGCCACTGCGTCCTAGCACCCGCTCCATGGTGTCTAAATAAAGACGATCACGCGTGACCTCCGGTGCCTTACTGTACTCGTTCAGCTGTTGGGTAAAGCGTGATGCATCACCCTCTGCCCGTTGTACGATTCGGGCTTGGTAACCGCCGGCTTCTTCACGCAATCGTGCTGCTGCACCCTCTGCACGAGGAATAACCTCATTGCGATAAGCCTGCGCTTGGTTGATCAGCCGTTCCCGATCCTCACGCGCCCGAATCGCATCCTCAAACGCACTCTGCACTTGCTCAGGCGGCTGCACGTCCTGAATGACAACCTCAAGCACCTCAATTCCGGGCTTATAATAATCCAACGTGTCGTTAATGAGATCGCGGGTAGACTGCGCCACTTCAGCACGGCCTTCGGTCAATA
>Ga0102927_1000053_pt1 | contig 23264 bp, 22 predicted proteins | sample SalPon1_A_H2O_MG_FD_78208 | JGI IMG/M metagenome (GOLD analysis project Ga0102927, IMG submission 78208) | Salt pond water microbial communities from South San Francisco under conditions of wetland restoration - Salt Pond MetaG R1_A_H2O_MG | ecosystem: Environmental > Aquatic > Non-marine Saline... | reverse complement strand
TGATAAAATAATCAAAATTTTAATTACAATTTCTTAGAATTGAAAAACATCATGTCGCTGGTTTGTAATCCTTTTTATCTATTATCATTTTGGCGATAATTAGAAATTATTTTCGCCAAAAGACAACACTGTAATTAATATCTAATAATAAGCTATGTCGCTGGTTTGTAATCCTTTTTATCTATTATCATTTTGGCGATAATTTCCTTTAAAATTTCAGAAGTGCCACCACCTATAGGGCCTAGCCGGCTGTCTCGAGACATCCTGGCCAGTGGGTAATCTTCTATATAGCCATACCCCCCTAGCATTTGTAAGCAATCATAAATCACTTCATCTGCTATTTTAGTGGAAAGTAATTTAGACATCGTAGCTTCTTTTACTACATATTCCCCATCATCAAGGCGTTTGGCTGTGGTATAATTAAACGCTTTCACCATTTCCACTTCGCTACTTCGCTCTGCAATTTTGTGTCTTAGTGCTTGAAATTTATCTATGGTCTGTCCAAAGGCTTCTCTTTCAGACATATACTGTATAGCATACTTTAATGCAAATTCCGCTCTGGCGTGAGCATTAACGCCCATTATCAAACGTTCTAAAGCAAAATGCTGCATAATGTAAGGAAACCCTTGATTGCGCTCTCCCATCAAGTGAGATTTTGGAATTTCAACATTATCAAAAGCAATTTCGGCGGTATCAGAAGCTCGCCAGCCAAGTTTGTTCAGTTTTGTAGCTGAAATCCCTGGGGTATCTCTATCTACCAAAAATATACTCATCCCTTTTCCTCCTTTCTCAGGGGCAGTTTTGGCAGCTACTATCAGATAGTCTGAATAGACACCATTTGTAATGAAGGTTTTTGAACCATTTATGACAAACGAATTCTCTTTCTCTACAGCAGTTGTCTTCATACCTGCAACATCTGAGCCACCAAAAGGCTCTGTAATGCAAAGACATCCTATCTTGTCTCCATTGATGGAAGCCGTAAGGTATTTCCCTTTAAGAGCTTCACTTCCTTCTTTATTGACGTGAGTCATCGCTAAATAAACGTGTGCCCAAATAGCTGCTGCAAACCCTCCAGAATTTATGTTCTGAAGCTCTTCCAATAAAATGACGGTATAAAACAAATCTAAATCAAGACCTCCGTATTCCTCTGGATATGCTAAACCAAAGTAACCCATGTCTCCAAATTTTTTCCAGATGAAGCGCTCTATTTCTCCTTCCTTTTCCCATTTATCTATATGGGGCACAACTTCCTTTTGAAGAAATTCTTGTAAACTTTTTCTGAACATCTCATGCTCTTCACTGAAATACATATGATTCATAGTTTTCAACTCCGTTTTTATCTATTATTGTTTAATTTCCAAATATAATTGAATTCTATCTAATTTATGAGTAGGAAAATTGTCTATTTTTGATAATTCCTTAAAATCCTGGATACCCTCTCTAAGTTTAATAAAATCAAAAATTGATCTCGCAAGTTCATAATTAAAATAGGGCACCTCTGTTAAGTCAACTATAGATATCGTATTAATATCTTTTTTTTGAATTACAACTGGACTTTTCAGCGCTATTTCATCCTTTAGATTTTCAATTACGTTGGCCTTAAGACCGTAAACATCTTTTAACTGAATACTATCTACAAAACCGCCTAAGCTTTCTCTGTATTTAATGATTCTATTAGCAAGAGTCTTCCCAATACCACTCACCTGCATAAGTTCAGATTTTGAAACCGAATTCAAATCTTTTTTATCCTCATAACTCAAGGTCTTTGAAGATCTAGAGCCCATGTCTCTTTTTCGAGCTTCTATGACCCAATCAGGAAACTTAAAAAACTGGCTATACTTAGTCATCCAGTCATCAGAGACCTGTGTAACCTCCTGAAACTGTGCTTTAGAGTTGATCCACTGATCTTTAGCTCTAAAGTTTTCAAGTCTATCTATCTGCTCTACAGTCATTTCCAAAGTATAACCTTTATAAGGATTTATAAAATTAGGATTAAATGGATAAATTTTTCGCGCTTCAGCTTTGCTTTGTTTTATTTTTAACGCATCTATAAGCTTTTGGATAGAATCCTCTGCTTTGGTAGAGACTATTTCGTATGAGGAATCTGAAAAAGAATTCAAACTGAAATAATTGATGATAACACCTATCACTAAAATAAGGCAAAACACAAAAATTCCGTTTCGATCACCTTTAGAATAACCGAAACGGAATTTATTGTTAAGTGTCATGGATATGAATTATTTCTTCAAAACCTCTTTTTGAAAAATTTCACCAGATTTTAGTTTTGCCATGTATTCTTTCAAGTCTTTTCTGACCTCTCCAGACATGATATAAAGCCCTATGATGTTAGGGAATGACATGGCAAGTATCATCATGTCTGAAAAATCTAGGACTGCACCAAGGCTTACAGACGCCCCAAGCACTACAAAGAGTAAAAAGATTACTTTATAAATTAATTCTGACCGGTTACTTTTTCCGAAGATATAAGTCCATGCCCTCATCCCATAATAAGACCATGAAATCATAGTAGAAAATGCGAACAAAAACACAGCTACCGAAAGAACATAAGGGAACCAAGAAATCACACTACCAAAGGCATCAGTAGTCAATTGGACTCCAGATACACCCTCCACTTCATGCATGCCTGTAAAGATAAGAACGAGGGCCGTAAGTGTACAGACTACCACCGTATCTATGAATGGCTCTAGCAAGGCTACAAACCCTTCAGATGGCGGGTGGTTAGTTTTGGCAGCAGAGTGCGCAATAGCGGCAGAACCTACACCAGCTTCATTAGAAAATGCTGCACGTTGAAACCCAACTACAAGTACTCCTATAAATCCGCCCTTAAGAGCAGAGGGTGTAAAAGCTCCTGAAATTATCGCATCAAAAGCAGGGCCGATGTTTTCAATATTAATTCCTATCACAACCAAAGCTCCTAAAACATATACCGCAGCCATAACAGGAACAACTTTCCCCGTTACTTTTGCTATACTATTAATTCCTCCTATGCTAACCACACCAACGAGAACAGCTAGAACAATACCAAACCAAAAGCCGCTATCACTATCTAAAAAGGGAACCTGATTTGAAAGGATATTAAAAGATTGATTGGCTTGGAACATATGGCCTCCACCGAAAGAGGCTCCAATGCCTAAAACAGCAAATAGACCTGCCAACACTTTGCCTAATTTACCAAGGTTTCGTTTCTCAAGACCATATCTCAGGTAATTCATAGGCCCGCCAAAAATTCTCCCTTCTTTATTGATAAACCTGTACTTCACACCCAGCGTACATTCTACAAATTTAGAAGACATCCCAAGAAAGCCTGCCAGAATCATCCAAAACGTAGCTCCAGCTCCACCTAAAGAGACTGCAATGGCTACTCCAGCAATATTCCCAAGGCCTACCGTAGCAGATACAGCAGTAGCCAAAGCTTGAAAATGAGTAATACTTCCAGGCGCATTTGGCTCATCAAATTTGCCTTTAGCCAGCTGAATGGAATGCTTAAAACCTCGTATATTTATAAAGCCCATTCTGAAGGTGAAAAACGTAGCCCCTAGAATAAGCCAAATTACTATAAAGGGTATCCCTTTTTTGAGCGGAGTCCCATTTGGATTAGTTAATGCAACAGGTGTTTCATAAGTAATACTACCAAATTTGTGAGCATTTGTAGCTATGATATCCTCTTGGCTATTTGGGTTATAGATGAAATCTCCTTCCTTTGTTATGTATTCAATTTGTCCATTAGCCTCTGCCTTTACTGTTTTAGACTCTCCATCTATTGTTATCACGGCAATGTCTTGACCTTTAGCAACTGGTTTATTTTCATCTACCAGCCACTTTTCTAGTACAAATTCGCTCTCCGTATTAGGCTCCCAATCTGGAGAAAAGAGCAACTTTTTATTGGTATAGACCACAGGGTCATAGATGCCTGTAGCTGCAAAGGGATCCCAAAACAGAACACTACCCATGGCATCTACCACTGGCTGAAATGTACCGTTGAAATTTTCTACAATTGAAACAGCTTCTATCAAAAATGATTTTTCAACACTACTCCCTCTGGCATCACTCACTTTTACAGAGTAAGGAATACCTTCAGTAAGGTCACTAGCCTTGCTAGAGGTAAGTGGCACATCTCCTTTGGACCATTGGTACTGGTAAGGAGGCGCCCCTCCTGTTACATTTAGCTCAATTTGTCCATCGTTGATGTTGTCTGAAGGATTAATGATAGTTCCTTCTATCTGCAAGTCTTGTGCAAAAGCTAAAGAAATAGTGAATAATAGCGTTGCAATCAATGATATATTTCTTACCATAGGGTTTTTTATAATTATATATTTCAAAAGGTGACGTCGATTTTAATTCTTAAAATTAAAAAACATCTCGCAAGATGCAAAAAATATGGCTTCCATTCAAACCCAAAGCCTTAAAATATTTAAGACAAAATTAAAAGACTTCACTTCACTAATAAGGTTTTTGAGCTCTCATCATATGTCGCTTTCCAGGTGGACCTTCTATTATATCTATACTAAAACCCAAAGATTGCAGTGCTCGCTTTGCAGTTCCCTTCACACTGTAAGTCACAAAAACTCCTCCTGGCTTAAGTGCTTTATAAAAGGTTTTAAAACTATCTTCCGTCCATAATTCTGGCTGAACTCTTGGTCCAAAGGCGTCATAGAAGACTATATCTATCTGGTCTTTAAAATCTGCTTCTGAAAACAAACACTGTTGTTTTTGCAGTCTGAACATTGAGTGCATAGGTACCAATTCTTCCCACTTGGCCTCATGCAACTCTTTATATATGTCTTTAGAGTTTTTTTCAGCTAGAACCTTATGAAAGTCTAAACCGCTGATTTCTTTTTCTGAAAGAGGGTAAGCTTCTATACTGAAATAATCAACTTGTATAGCCTTATCTTGTGCCCAAAGGCATGCGAGAAGAGCATTCAATCCAGTTCCGAAACCTGCTTCTAGCACATTCAAGGAGGTGATGTTTGTATTCTTCGATAAGAAAAAGTCCAAACCAGCTTGTATATAGACGTGCCTGCTTTCCTGCAAAGCCCCATGTATGGAATGGTAATGCTCTCCCCACTCTTCTATCTGTAGAGTTTTAGACCCATCTTTGGTAGCAACAAGAGTTCGTTTCATAGGCTGATTATAAATCAAATACTGAGGTGCGTTTAGTATAAACTAGGTCTTTTAACTTTAACCAAAAGGCAATAGTAAGGTATAATCCAAAACCAAAGCCTAAGGTAGCAAAAGAGATGTAAATAAAAAACAATCTTACAGATTTTGCCTTCATCCCAAGTTTATCTGCTAGTCTAGAGCTAACATAAAACCCGTGTTTTTCAAAAAAAGTTCTAATATTGAATATCAGGTTTTTCATACGTGAATAAGTTCTAGGCCTATCTGGCATTTCATGCATTTATTAGCGTCACAGTAGTTATTTTTTAAATGAATTAAAGCTTGACTTTCCAGTGCTGAAGTGAAAGCTTTCGGTTTCAGCTTATGAAAACCTTTAGAAATACTATTTTCTTCAGAAGAAAGATTTGATATGATAGGTAATATACTATCTTCAAAATTTAAAGATCCCTTGTAAGATTGAAATGCAAATTTTAAAGGTAGTAAGGTGTTGATAATCAATAAATCTTTAAAAGAAGTGCTGATTTTTTTAGTTTTAGGTTTACTTTCTTTACCAAACGTATAATGCGCTTGCCAATAGGCTGATGTTTGTGCATCAAGCAATTTATAAATATCTGTTTTAGTCTCGCTTTGCATCATTTTCGAAAACAACTTCTGCTCTTTAGTAAATAGATTGCAAAACTGAGAAAGCCTTATACTTGGGAAGTTATCTGGTCTCAGCCTAAAGTATTTGACTTGACTTGACGCTGGGGCTTTCAATTGGAATTTTTGTTGTAAAAATTCAAATTCTTTCTGAAGGACTTTCACATACGGCTCTTCACTATCAGCTGGAAGCATTCCGCATAATCCAAAACATAGAGCTTCCAACTGTAGTGGATTTTGAAAGCATTTTTGAAACACTTTAAAATCTGCTAAAGAGGCCATTTGCAAAAAAGCTTCACCGTTTACATTTAAACCAAAAGCTTTAGCCATCAGCTTAAAACCGACTTCATCCCAGTTATTTTTTGAAGTTTTAAGCAACTCCAGAATAAGTTTAGTTTTGTATTCAAGACGTTCTATATAGAGTCTCTCCACCCAATTTTGTAATTTAAAATCATCAACCTCAGCAAAATGGCTTTCACAGTTGATGAACTTTCTGGATTTATTTTCGAAAAGAGTTTGATAGGCTTTGAGTTGAGACTCAGTAACGTAAGATTTTAACTCCAAACAAGGAATTTCGCTTTCATCTTTTCGGATCACACTCATATCATCTTCCCAAACTACATGAAGTATCACATTATCATAAGCAGGATCGGTTTCATGATGATGAGCATACCAATCTGAAGAGTGGACATGCATCTCAAGATTACCTGCCCAGTGTTGCCCTTTCAGGATGATTTCAGCTTTAAAAAAATCTGGTCCAGATTCTGTTTCATTATGCTGTCCTGTTTGCAAAATTTGAAGTTGCTCACCCTGTGTAGTAGTGAGCTGATTTAAATTCAGTTTTTTATACTTCCATAAACTATGAAGAAAGGCTTCCTGCATTTTAGAAGTTTTTGATTTGGTGTGCGACTTTGTGTTTAAAACTATCTACCCAAACTTTGTATTGTTTTGCACTAGGATGCAATCCATCCTTTGCTAACATTTTTTGATTTTTGTGCAGAGATTTACTCAGGTTTTGCAATGGGTAGAAAGCTACATTGTATTTCTGGCTCATCTTCTGGATAAATCGGTTATACCTTTTCAATCTAGAAGAAACACGCCTTAGGTTTTTATCTTTCGCAAATTTAGATAGACTATAATCTGGGATACCCACTACAAAGACACCTTTTTCATTTTTAGAAGACAATACTATCGCAGTTTTTAATAAATCTTCAAAATCAATTTTGAATGTTCTAAAAGGCTTTTTTTGATATTGATTATTGACACCTATCAGAAGTGATACCATATCAAAAGAGTGGGGTTTATAGTTTTGGGTAGCAATAGAGTCTTTCAGTTCGTCTGCCCTCCAGCCTGAAACGGCAATCACTTCTTGGGTTTTGACATGTAAAGAATTAGAATTGAGATAGGAGACCAGCTGATAAGGCCAGGATTGGGCTTGTTCTACCTGCTCTCCAACGGTATAGGAATCCCCAAGAGCTAAGTATGAGATGGGTTCTTGAGAATAGACAGCGGTCATTGCAAATGAAATTAAGACTAAACTGAAATGCTTCATAATATTTCAAAAATAAGAAAGATTATGATAGAAAGCTCGGTCTAGAGTAAATCTGTAATAGCAGGTTTTAACTGAGGATAATAGAACTGAAAACCTGTAGATGTTATTTTTTTTGAACTTACCAATTGGCTTGCTAAAACAATGCTGGACATTTCTCCTAGTAAAAGTTTAAGGGCGAAAGCTGGCACATTGGGTAAGATTAAGGGTTTTTCAAGCCTTTCAGCTATACTTTCTGTAAGTTCTTTATTGTTTACAGGGTTTGGTGCGACAGCATTAAATGTGCCCTCTAGCTGATGCTCCATGACATGATAAAATAGCCTTGCTAAATCTGAAATATGAATCCAAGATTGCCATTGTTTTCCGCTTCCTAATGGTGCTCCAATATAATTTTCGATAGGTTGTTTTATTTTTAACAAGGCACCTCCTTTGCTTGATAAGACCACACCTATTCTAATCTTAGTGACTTCGATACCTAATTTTCCTACCTCATCTGCTGCTGTTTCCCATTGCGCTACAACATCAGCAAGAAAATTGTCGCCTTTGTCATAGTCTTCTTCTTCATGCAGCTTGGTCAAAGAATTGTCATAAAGCCCGATTGCACTAGCAGAGATAAGATGTTGCACGTTATGAGTGTGCTTCTCTAAGGCTTTATGAAGCGTCATTAGGCTGTCTATCCTGCTTTTTAAAATTGTTTTTTTATAAGAAGTCGTCCACTTTTTAGCCACGCTTGCTCCCGCTAAATTTATGATGACTGAAACCCCTTCTAAACAATCAGGATGTATTTCAAAATCTGAAGGATTCCAAAAGAAGCCTGTGTAATTTGCTTTAGATTCAATTTTGGACTTGCTCGTTGTTAAATAGTTGACCTCAATATTATTAGTATGCATCAACTCTACTAAAGCTTGCCCAACTAAACCTGTAGCTCCTGTGATTAGTACCTTCATTGTTTTAAATTTATCTAAATGTAGTTTGAATAAAGCCTCTCTACAAATAGTTTAATACCCTTTTAACTAGAGATTTAGAAGCTTGTGAAATTTATCCTCCAAAACAAAAAAAGCCCAATAAAATTATTAGGCTTGTAGCTGTCACTCAATGTTTATATTAAAATGCTTTCATCGTCCAACCGTGAGGGTCTTCTACTCTATTATACTGTATATCCTGTAGTGAGGTTTTGAATAGAGTTCCGTATGGCTCTTCCACACTTGGCAAGTCATAATAAACCCCGTCATACTCAAACCCTTCTACTCTTACTACGGTAGCAGCTGTACCAGCTCCAAATATTTCTTTAAGTTCTCCGTTTTGGGCAGCGGCTACTATTTCTTTCACAGAAACTCTATCTATTACAATTTCTATGTTTTTATCTTTAGCCAGCTGGATAATACTTTTGCGAGTGACGCCATCTAGAATTCTATCATTGGTAGGTGCAGTCAGCAGCTTATCTCCTACTCTAAAAAAGATATTCATCGTACCCGCTTCTTCTAAATACTCATGTGAGCTAGCATCAGTCCAGATAATTTGATCCAAGCCTTTAGCTTTAGCAAGTTGCGTTGGATAAAATTGCGCACCATAGTTTCCAGCTGCTTTGGCATAGCCCACTCCCCCATCTGCAGCCCGACTAAATTCTTGAGCAAAAATGACTTTTATAGGCTTGTTGTAGTAAGCTTGTGCAGGGCAAGTGATGATCATAAACCTATACCTATCCGCCTCTGAGGCAGACACGCCATTTTCTGTAGCGATTACAAATGGCCTGATATACAATGAGTTCCCTTCCCCTTTTTTGATCCAGTCTTTATCAATCTCTAGCAAGGTCTTTAAAGAATCAAAGAAATAATCTTTAGGAAATTCTGGAATGGCAAGTCGCTGAGATGATTTATTGATACGCTCAAAATTTTGTTCTGGCCTAAACAGCCAAACTTGACCTTCTTCATCTTTGAAAGCCTTCATCCCCTCAAACACAGCCTGACCATAATGAAAAACCTTAGCTGAAGGCTCTATTTCCATAGGACCATAAGGCACAATTTTAGGCGTTTGCCACTGTCCATCAACATAGTCGCACATCATCATATGATCTGAATTCTGCTCTCCAAATTGAAGATTGCTAAAATCTACTTGATCAATTCTAGAGGCTTTTGCCCTTGTTATATCCAGTTGTGTATTTGTGTGGTTCATCAAAAAAAGTTTATACAAAGGTAATGATTTAAACTCAAAAAGATTTGTTGATAATCTTAACTTTGGTATTAACTTTAGCTTAAAATCAATGTTGAGTGATACAAGATCATAAACCACTTACACTGCCTCTAAGCAGCCAAGTCGCTATTAGAAATAAGGCATCAGGCTTTAGTATAACTTTCTGAACAACATATATCTTTGAGGCTTTATTTTAATGACTTAATAAACGGTTCTATACCGTCAAGACCATCGCTTGTCAATCTTCTTATAAACTCAGATCCAATGATGCAACCACTTGTGTATCTGCTAGCTTGTTCAAAACTAAACGCATCTTTGATACCAAAACCTACCATCAATTTATTTTTAAGTTTTAGGTCTGAAATTCGCTTAAAGTATGCCATAGCCTCCTCGCCAAAACCTTTCTCTCCACCAGTAGTACTTGATGAACTAACCATGTAGACAAAACTATCTCCAAGGTTATCAATAGTTTTGATGCGTTCTGGCGAAGTTTCTGGAGTGATAAGCGGGATGAATTTTAGACCAGTAGCTTCAAAAATAGACTTATAATCACTGTCAAAAATGTCAATTGGCAGGTCTGGCATTATAATACCATCTATACCAATGGCTTCACACTCCTTGCAGAACGCCTCAACACCAAACTGTAACATGGCATTGAAATATCCCATAACAATCAATGGAATATCTACCTCATTACGGATATCTTTTAACTGATTAAATAATTTTTGAGTACTCATGCCACTACGCAAGGCATGTTCAGAGCTTTTCTGAATCACAGGACCATCAGCAAGAGGGTCGCTGTAAGGTAAACCTATTTCTATAACATCGGTGCCTGCATCTGCCAGTTGTTTTATGATTTCAGTTGTGTCTTCCAGCAGAGGATAACCAGCTGTAAAATAAATGGAAATCAGTTTTTTATCTTGAGCCAGTGCTTTGTTTATTCTATTCATGTTTTTTAGTTTAGTGTCGCTAATCAATTACTAGGGTTTTGAATAATGTATTACTTTATTGGTTTTCTCTTTGCATTTGTGGTACAATCTTACCACGGAGAAACTGTTAAAAGCTTAATATCCAAAATACTTTCTATACGTTTCCAAATCCTTATCTCCACGACCAGAACAGTTAAAAACTAATACATCATCGTCTTTAAACTCTAAATATTTAAAAATAGCAAACGCATGAGCAGTCTCTATAGCAGGAATAATACCTTCCATGCGACTTAATTCAAGACCAGCTTCCATAGCTTCTGCATCTGTAATGGAGACAAACTTGCCCCGACCTGTTTTATATAAATGAGCATGTAGAGGACCAATACCTGGATAGTCTAGTCCAGCAGAAATAGAATACGGTTCTGTGATTTGTCCATCTGTATTTTGCATGAGTAAGGTTTTACTACCATGAATTATTCCCTCACGACCCAAGATAGTGGTAGCAGCAGATTCATTGGTTTCTACTCCTTTGCCAGAGGCTTCCACACCAATGATACCGACCTCTTCATGATCCATGAAATCTGCAAAGAGTCCAGCAGCATTGCTTCCGCCACCTACACAAGCAATCACATAATCTGGCAACTCTTTACCTTCTTTCTCCAGCATTTGAGATTTCACTTCTTTAGAAATTACACTTTGAAGCTCTGTGACCATATCTGGATAAGGGTGCGGCCCTACAACTGAGCCTATAATGTAGTGTGTGTCTTTAGGATGGTTGATCCAGTCACGAATCGCTTCATTGGTAGCATCTTTAAGGGTTTTGCTTCCTGATGTAGCAGACACAACTTTGGCACCAAGCATCTTCATCCTTGCTACGTTTGGCGCTTGGCGTTCTATATCTACCGCTCCCATGTACACGATGCACTCCAACCCCATGAGCGCACAAACTGTAGCTGTAGCTACTCCATGCTGACCAGCTCCTGTTTCAGCAATAATACGGTGTTTACCAAGTGCTTTGGCCAAAAGAATTTGACCTACAGTATTGTTGATTTTATGAGCTCCCGTATGGCATAGATCTTCGCGCTTTAGGTAGATTTTTGTTTTATACTTTTCACTGAAGTTTTCAGCAAGGTAAAGCGGTGTTGGCCTGCCTACATAATCTTTCAAAAGACTTTTAAATTGCGTTTGAAAATCTTCTGAAGCGATAATTTGCTTATAGTTTTGTCTTAATTCTTCAACATTTGGGTAGAGTAATTCTGGAATATAGGCACCACCAAAATCACCATAAAATCCCTTGTCACTTGCTCTATACTTGCTCATACGTTCTAAGGTTTTGTAAAAATTGTTTTACTTGGGTTATGTTTTTAAGTCCGGGTTCATCTTCAAACCCGCTATTTATATCTATTCCAGCTATCAGGCCGTCTGCAAAAAGCTGGCTAACTTCTTTGGCATCGTTCAGTTCAATACCTCCACTTAGCATAACAGGCTTTGAAAAATCTTGTTTTTGTAATAATTGCCAATCAAACTTCTCTCCATTGCCCCCTCTATACCGCCCTTTAGTATCAAGTAAATAGGCGTCTGCACAAGTGCTATAGGACTCAATGGTATCAAAATCTGATGCAGTTTTTATAGAAAACACTTTCCATAATTTCACTTCTGCACCACCCATCTCAGCAATGGATTGACTTAATTCTTCACAAAACAATGGCGTTTCATGGCCGTGTAGCTGGATGATATTCAATTTGAAGGTATTTATTTTGTTCAAAATAACATCTATATCTTCATTTACAAACACACCTACTTTTTTAATTTTTGCAGGAAGTTCCACTACAACATCTGCAAAACGGGGCGACTTTTCGAAAAAAATAAACCCCATATAGTCGATATCTAATTTGGCTAAGGCCTCTATATTGTCAGGATGCTTCATTCCGCAGACTTTCACTTTCATGACTTGCTAATATTAGATTCAGATTTTTTTTGCTTCATAAAATATTCCCCTACTAGTACACCGTTAAAGCCTTGTTGAATTAATTTATCAATAGTTTTCATATCTTGAATTCCACTTTCCGAAATTTTCAATACTTCAGAAGGAAGATGCGGCAACATCTCCAATCCTTGCTGAATATCCACTTCAAACGTTCTTAGATTTCGGTTATTCACTCCAATAAGGTCGATATGTTTTGTAGAAAGTTTTTTGATTTCATCAGCCTCATGAATTTCAAATAAAACTTCAAGCTCTAAAGCATGAGCTAAATCTGCTAATTCTTCTAATTTACCTGAAGTCAATGCATTAGCTATCAGTAGTATAGCATCAGCTCCATAGGCTTTAGCCTCATAAATTTGGTAAGCATCTACCATAAAATCTTTACGAAGAATAGGCAAACTGCAGACTGATTTGGCAAGTTGTAAGTCTTCAAGACTTCCTCCAAAATACCGCTGATTGGTTAATACCGACATAGCAGCTGCTCCCATTTGCTGATAACTTTGAGCTATTTCCATAATATCAGCTTTGAGGTTGATGGCTTCTTTGCTTGGTGAACGTCTTTTGAATTCTGCAATGATACCTTGTTCTGAACTTGCCACTGATTGTTTTAGGCTTTGCGTTGGACTTAAAAATCCTGAGAAAGTCTTTAATACATCTACTGGCATTGTGTTCTTTTTGAGATTGACAACCAATTGCTGGTAACCGATGATTTCTTCTAAAATCCTTTTCATGACTGACTTATGGTTTTTAGTTGATGGAGTATTTCTAAGGCTTTGCCACCTTTCAGGACAGCCTTAGCTTCTACAAAAGCTTCGCTTAGGCTCACAGACTTTGCAGTAGCCACTGCTGTTGCAGCATTAGCACAAACTACATTATTTTGAGCATCAGTTCCCTTTCCATTTAGGATTTGATAGAAGATATCTGCAGCTTTTTCTACAGTTTCTCCACCATATATTTCTTCCTTAGACACTGGTAAAACTCCAAAATCTTCAGCAGACAATACGAGCTCTTTACTATTCGTTACACACTTAGTTTTGGCTGTAAGCGAGATTTCATCATAGTGATTGAGGTCATGAAGGATACAATAGTTTTTGTTTGTTTTTTGATATAAATAATGGTATTTCCGTAAAAGTTCTAAATCATAAACACCTACTAGTTGCCGTTCTGGTAGAGCAGGATTTACCATTGGCCCTAGCATATTGAAGAACGTTTTTAAAGCTAATGATTTTCTTATGGGGGCCACGTTTTTCATCGCTGGATGAAATAGAGGAGCATGGAGAATAGCGATATTTGCTTTATCTAAACATTTATCTAGAAAGCCTTGGTCGTTGGAAAACTTCACACCCATACCCTCCAAAACGTTGGAGCTACCACTCACGGAAGACACACCATAATTACCATGTTTTGCTACCTTCACATCCATGGCGGCAGTCACAAATGAAGCTGCTGTCGACACGTTGAATGTGTTCTGGCCATCGCCACCCGTACCACACAAATCCATAACGGTCTCACCATCAAAATCTACGGGAATACAAAGCTCCAACAAGGCGTCTCTGAAGCCTTCTAGCTCCTCTACACTTATGCTACGCATCATGAAGACTGTGAGGAAAGAAGCAATCTGTATCTCACTAAATTCTCCATTAGAAATCTGAAGCAGTACCTCTTTAGCTTCTGTTTTAGAGAGCTGCTCTTGTTGAATAAGACGATTGAGTATTTGTTTCATATTGAATTTAGTTTTTAGGCTTACTTAACTTTCTATCCAGTTTTTTATCATTTGCTTACCTTCTGGCGTTAGCACAGATTCTGGATGAAACTGAACCGCTCTTACATCAAAATCTTTGTGACGTAGCGACATAATTTGGCCTTGTTCATCTACTGAAGTTGCTACAAGAGTATCTGGCAGCTCTTGCTTTACTACCCAAGAATGGTAGCGCCCTACCATGAATGTTTTAGGCAATCCTTTGTAGAGGATTTCATCTTCCACAAGAGTACGGATCTCTGTTGCAACGCCGTGATATACTTTATCCAGATTGAGAAGCTCGCCACCAAAGACTTCCATGATAGCTTGCTGACCAAGGCACACGCCAAGCATAGGCTTGTCATGAGCATAAGCCTTGATCACTGCCTTTAGCTGTCCTGCTTCTTCGGGGATACCTGGGCCTGGAGATAAGAGGATCTTATCATAATTGGCAACCTCATCAAGGTCTACCTCATCGTTGCGCTTCACTGTGACGTCCGCATCAAATTCCTCTAAATAATGTACTAGGTTGTACACAAAAGAATCGTAATTATCTATAACTAATATTTTCTTCATAGCTAAATTTTATTGAACTAAAGCTTTACGCAAAGCTCCGAGTTTATTGATGACTTCTTGTAGTTCGTTTTCCTCTGTACTATCACTCACTACACCTGCACCAGCTTGATAGTGGAGTTTCATATCTTTACTCACAAAACTTCTTATAATAATGGCTTGATTGGTATTACCTTTAAAATCTATAACACCGATAGCTCCGCCATAAGCTTCCCTGTTGATAGCTTCGTATTTTTCAATTAAAGACATAGCCATGTGTTTTGGAGCACCGCTCAAAGTACCAGCAGGAAAGGTGTCGCCTAGCAATTTCAAATTATGCTGGGGTTCAACATCGGCCGTAACCTTGCTTACAAGATGTATCACGTGAGAAAAATATTGCACCTCTTTATACGTATCTACCTTTACATTTTTAGCATTCCGGCTAAGGTCATTTCTGGCAAGATCTACCAGCATCACATGTTCAGAATTTTCTTTTACATCTTCAGATAATTTCAGAGCCATTTTAGCATCCTCTTGGTCGTTTCCTGTTCGTTTGAAGGTGCCAGCTATGGGATGAATCTCTGCTTTTCCATCTTGAACCACAAGGTGAGCTTCTGGCGAGCTACCGAAGATTTTATAATTTCCAAAGTCAAAATAAAACAAATATGGACTGGGGTTGATACTCCTTAATTTTCGATAGACATTAAACTCATCGCCTTTGAAGCCTTGAGAAAAACGTCTAGACATGACCATCTGAAAAACATCACCACGCTGGCAGTGGGCTTTTGCCTTGGTCACGTACTCCATAAATTCTACATCAGTAATAGGAGATTCTTCTTCGCCATCCAATTCAAAATTGTATTCCGTATAATTTTGATTTTTTAATAAGGATTTCAACTCAAGAATTCGGTCTGAACCATCATAAGAATGATTGAAAATGTAGGCCTCATCATTAAAATGATTGATAACAATCACATTCTGAAATACATTATAAAGCATATCTGGAAGACCTAACTTAGATTTACTTTTATCGATAGTCAAATTTTCAAAATACCGGACAGCATCGTATGTGGTGAATCCAAACAAACCTTGAGTTAGAAATTTAAAATCATGGTCTTCTACTTCAAACTCTGCTAAATAGTTTTTCAACTCATTCACAACATCGACGTTTTTATCAATGGAAATCTGCTTGAAAGAAGAATCTGGATACTTGAGTTCTATCTGTTCATTATCAACTTTAAAATGTGCTATAGGATTACAACAGATATAACTAAAACTATTATCGTTGGTATGATAATCGCTACTTTCTAGAAGCAGGGAATTAGGGTATTTGTCTCGAATTTTCAGATAGGCACTTACAGGCGTGAATGTGTCTGCAAGAAGCCTATGGTAAGTAGTTGTTAAGGAATAACTCATAATTGAAATTCAATTTTTTTTTAAATTAAAAAAGGCTTGTCATGATAGACAAGCCTTTATGATATATAAACATGGCGAATCTTCTCACGACCTAAGACGTAATATAGACCACCACCAAATGTTGTTTTCAAATTTGTACATAATACAAAAATAGCAATAATATTCAATTAATTTGAAGTTTACAGTTGTTAAAATTTTGTTTTGTAAATCTGTATTTAAACATAGCTAAAGCTGAAGTTTTACCTGAAACTACTTCAAAATAGTATATTTGAAATTTCAAATTAAATAAAAAAATATGAAAGCATACATATTTCCTGGGCAAGGTGCCCAATTTTCTGGTATGGGTAAAGACTTATACAACAGTTCCGACGAAGCAAAAACCATGTTTCATAACGCCAACAAAACTTTGGGGTTTGACATTGCTAAAATCATGTTTGATGGCACTGCTGAAGAGCTTAAAGAAACAAAAGTAACCCAGCCTGCTATTTTTTTACATTCAGTTATTTTAGGCACTGTAATGGGAGATAGTTTTCAACCTGATATGGTAGCTGGTCATTCTTTAGGAGAATTTTCTGCACTGGTAGCTAATGGCACTTTAGGATTTGAAGACGCCTTGCAACTGGTTCATAAAAGAGCGCTTGCCATGCAAAAGGCTTGTGAAATTAACCCCTCTACTATGGCTGCAGTGCTGGGCCTAGAAGACCTTGTAGTGGAAGAAGTTTGTGAAGCTACAGAAGGCATAGTAGTTCCTGCTAATTATAATTGCCCTGGTCAGCTTGTTATTTCAGGAACTCATAAGGCAGTAGAATTGGCTTGTGAAGCCCTGAAAGAAAGAGGTGCAAAACGCGCTCTACTGCTTCCTGTTGGTGGGGCATTTCACTCCCCTCTTATGGAACCTGCAAGAGAAGAACTCGCCAAGGCGATAGAGTCTACAACATTTCACACGCCTAAGTGTCCTATTTATCAAAATGTTTCGACTAAAGCAGTTTCAAATCCTGAGGAAATCAAAACCAATTTGATAAAACAGCTGACTGCCCCTGTAAAGTGGACACAAACTATGAAACAAATGCTTGCTGATGGTGCTACTGATTTCACTGAAGTTGGTCCTGGCAAAGTTCTGCAAGGTTTATTGAGAAAAGTAGATAGACAAGTTACAGCTGAAAGTATTTCAGGATTATAATCTGGACTATTATTAAATTAAAAAAGCCTCGCTTTATAAAAATAAGGCGAGGCTTTTTTGATTGGTTGAATTTAATTTCTAATCTTCATAAATAGTCAAAGGCCATTTGTCATTTGAAAAGTTGACATCCATCAGAATTTTGTCTGGATCTATTTCGATGGATTTAATGGTTTTTTCAGTTTCAAACCTATGCGTCCAAGTATCACCGCGTTGCCATATTTCAACAGGCAGGCTTTTCATTTTGGTAGTACCATCTTCAAACGTGATTTCCATATGCACCGGCATAGGAATATCGCCTTTGTTTGATACGGTTAAGAAGTAAGCTCCATTTTGTTGTCTTAGAGAATCAATAGCTAAATCGATATTGCCTGTTCCATAAAACCATGCATCAAAGAACCATGATAAATTTTCGCCTGCAGCATTTTCGATATGGTTAAAGAAATCTGCTGGCTGCGGGTGTTTATATGCCCAGGTTTCAATATAAGATCTAAAGGCATAATCAAATCGCTCTTCTCCAAGGATATATTCTCTAAGCATGACTAGTCCAAGTGCTGGCTTATAATAAGCTATCATACCCAAGTTTCTCAAATTAGCTACATCTGGGTAGGTATCAATTCCTTCTCTGGTATCTCCTATGAACCAACTGGTTAAGTTTCTTGGTTTATTGAGTCTTGTAGGGTATTCACCATCATTAAAAGCTTGGGTGGAGTAATAATTAATAAAAGTGTTGAAGCCCTCATCCATCCAGGCATAGCGTCTCTCATTGCTCCCTACAATCATCGGAAACCAGTTATGGCCAAATTCATGATCTGTCACTCCCCAAAGACTTCCTTCTTTGCTTTTCCAGCTACAGAAGTTAAGCCCTGGGTATTCCATACCTCCTATATCTGCAGCCACATTAACTGCTGCTGGATAAGGATATTCATACCACTTTTCAGAATAGTGCTCTATGGACGCTTTGCTGTATTCTGTAGATCTGGACCAGGCGTCTTCGCCGTTGCTTTCTATTGGATAAACTGAATGTGCTAGGCCTGTTTTGCCACTAGGTAAGTTAAACTGTGCACCGTCCCATATAAATGCTTGAGATGCTGCAAAAGCAAAATCTCTTGAGTTTTCAATTTCATAATGCCAAGTTTGGGTACCACTTTGATGAGCAAACATATTGGAATCTCCAATCTCTTCTGAAGAGATTAAAGTCACTGTTTCTTGGCTTTCTAAAGCATTTTTGTAGCGATCATAAACTTTTGATGAGAGGACATCTTTAGGGTTTTGTAGCTCTCCTGAAGCCACGACTACATAATTATGTGGTACTGTTATTTCTACATCAAAATCTCCATAGTCATAATAAAACTCTCCAGCACCAAGGTATGGTTCTACATTCCACCCCTCTATATCATCTAATACAGCTACCTGAGGAAACCACTGTGCAAGTGCGTAGATCTCACCATTCTGAGTGCTAAGACGCCCCATCCTATCCATCCCATTCACAGGAACTTCAAACTCAAAATTCATAGACACTTGAGCTTTTCCGCCTTTAGCCTCAATAGGCTGATTAAAAAAGACTTGCATACGCGTATCTGTAATCAAATGTTTAGTAGAGGTAGATCGCTTTACTTTGGCTTGAAGGTTTGAGATTTTAACGCCTTCCAGAGGGTCGCCATTATAACGATTACCTTCTACTGGAGTTGTAAGCGTACCTCTAGAATCTTCTGTAAATCTATTTTGTTCCAAATACATCCAGATATAGTCTAAATCTTCTGGACTATTATTGATGTATTCCATGGTGATCTGGCCTGTAACTTTATGAGTCTCTGGATCCAAATTTACTTTAATTTTATAATCTGCTTCATTCTGAAAATACTCTGGGCCAGGTTTTCCGGTGGCAGACCTGTAAGAATTCCCAGTCCTATCCATGAATTCATCAAATTGAGCTTGATTGTTTTCTAATTGCGCATAAGCAGTAGGTACTGTTAATAGACTCAACCCAAGCGTAAACACTAAAAAATTCATCTTCTTCATATACATAAATTTAAATTTGCCTCTAAAATAGAAAAACTAACTCAAATCAAAGGTCTAATTATTCTAACTCTAAGTAATTTCGCTTCACAAAATCCAAGGCTGTTTTCAAAATATGCCCCATAGTTCTGCAACGTTTGAATCGAATATCTTTTGTATAACTCACCAATTGTTCTCTTAGCATCTTCACATTTTCATCAGAAGAGACTCTGTCTTTTATCATGCAGCGAATAAGCATTCTAAAATGCTTTTCTGATGTAATGATGCGTTTGGCAACTTGAGATCTTTCCTCTTTTTTGTATTGATTCACAGAAGATTCTGCTAAAAGATTTGAAACAAGCTTCACCATAGGACGGTTTTCTTTAAAAAAATGTGGCTGATACACTTTTAAGTTGCCCTCATAGTTTTGCTGGTCAAAGTCTATGGCTCTAATTTTATAATCTACATGGTCAAAATCATGCGTTGGTATCACTACATAATTATAAGAACGCATATCTCCCAGAAGTCTTAGCGTACAGCGTTCATTAAATTTCACAAACTGTTTAGCTATTTCATTTCTAGCTCTGTCTGTACATTCAGGAAGATGTTCTTTTATAAAAATATCGCCGGGGATGCCTGCTATATGTTCTTCTATTAAAGTATCCTTAAAGACTAAAAAATTGATCCGGTTTGGAGACAAGAGGTGCTCAAATTCTAACCCATAAATCCTGGAAGCATCTGCTTTTTTGACATAGAAATAAGTGAAATTATCATTGAGTACATTACGTATCTTTATTCTAAAAGGTTTAGAATTTCCGAAAGTACAGTAGTCTATGGCATCCACATTTAGAAAATCTAAATGTTTACTTCTCCCATCGGAGTGAAGAATTAAATACACTTGTTTTAAACTAGTATCTATTTCTTCTCTTTCAAAATCTGAATAGTAGCACCTTACCCAAAGCGTATCTTCATCATGCCTGTCATAAACCACAATAGATCCTGAAAACCTAAGCAAGTCGTCATAAGACACTGGAATTTTTGTATTTCGCTTATAGGTTTGGAGGTATTTATTGAGCTGGTCATTTATCGGAAAAGTAGGTTTTTTCCTAGACATGAGTTTCTTTTCCATCGGCTAGATTTTAGCCAAAGATAACAAATCTGACTTCTATAAATGTAACATTAATCTTAGATTTACGTCTATAAAAAACTCATCACATTGGAAACAATTTTAAAACTCAACCAACTAACTAAGCAATTTGGCAACTTGACTGCTGTCCACTCCTTAAGCTTTGAAGTCCAAAGGGGTTTTGTATATGGTATTCTTGGCCCCAATGGTAGCGGAAAATCTACCACACTTGGCATGGTGCTGAACGTAGTGAACCCTACTTCTGGTTCTTTTGAGTGGTTTGGCGGAGGTTTAAACACACATGAGGCCTTAAAAAAAGTAGGCGCCATCATAGAAAGTCCAAATTTTTATCCCAGCATGAGCGCAGAGGATAATCTTAAGTTAGTTTGTAAAATTAAAGACGTAAACTATTCTAGAATTGATTCAGTTTTAGAAACTGTAAATCTCCTTGAACGGAAAGAAGACCATTTCAAAAGTTTTTCTTTAGGAATGAAACAGCGGCTAGCTATAGCTTCAGCTTTGCTAAACAATCCTGAAATCCTGATACTGGATGAGCCTACCAATGGACTGGACCCACAAGGCATACACCAAATAAGAGAAATTATTAAAAAAATAGCTGCTAACGGCATTACTATCCTGCTCGCCTCCCACTTGCTAGATGAAGTAGAAAAAGTATGTTCCCATGTCATTGTTATAAGAAATGGGGTTGAACTCTACACTGGCCCTGTGGATGAGCTTAGCGCTACTCATGGCTTTTTTGAACTGAAAAGTGAAAATAAGCATGAATTGGAAGCATTTCTAAATACACATTCTGCCATTGAAAGTTTTGATGAAGATGACGACGGGCTCATCAAAGCGATATTAGCTCAGCCTTATGAAGCTGCGGAAATGAATAAAGAATGTTTTGACAACAATATCTTACTTTCTCATATTATTAAGCGAAAAGAAACACTGGAAGAACAGTTTCTTAAACTTACCAAAACCCAATAATTTTAGCTATGAAAAGACTTTTCCTTATAGAGTTTCACAAGTTGAAAAACAACAAATCTGCTAAAATTCTTAGCCTGATTTATTTTATACTTTTTAGCACCATAGCTTTATTGGCATCTGTTCGATTCAATTTTGGTTCTGTTGATTTTAGGCTAGCAGATCAGGGTATTTTCAACTTTCCTTACATCTGGCATTTCAATGCTTACTTTGTGGCTTTCCTGAAATTATTTCTAGCTGTCGTTATAGTTTCTATGGTCTCCAGCGAATATACCAACAGGACTTTGAAGCAAAACCTGATTGATGGGTTAAGCAAAAAAGAATTTATTTTATCTAAGTTTTACGGCGTATTAGGTTTTGCGCTAGCCTCTACATTTCTCCTTTTTATCGTGAGTTTAATTTTAGGATTGGTTTTTTCTGATTATGACGAGATCAACATTATCTTTTCAGAATTAGAATACATTCTTGCCTACTTCTTAAAGTTGGTTTGCTTTTTTTCCATGTGTCTATTTTTTGGCATTCTGTTGAAACGTTCTGCCTTCGCTCTTGGGTTTATTTTCCTGCTGTGGATTTTTGAAGGAATCGTTCAAGTGTTCGTGAAATTTCAAGCAGAATCTATTGATTTTATCATCAACTTTTTACCGCTTCAATCCATGAGTAATTTGATCATAGAACCTTTAACGAGGCTAGGAATCGTAAAATCTGCAGCTACCCAAATCAACTCTGAGTTTGAAAAATCTTATGATGTAGAATGGCTAACTATACTAATTGTTTTAGGCTGGAGTTTTATATTCATTTATTCTTCATGGAAACTTTTACAAAAAAGAGACCTCTAAATCACTTTGCTTTGCCACTGAAATGTGTGGCATGTGCTTTGTAATACTATCATGTGTTATTAACTTAAACTTGATTCTTATGAAAATGTTTATTGCCCTTTCTCTTTTGCTCGTTGTAGCTTCAAATTTGAACGCCCAACAAAAAAACTTTATAGACCAGCCTTATATTGAAGTGAAAGGAAGCTCTGATACCCTAATAACCCCCGATCGTATTTATATAGATATTCTGATTGCAGAAGAAGACACAAAAGGCAGAAAAAATGTTGAAGATCAAGAAAGAAAAATGATTTCAGAATTCGAGAAACTCAACATAGACATTAAAAAACAGCTTTTTGTAGCCGATGCCAGTAGCGATTTTAAATCCTATTTTTTATCAGGACAAAAGGTTTTAAAAAGCAAAACTTATCAACTTTTGGTGTATGAAGCCTCCACACTTGGGAATGTTATGAACACCCTACAAGATATTGGAATCTCCAATGTGAATCTCAACAGAACTGAACACTCTAAAATCGATACCCTAAAAACGATGATGAAGTCTAAAGCCGTAAGCAATGCTAAAGACAACGCAGAAGCCATGTCCGCTGGTATAAATCAAGAAATCGGCAAGGCCATCTATATATCAGAAAGCAACAGCTTTTCTTATGCCTATAAAAAAACTAACAGAAGTTACCAAATAAAAGCCAGCTCTAGTATGGAAGAAGAAAAAACTACTCCAGATTTATCATTTAATCAACTTGAAATTGGTAGTAATGTGATCGTTAGATTTATTTTAGAATAAAAAATTTACTGTCTTTTTCTTAAACCTTACTAAGTACCTGAACGATTTTTAATCTTCAGAAATTACAATGCTTTACAGGGCATCCCACCAAGACTCATTTCAACAATGATTTAAGAATTTACCAGGCACACCAATAATTTTCTTTAGATTGTGTGTGATAACAAATAACGAAATATAATTTTGAAAAATAAAATAATAAGCATTATCTTTGTAAGCTCAAAATTAG
>Ga0102927_1000052_pt1 | contig 23273 bp, 21 predicted proteins | sample SalPon1_A_H2O_MG_FD_78208 | JGI IMG/M metagenome (GOLD analysis project Ga0102927, IMG submission 78208) | Salt pond water microbial communities from South San Francisco under conditions of wetland restoration - Salt Pond MetaG R1_A_H2O_MG | ecosystem: Environmental > Aquatic > Non-marine Saline... | reverse complement strand
TCCCCTTTCAACGTAACATCTGAATCACTAAATGCTTCAACATTTACGATTTTATTATTACCATCTACCTTTATATCAGCTGAACTGTCACTTAATATAACAAGGTCTTTAGAAGAAGCCTCTAAGGAAACGTCAGCATCACTTGAGCCTTCTATACTTATGGAATCTGCTTCTAATTCTAAATCAAGCTTAGCACTTTTTAATGCTTCAATATCAATAGTATGAAAGTAAAGTTTTTCTTCAGAAAATACTTCTACCTGGTTTAAGGCTTTTATTTTATTTAATGTGTCTTTATAATATACTTGAACCAATTTTTCTTTAGCATATCCTACAATCTTATCAGCTCCTATGCTTAAATGCTTTTTGTCTTGATTAACTATCAAATAGTCTAATAGATTCTTATCAGACTTTAAGACTATTTCATTAGAATGATGAGGAATAAGCTGAACTTCCCAGCCGCTGCTTAGCTCTAATTCATTAAATGCATCTACTTCAATTTTTTTAGATGTCACTTCTCTGTCTCCTTTTACTTTTTTACCACTCAGTTGAATGCACTGAACAGCTGTAAAAATTGAACATAAAAGAAAAAAACGGGTAATAAATTTCATAGCTATGATTATTAATATGCAAAGTAGAGAAATATTTTATTTATATCAATTAATTTGACGTAATCAAATTAAAAATTTTATCACATTCATTAATAATACAGATAAATGAAATATTATTTTATGAAGTGAAAAGTTTGACTCTGCCAGAGCTTTAGTCCTTTTTTATACTACCTCCGGAAGTGGATTGAGATGATATATTTTTAGAGGGATTGTTATGATAGCGTATATTTGCTCCACTTGAAGCAGTGGCTTCAAGCTGATCTAACGGATAACAATCTATACTTGCGCCGGATGATGCTTTAGCTTTTACCCTCTTAGATTCAAGGTCTTCTGCATCAATATCGCTACCACTTGTTGCTTTAAATTCTACATTTTCGCTCATTCCGGTTAGCTCAATTTCCGCTCCACTGCTGGCACTGGCATTTAAGATCTTATTTTCTCCTTTAATACTAATATCAGCTGAACTGGAAGCATTTACTTTAAGTTCTGAGCTGTTAGCTGTTAACTTTATTTCAGACTCACTGGAGCCTTCAACTTCTAATAAATCTGCTTTGATGTTGAGTTCAATATCAGCACTGCTAGATGCACCTATCTTAGTAGATCCAAAAATAAGTTTTTCTTCGGCAGTTAATTCACCACCGCTACTGGCTTTGATCAATTTTAAATTCTTATTAAAATAGATTTTGATTAACTTACTATCTGCACTACCAATATTTTCTTTTGCTCCTATGCTTAATTTTCCATTAGCTTCTTTTACCTCTAAGATGTCAATTAAATTTTGATTGGCTTTTGCAATCATCTGTGGGGACTGATTGGGGATGAGTTCTACTCTCCATCCATTGCTGACTTCTATACTATTAAAATCATCTATTTTAATATTTTTAGTCACCACCGGTCCTTCACCGCTTACTTTATCACCATCCCATATATTGCATTGGACTAATGTAAAGACAAGGCTTATAGCTAATAATTTTCTGAATGCATTCATGATTGATTCGTATTAGTTGATTTATTATTTTCTAATTTTTTGCAATCTAAACATTTAATAGTTTTTCCACTTATTTTTAAAGCATGATCAAAAAGGGAGTCATTTATATAAACCGCATCTTGACCATACGATTTTTTATAAAACACGGATATATTCTCATTTAATTTAAAAATATGACCTTCCGGCAAGTGTAGATTAATTCTCACCTCCTGATCTTTACTTTTATTTTCTGCTAATCCTGTAAAATATCCGTTTAACAGCAGCCTTTTGTTTTTTAACTCATAGTTATAAGTTATAGATGCCGCATTTTCCCGGGCGCGATCCATAGAATAACCTTCACTTTCTCGGACTATTGAAAGTTGAGGCTGGGCATCCTGAGATTTTAAAATGCTCAACTTAACATCACTGCTAAATAATATCTTTTCATCTTTATCATTATACTTAATCTTTTCACCGGCAAATTGTAGCGGTTCGTCATATTTTAAATTTTTCGGCATTGTAATGCTTAATGTGTCATTTGCATTGATAGGAAGGCTGAGTATATTAGCTACTTTAGCATCAGTATTTTCCTGAATGCCTTTTTTGACTCCTAAAAATGTTGTAAATGCTATACTCACAAATAGCAAACTTAGTAATGTGATATGCGCTGAACGGCTTAATTGTTGAACATATGGATTCATCAATTTCAAGCCTAATACGATCAGGTAGATCATGAGTATCGTCGATAACAGGAATACACTCAAAACCTGAATCCATTGTGGAATGCCATAAACAAATGCTTCTGTGTCGATTTCTGTTGTGCCAAATAATGATATTCCGCCATAAGCTACAAAAGCGATCAATAAACCAAGAATTGAAGTAGCAGTCATAATGATCAGAAATACGCCCAATATTTTGCCTACAGCTTTTACAAATTTGGTTAAAAACTTCTCACTCCAGTTCGCAAATTTAGTAGAGCCGGTTTTGATATTTTTTTTATACTGATCATAATCTGCATTTTTGACCTTTTCTGATACCTTTTTATAATTGTCTTTAATATCTTCTTCAATGGTAGAAAGATTAACCGGCTTGCCTTTCATAGCGATTTTTTGAGCGGTTGTCTTAGCCGCCGGCGTAACAATCCAAAGAATGATATAGATCATAGGAAAAATACCATAAGAGAATATGGTGGTTAATACCCAGAATAAGCGTATCCATACGGCATCAATATTTAGGTAATGATCTAAACCTGATGAAACACCACCTAAATAACCGCGTTCTAAATCGCGATAAAGCGGCTTTCGTTCTGATTTTTGAGAGCTTTCTGCAGTTTCTTCATCGTTGATTAAATAATCTTCCGGTTTTCCCATAATCTCTATCACTTCATCCACTTCTTTAGAAGTAATGACCTGCCGCTCATGGGTTTGTCTCTCAATAAACAGCTCAGAGATTCTGGCTTCTATGTCATGGATAATCTCTTCCTTACTTTCTTCCTGTTGCAGCGATTTTTCAATAGCATCTAAATAGCTTTTTAGCTTATAAAAGGCAGCTTCATCAATCTGAAAAAAGATTTGTGCTAAATTGATATTTATTGTTTTATTCATCGTCTTGATTATTAATATTTGTAATTATATTTACGGCTATTTGTAGTTCATTCCAGGTATTTCCTAATTCGTCCAGGAAACCTTGTCCTTTTTCTGTAAGTTGATAATACTTTCTTGGCGGCCCGCCGGTAGATTCTTCCCATCTGTATGTGAGCAAGCCGGCGTTTTTGAGTCTGGTTAACAGCGGATAAATCGTGCCTTCTACCACCAGCAACTTTGCCTCTTTTAGCGAGGCTAATATTTCCGCAACGTATGCATCATTTTTAGCTAAAATAGAAAGGATACAATATTCCAGTATGCCTTTTCTCATTTGTGCTTTTGTGTTTTCTACTTTCATTTATCTTGCCTTATTGAACAATTTATTGCCTTTATGACGACAAAGATATATGTATTAATCATTACTTTGCAATGCATAGTAGTAAATTTAACAATTAGTTAACAGCGCAATTTGATTTCAGCCGATACTAAAGTTTATAAAATCATACATTTGTTTATATATGAGACCTTCAGCGATTCATTTATTTATGCTCAAAGAACTTCCGGCAGCCTATTTTGCCGGAGTAAGAGTGAAAAATTTATCAAATGAACAAGCAATAACCCGTGTCAGACATCGGTGGATTAATCAAAATCCTTTTAAAAGTATCTATTTTGCAGTTCTGGCTATGGCGGCGGAGTTAAGCACCGGCGTACTAGTCATGCAAGCCATCCGAAATTCTAAAAAGAAATTTTCAATGTTAGTGGTTGAAAATCAGTCTGTGTTTCATAAAAAAGCGACCGGCAAAATAACTTTTACTTGTGAGGATGGCAAAAAATTATCGGCTGAAATGCAAGCTTGCAATCATTCGGAAAACCATGCCCGTTCATTTTGGATGACTTCTATTGGCAAGAATCAACAGGGCGAAGAAGTGGCTACTTTTTATTTTAAATGGTCTATCAAACAAAAAAACTAATCAGATGAAAAAAATAATGCTATATACCATTTTGATGTTTCTAATGCTATGTTTATCCTGTGAAACAAGAATACAAGATAACAGGCGTATTGTGATCACCGGGAAAATCCAGGATCAAAATGGAAATCCTTTAGAAGATATAAATGTGATTAATGGTGATGCGTTTTTTAAGTTAGGAAGCTCTCAATCTGATGAAAATGGAGCTTTTTTACTCACTTCTCTCAGTATTGATAATGGTGATTTTTATGAAGAGGAAGGATTTGTGAGTCACCGGATAAAAGAAATTAACATCAATGCAATAGAAAATGAAAATAATTTTGGTTTGATCGCTTCAAATAATGAGTATAATCAAATAAAATTGATTAACGATCAAGCCTTCACTGGAGTGGAAATAGATTTAGGAATTATTAGCTTAAACAAAATTGGAGAATATACAATTAATATTGATAAAGGTGACTATGCAGGTCAAGATCTGACTGTTGTCATTAGTGCTAATAGTTTGTTCTGTGGCTTTGAGCTGCAAGAAGTGATCAATAGCTACGAATTGAGTTGTGATAACTTAAATGCTTCAACACAGGTAAGAAATTTACCCGCCGGCAACGATGAAGAGTCCATTGAAAATCAAGCATTAATAGGAACGTCTACCCATATCACCATAAAAGATGAAGAAGATGAAATTTTATTTAACCAAGAATATGAAATTAATGAGGCTCAAGAAATCATTAATATTATATTATAAAATAAGCATGATCATCTTTTTTGTGAGCTTAGGTTCACATCAAATGTATGCCCAACATAGCCAAACAGTTTTTGATGAAGAAGATAAAATGGGTAGAGCAATGTCTATTCAATTTTCACTACTCAGACCTATAGCCTTTGGTGATAATTTTGCTAACAAAGCCTTGTCTCAAAAAGTAGGTTATCAAACTACAATAAGATTTTATTTTCTAAAACATTTTTTTTTAGGAGCTGAAGGAGGTTCCTTTTCAGCAGATGTAAAGGACAAAGAATCAGTGGGAGATTATGATAGGTCTAATGCAAACACCTATGGTATTACAGGTGGGTATTCGTTTTCATTTAATGAGTCTCACAATGTTGATGTTGCGCTTGCCTTGGGGTCTGCTAACTACCGGAATAAGAAAAATGATCTAGCTGACCGCTTTGTAGATAGAGGAAGTTATGTTAAATTACAATTACAGTATAATTATAATTTTAATAAACATTTTTCTATTTATGCTTTGGCAGGATTAAGATATGATCATTTAGATATAGACAGCTCTCCATTAATTGATGATTTTATTAATAAGGCTCAATATTTAACTTTTGGTTTTGGGATTAAATACAACTTGATTACATATAAGTCAATAGTATGGTGACACATAAAGGTTGATTAACATTTATTTAAGTAATGTCTTTTTGTTTTTCATTAAATTAGCTTATTAATTTTAAAAGCTAAACAAAATGTCAAGAGCTATGTTAAGTTACACGAAAGAAGTGTTACAAAAAGTAAGTTTTGATGTTCGATTATTTTGTGAAGAAATAAAAAAAGCAGTAAAAAGATTATTACCACATGAAGTTGAAGAGTTAAGACAATATGTTTATCAATTAAGTAAAAATAAGCCTCAATTAGAAAAAGGCTTACTTTATATACCAAAAAGCAGCCATATTTTAGCATAATATTTTCATTAATTGATCCTAAATCAAGCTATTCAACATGATTTTATTATATATTTGGAGCATGATTTAGGATTATGGCAAAAAACGTAATAAGATTTTCAAGAAAACACTCAAAAGATTTTATTAGAACGCTAAACAAGCGTGTTAACAGTTACTTTAAGGAAAATAATATACCTAAAACCGGCAATGTTCAACTATATGTAAAGTCAGCCATTATGTTGAGTTTGCTAATAGCGCCTTATTGTGTTATTTTCTTATTTGAATTTTCGGCCTGGTATAAATTAGGCTTAAGCATAATTATGGGTATAGGGATGGCCGGTGTAGGCATGAACGTTATGCATGATGGAAATCATGGATGTTATTCAAAGAAAAAATGGGTGAATAAATTGATGGGTGGCACCATATATGTTTTAGCCGGAAATGTCTATAATTGGCAGGTTCAACATAACGTATTACATCACACCTACACGAATATAGAAGGTCATGATGAAGACCTAGATGCCGGTCGTGTTATCCGTTTTTCTGAAAATTCCAAATGGAAAAGATTTCATCGTTTTCAACATATTTATTCTGTATTTTTATATGGTTTATTAACCTTAAATTGGGCAATAACAACAGACTTCAAGCAAACACCTAAGTATCTAAAAAGAAAATTAGCCTATGGCAAGCTGCCTTCTGCCTTTAAGCAGTGGAGTTCAGTAGCTTTAAGTAAAATCGCTTATGCTGCAGTTTGGTTTGTTTTACCACTTACCTTTACAGAATTAAGCTGGTGGATGGTAGTTATAGGCTTTATTGTTATGCACTACACTGCCGGATTAATCTTGAGTATTGTGTTCCAATTAGCACATGTCATCAAAGATACAGAGATGCCGGTACCTGATGAAAATGGCAAATTTGAGCATTCTTGGGTTGTTCATCAATTATATACCACCACAAATTTTTCTACTAAAAATAAATTTATCAGCTGGTTTACAGGTGGGTTAAATCATCAAATAGAACATCATATTTTTCCTAATATCAGCCATGTTCATTACACTAAAATCAGAGAAATTGTAAAGAAAACAACCCTTGAATTTAATTTGCCTTATCATGAATACAAACACATGAGGCATGCCATAAAATCTCACTTTAGCTATTTAAAAGCAATGGGCAAACAACCCGAACTAACCTAAGAATTGACCAAATGGAAGCATTACTATCAGCAAAAATCAATCAATTAGAAACATCTGCTACATTAGCCATGGCTGCAAAAGCCAGAGCACTAAAACAACAAGGAAAAGATATCATAGGTTTAAGTTTAGGTCAACCGGATTTTAATACACCAGACTTTATAAAAGATGCAGCGATTCGAGCTGTTGAAGACAATTATAACTCTTATACACCAGTAGATGGTTATGGCGAATTAAAAGAAGCTATCATCCATAAATTTAAAAGAGACAATAACTTAGGCTTTGACGCTTCTCAAATTGTGGTTTCTACCGGAGCTAAGCAAACTTTATATAATATTGCTGCAGCGGTTCTCAACCCGGGAGATGAGGTCATATTACCTTGTCCTTATTGGGTAAGTTATCGCGACATCATCAAGCTTAATGAAGGAGTTCCTATAGAGGTTAAAACAGGAATTGATCAGGATTTTAAACTAACTCCTGAACAGTTAGAAGCTAATATTACAGATAAGACCAAAATGATTTGGTATAGTTCGCCCTGTAATCCTAGTGGTTCTGTTTATACTAAAGAAGAGTTAGAAGCACTTGCTAAAGTCTTAGATAAATATCCGGATATACTAATTATCAGTGATGAGATCTATGAGCACATCAACTTTAGTGAAGGTCATGTTTCTATGGCCAGTATTGATGGAATGAAAAATCGTACAATCACCGTTAATGGCGTTTCAAAAGCTTTTGCTATGACCGGATGGAGAATTGGTTATATGGCTGCACCTGAAAGCATTGCTAAAGCTTGTACAAAACTTCAAGGGCAAGTTACAAGTGGGGCTAACTGTATAGCTCAACAAGCTACTATAACTGCCTTAAGAGAGTCTCCAAATAAAATTCAGTCGATGATTGATATTTTTAAAGAACGCCGTAAATTGATTTTAGATTTATTAGGAGATGTTCCCGGTTTTGAAACCAATACCCCAAAAGGAGCTTTTTATGTCTTCCCTAATGTAAGTGCATTTTTTGGCAAAACAATTAACGGTCAAAAAATTCAAAATGCTACTGATTTTTCTTTTTTAATATTAGAAGAGGCTCATGTTGCTGTTGTTACCGGTGAAGCATTTGGTAATCCGGATTGTATTAGAATATCTTATGCTGCCAGCGAAGACAATATTAAAACAGCCATTCAAAGAATTAAGAAATTAGTAGCACCTGCGTTTGATTAACAGGTTTAGTTACTTGATAATCTTATGTTTACAATTTCTCTAATGAATACGCAAAGCTTTTAGAAAAACAAATAGAACTAGTTATTTATTCTGACTGATCTGCTGATAGTATAATGCCGGGAGTAATAACAAAATAAAAACCGGCTGAATAAGAAATCGCCTTATATAAAAAAATATTAAATAAAGATCAGGCGTCAAATATGCTTCAGTTATACTAAAGACTATTATTAAAATTAAAAAAGCAAAAGTGTAAAAAAAGATACTGAATTTAAGCACGTTCCTTTTTTTAAACAGTATATAGATCAATCCAATTGAAAGTAAAGAATTAAGCCAGTATCGGGCAGATGTGTGTAAAATAAGTTTTAGTTCATCTACATCCGGTGGTTTCATATCATGATAATATAAATTGTAAAAACGGATAAACGGATCATAAAAAAGGTTCTCCTGATAGATGCGAATTAATACAAATGCAATTAATACTACTACCCCGGCTGTTACTTTAATCAGGTTTTTCAATTTTTTGTCTTTTTTGATAATAACGAACCCACAGAACCCAAAGCAAAAAAACTACACCATAAATAAACAATGGAAAAAAGATATCATGTAGCATATCTTTATGTTCTGGTATTTCGTGTATACCAATAGTAATCAAAGCAACACGTAATACATTTAACACATAAATAATTGAACAACCTCCTAATATATATAACAATGTAGGCTTCCATTTGCTATGAAATGCAAGTATAAAAGACAAAAACAAAATAAGAACACTTATAGAATTGCAACCTTCAATAACTCTAACAACATATTTTTGACCAATTGCTATTGCCATTGATTCATCATTAGGGGTTGGTGCTATATAAGTTTCATATCCAAATGCAGCAATAAGCTGTTCTGTTTGGTTGGCAACAATATGGGTAAAATAATCCGGATAATATTCCGGTGAACTCAAATAGGAGAGATAAAGTTGATAGCATAATGTCAGTATCGCATAAGAACCAAAAAAAATCAGTAAAAATTTAAGCGGGGCTTTATTTTTTTTAAGAAATTCAATCAAATGAATAAATTTTGCCACAAATATAATTACAATATTTATAAAATGCTTAAGAACAATAAAACTCAGTATAATTATTTTTGCGAAAAATGTGAATCTATGAATCCTCAGGCTATATTACAATTTGCATCAAATCAATTAAAAAAGCCTTCAGATAATCCCTTTGATGCGTTAAAAAAAATCTGTGAATATTTACGAAATAATTTAGATCATTACGATTGGGTCGGTTTTTATTTTCATCATAAAGAAAAGCCCAAATTGGTATTAAAAGCATATGCAGGAGAGCCCACAGAACACCAAGAAATCCCTTTTGGTAAAGGAATCTGCGGTCAGGTTGCTGAAACGGATACTTTTTTTAGAGTTGATAATGTAAATAATCAAGAAAATTATATAGCTTGTAGTATTCATACAAAATCAGAACTCGTAGTGCCTATTTTTGTGAATGCTAAAAATGTAGGGCAAATCGATATTGACTCGCATCAGCAAAATGCTTTTACAAGCAAAGATGAAAAAATGCTTGAAAAGCTCAATCAACTCATAGCTGAATATATCAAACAGAATGATTTAAGTGCTTAGCTACTCTTTTTATTGTTGTTTTTATCGGGGTAAATTGAAAGTTGATATTTTTTTTAATTTTTGAGTGATCATAAAAGGTCTTACTATCTAACTCATTGATCATTTGTAAGGTTAACAATATTTTTTTTATTCCTGTTATAGCTAATACCATCTCAATAAACCATAAAAAATATAATAGCGCCTTTGTAATTTTAAATCTTGGTGGCTTTTGATTTAAGGCTAATGCTAATTCATGCATAAATTCTTTGATTGACATATTTTCAGCACTAATGATAAACCTTTGGTGTTGAGCATCACTTTCCATTAATTTGACCATGGCCTTAACAACATCTATAACATCAACAAAACCAGCTACTTTTTTTACATAAAAATTAGTTCCTGATTTAACTTTTTGCAGCAGTTGTCCACTCCCGGAATGGTAGAAGCCCTCTCCAATGATAATGGATGGGTTTACAATAACAATAGGTAAGCCCTCTTCGGCAGCACGCCAGACTTCCATCTCAGCACCATATTTAGCTATGCTATAATTACTTACTTTTTTGTTGTTATCTCTTATAGAATTTTCATCAATTTTATTATCCTCGTTATGTCCTAAAGCAGCTACTGAGCTTACATGACAAACCTTTTTTATCTGCTTTTTAAGCGCTATATTCATCAGGTTAGCAGTTCCCTGGATATTTATCTTTCTTAATTGTTTTACTTCAGCTGGTTTATTGCTTATTTTTCCGGCACAATGGTATACGTAATAGACCCCACTTAAATGTTTAGATAGCGCATTTACGTCTAAGATGTCTAATTGAACCCAAAGAAAATTTAAAACGGCTTGTTTGGTTTTTGTGCCATATACTTCATTAATGAGCTTAATTGATTCGTTGCGCTTGGATTCTGTACGATAAAAAGCTTTTACAGGCTGATTTTTTTTTACTAATTCCGCTAGTAAATGCGTACCTACTAATCCCGTTGCTCCGGTAACTGCTATCATAGGGATAAATATACTTATTCATTCTGAAATACATAAGCATTATAATATATTTGCCAAAATTTTGATAAGCTTATGAAACTAGATTTTTTTGATGAATTACAGTGGCGCGGTTTATTACATCAAGCCATTCCGGAGACACAAACACATTGTCAAGAGCAAAAAAGGCTCGCTTATGTAGGTTTTGACCCTACGTCTGATTCATTACATATAGGTAATCTTATTGGGATTATGTTGTTAAAACATTTTCAACTGGCAGGTCATCAGCCTATAGTATTAGTAGGTGGTGCTACGGGAATGATCGGTGATCCTTCCGGAAAAAGTAAGGAACGACAACTATTAGATGAGCAAACCTTACAAAAAAATCAAAATGCTATTAAAGATCAGCTTTCTCGCTTTTTAGACTTTGATTATCAAAAAGATAACAGAGCTATACTGGTCAACAATTATGACTGGATGAAAGATGTTAGTTTTATAGGCTTTATCAGAGATATTGGCAAGCATATAACTGTAAACTATATGATGGCTAAAGACTCTGTAAAAAATAGATTATCAGAGGTAGATAATGAAGGGATGAGCTTTACAGAATTTACTTACCAATTAGTACAGGCTTATGATTTTCTTTATCTCAACCGGAAATACGGCTGCACTTTACAAATGGGCGGAAGCGATCAATGGGGCAATATCACCACCGGAACAGAATTGCTTCGTCGAATTGATCAAAAAAAAGGATATGCCCTAACTGCGCCTTTAGTCACTAAAGCGGATGGTAAAAAATTTGGTAAATCTGAAAAAGGGAATATTTGGCTGGATGCTAAAAGAACTACCCCTTTTGAGTTTTATCAATATTGGATCAACACATCTGATGAAGATGCAGCACGTTTTATCAAATTGTTTACTTTATTAAACAAAGCTAACATAGATAGCATCATCAATGAACACAAAGAAGCACCACACCTAAGGAAGCTGCAACAGCGTTTAGCTGAAGAAGTTACTTTAATGGTTCACGGTAGTGACCAATTAGAGATTGCCAAAAAAGCAACACAGGTTTTATATGGTAAAAGCACGATTGATGATCTCAGGTCTCTTGATGAAGCTACATTTCTATCTGTATTTTCAGGCGTTCAGCAAGCTCAAGTCAATCTAAAGGATTTACCTTTATCTATAATTGATGCCTTAGCTGGTGTGACGGATTTTTTAGCTTCTAAAGGAGAAGCAAAAAGAGCATTAAAAGAAAATTCAGTAGCTGTTAATAAGCAAAAAGTAAATGAAGATTATGAAATTTCAAACAATGACCTTATCAATCAAAAATATGTACTTATTAATAGGGGGAAAAAGAAAACCTTTTTGATTAAACTTAAATAAAAAAGCCCCAAAAAGGGCTTTTTTAAACTAACCAATATATTATGAAAAAAACTTCTTATTACAACACAAATATAAATTAAAAAATAGATTTTAAACTAAAAGCATTATAAAATTTATAAAAAAAATCATTGTTGTCCGATTTAAAATTCATAAAACCCATGCTTTGTATTTATAATGAACGATTTGAGATCTTAATTTTATCTCAAATCCCATATCTCAAATCCCATATCTAAAATCTCATATCTTAGTCAGACACAATTAATAAAAATTAATAAAAGATGAGGAAAGATATACATTCTCCGTATAAATTAATAGATTTGCAAATCTTTTAAGATGAGGAATTAAAATTATGTCAGAAGTTGTTAAACTCGCCAAAATATTCGCCTGTTCCCAAAGTCAAGAGCTAGGTGAAGCAATAGCAAATGCCTACGGAATACCATTAGGAAAAGTAAATACAGCCCATTTTAGTGATGGAGAGTTTCAACCTTCATTTGAAGAATCTGTAAGAGGTTCGCGTGTATTTTTAATAGGCTCAACACATCCTAATAGCGACAACCTGATGGAAATGTTGCTTATGGTAGACGCAGCCAAGCGTTCATCAGCAAGACATATTACAGCTGTAATGCCTTACTTTGGCTGGGCAAGACAAGACAGGAAAGACAAGCCGCGGGTTCCTATAGCATCAAAAATGATAGCTAAAATGCTAGAATCAGCCGGAGCTACAAGAATCATTACCATGGATCTTCACGCAGATCAAATACAAGGATTTTTTGAAAAACCGGTTGATCATCTTTATGCATCAACAATATTTTTACCTCATTTAAAAAAATTAGGATTAAGTGATATTACCATAGCATCACCAGATATGGGAGGCTCTAAGCGGGCTTATGCTTATGCAAAATATTTACGATCAGAAGTTGTAATTTGTTATAAGCAAAGAGCTAAAGCGAATCAAATATCTAGCATGCAACTCATAGGGGACGTTAAGGGCAGGAATGTTGTTCTCGCTGATGACCTTGTTGATACCGCCGGCACTTTAACGCGCGCTGCTGATTTAATGATAGAAAAAGGCGCTAAAAGCGTTAGAGCTCTTTGTACGCATCCGGTATTGTCTGGTAATGCCTATGAAAAAATAGAAAAATCTAAATTGGAAGAACTTATTGTGACCGATAGCATCCCGCTCAAACAAGAAAGTTCTAAAATCAAAGTATTGAGCTGCGCTCACTTATTTGCTGATGTGATGAAAGCAGTTCATTATAACAAATCCATCAGCTCAAAATTTTTAATGTAAATCAAATAATAAACTATGAAATCAATTACGATCAAAGGATCTCAAAGAGAAAGCGTGGGCAAAAAAGCAACAAAAGCCTTGCGTAATGCTGGAAAGGTCCCTTGCGTATTATACGGAGGGAACGAAGCATTTCATTTTTCAGCAGACGAAATTGCATTTAAAGACTTAATTTATACTCCCGATGTTCATACGGTAAAAATCGTACTTGATGACGGAAGAAAAACCAATGCAATATTACAGGATATACAATTTCATCCGGTAACTGATGCCATTCTTCATATGGATTTTTATGAATTTGATGAAGGGCAGGAAATTTCTATGGAAATTCCGGTTCATCCAGAAGGAACACCAAAAGGAGTTAAGAATGGTGGCGTTCTTAGGTTTAATATGCGAAGAATGACCTTAAGAGGTTTAGCTGAAAATTTACCGGATTATATAGCCGCAAAAGTTGCACCCCTCAAAATAGGAGACAATCTTTATGCTGAAGATGTGAAAAGTGAAGATTATGAAGTGCTACACGATGATGACGAATTGATCTGTCAGGTAACTGCAGCTCGTGATCTTGAACTTCTTGAAGCTGATGATGAAGATGAAGATGAAGAAGGCGAAGAAGGTGAAGAAGGCGAAACATCTGAAGAAGATTCTGATGAAGGAGATAAAGATAAAGACTCCAAAGAAGAATAGTCTTTTTTTCTAAAACTTATAAACAAGCATCTCTTCTATTAGAGATGCTTTTTTTATTTTTACGATTCTTATTTTATAATTATGATGATTCATACATATGAAAAAATTCTTGGTTGTTGGCTTAGGTAATATTGGTTCTAATTATGAAGAAACCAGACATAATATCGGGTTTAAAATTCTTGACCAATATGCTAAAAAGAAAGAGTTACTCTTTGAAGATAACCGTTATGCATCAATGGCAAAATTCAGGTTAAAAGGAAGACAGATTACTTTTATAAAACCTTCTACTTTAATGAATAATAGCGGTAAAGCTGTTAAGTATTGGATAAACAAAGAAAAAATAAGCATTGAACAAACATTGATTATTACAGATGATTTAAATATACCATTTGGCACCTTAAGGTTAAAACCTAAGGGGAGTGATGGTGGTCATAACGGACTTAAAGACATAAATCAACACCTAGGAACCAATCAATTTGCCAGGTTGAGATTTGGTATTGGTGCAGAATACCCTACCGGACAGCAAATTAGTTATGTATTAAGTGAATGGAGTCAGGAGGAGCATGAAAAATTAGATGAAAGACTGAAAAAATGTTGTGAAATGATCGACTCCTTTGTGCTTCAGGGATTAAATTTAACTATGAATCAGTATAACGGAAAGTAAATCAATTTGAAAGTTTATAATCACATATCAGAGTTCCCAAAAGATCAAGAGACTTGCGTTACTATTGGCACTTTTGATGGGGTACACACAGGGCACAGAAAAATTTTAAACAGGCTGATAGATTCCGCTAAAAAAAATCATTATCAAGCTACTTTACTTACTTTCTTTCCACACCCCAGAATGGTTTTACAGCAAAATACCGATTTGAAGCTTATTAATACCATGAAGGAAAAAAAGATAATCTTAGCGGAAACCGGTTTAGACAATCTGATCGTTCATCCTTTTTCTAAAGAATTCTCTCGACTTACTGCACAACAATATGTAAAAGATGTATTAGTTGATCAGTTGAACACAAAACAGGTAATCATAGGATATGACCACCGTTTTGGTAGAAACAGAACGGCAGATATTAACGATCTTAAAAAATACGGCCAGCAATATGATTTTTTAGTTGATAAAATCAGCAAACAAGAAATTGACGATGTAGCAATTAGTTCAACCAAAATAAGAAAGTCTTTAGCCTCCGGAGATATTCAAAAGGCTAATCAATATCTGAAAAAACCATTTTTTATGACCGGGATAGTTATTAGAGGTTATGGAAGAGGAAAAGACTTTGGCTTTCCTACTGCTAATCTAGCAATTCAAGAAGATTACAAACTGATCCCTAGTAACGGAGTTTATGTTTCTTCATCTATGATAAATGATCAAAAATATTACGGGTTGACTAACATAGGTACTAACCCAACGGTTAATGGCACAAAAAGAAGTATTGAAACTTATTTTATAGATTTTGATGGCGATCTCTACAATCAAGAACTTAGTGTCTCTCTTTTGCATAAATTAAGAGATGAGAAAAAATTTGATAATGTAGAAGCACTGAAAAAAGCGATGCAAGAAGATAAAAAGCAAGCATTATCATTCATAAGAAAAAATGGAAAAAATTGAAAACGCATTATTCAAGAGAGTTGATAACTCGGCTCTAATTGTTTTTCGTGTTATTTTTGGTTTATTAGTTGCTTTAGAGTGTTGGGGAGCTATATTTACGGGTTGGATAAAGCGAGTTTTTATAGAATCTCAATATAATTTTCACTTCATTGGCTTTGACTTTCTTCAGCCACTTCCGGGTAACGGAATGTATTTTTACTATGTAATCATGGGGCTTTTAGGTGTTTTTATAATGATTGGCTTTTATTATAAATGGAGTATAGCAGCATTTACACTGCTTTGGACAGCCACTTACCTCATGCAAAAATCAGCATATAATAATCACTATTATTTATTAATCCTCATCAGTGTTTTTATGCTTATTGTCCCGGCGCACAGGTATTTAAGTTATGACACGCAAAAACGTAACATTAAAGAAGATTATTCAATGCCTAATTGGGTCAATTTATTTATTATAGCACAATTATTTATCGTCTATGTGTATGCAAGTGTAGCGAAAATGTACCCGGATTGGTTAAATCTTACGGTAGCAGAAACTTTGATGAGTTATAAAAAAGATTATCCGTTAATAGGAGAATTGCTCCAATTACAACCCGTTTTATACATCATCGCTTATTTTGGGATATTTTTTGACCTGCTTGTTGTTCCCTTATTACTTTGGAAAAAAACAAGAGTGGCTGCTTTTGTTTTGAGTATATTTTTTCATCTTTTTAATAGTATCATTTTTGGTATAGGTATTTTTCCTTATTTATCTTTAGCATTTATATTGTTCTTCTTTCCACCTAAAACCATAAAAAAGAAATTTAAGCTAAAAAAACCTTTTTATAATAATAATGAAGTTGTAAAGCCTAATTATAAGAATGGTTTGATAGGTTTTTGTGTGATTTGGTTCATTATACAATTGATATTACCTGTTAGGCATCATTTTATAAAAGGTAATGTGCTCTGGACAGAGGAGGGTCACAGAATGAGCTGGCGGATGATGCTTAGGGTAAAAAGAAATATCAACAATTTTAAAGTGGTCAATCTCAAAACAAAAAAAACAGAATTTATCAACAACAAAGATTATCTGACAAGCAAACAGATACGTTCTTTGAGCAAGCCGGATTTCATTTGGCAATACTCAAAATTAATAGAAAAAGATTATGCAGAGAAAGGAATTCCAGTAGCCGTTTATGCCGATGTAAAAGTAAGCGTAAATGGAAGACCTTATTACCAATTAACAGACCCGAATCAGGCTATAAATGATGCGAAATGGAATTACTTCTTTCATAATGAATGGATTAAAACACCACCAGAAGAATTCTATGAATTAGATCCCACGTCTTCAGGAGATTGATAAGCGTCGTATTCAGGATATAGGAAATTATTATACGGATAGCGCGATAGGTTGATCGCCCTGACATGAGAATATATTTTACGCTTTAATTCTTCAAAATTTTCTTTTTCAGTAGCCGATATAAAAACAACCTGATCATCGCCGTGTTGATTCATCCAGGTAGACTTCCATTCTTCAATTGAAAAATGTTTACTTTCTTTATCTTGCATAAGATCCGTTTCATCATATTCTTGCGCTTGATAAATATCAATTTTATTAAAAACTATTATTGTAGGTTTGTCATAACATTTTATATCTGCTAAGGTATTTTCCACAGACTGTTTGTGTTGTTCAAAATTAGGGTGTGAAATATTGATAACATGAACCAAAAGATCTGCCTCTCTAACTTCATCTAAAGTGGATTTAAATGATTCAATAAGTTGTGTTGGTAGTTTTCTAATGAAGCCAACGGTATCAGTTAAAAGAAATGGCAAATTACGAATGACAACTTTCCTAACTGTTGTATCAAGTGTTGCAAATAATTTATTTTCAGCAAAAACTTCACTTTTGCTTAAAGCATTCATCAGCGAAGACTTCCCTACATTGGTGTAACCAACTAGAGCAACACGAACCAAATTTCCGCGATTACCTCTCTGCACCGCCATTTGTTTGTCTATTTTTTCCAGCTTCTTTTTTAACAAGGAAATTTTATCTCTTACAATTCTTCTGTCCGTTTCAATTTCCGTCTCACCGGGACCTCGCATACCTATACCGCCACGTTGTCTTTCTAAGTGCGTCCATAAACCTACTAATCTGGGAAGCAAATATTCATATTGTGCTAATTCAACTTGGGTTCTGGCATAGCTTGTTGTCGCTCTTTGTGCAAAAATGTCTAGGATTAGGTATGTCCGATCTACCACCTTGCATTTTAAAGCTTTTTCTATATTTTTTTGTTGAGCCGGTGACAACTCATCATCAAATATAGCTGATCCTATTTTATTATCTTTTATAAATTCTCTTATTTCTTCTATTTTGCCGGAACCAATAAATGTTTTAGGATTAGGTCTTTCTAATTTTTGCTGAAATCTTTTAGACACTTCACCACCGGCGGTTGTGGCTAAAAAGGCTAACTCATTTAGGTATTCTTCTAACAAGTCTTCATCTTGTTGCGGATAAATAACCCCTATTAAGACAACCTTTTCATATTCTATTTCTTGTTTTTTTTCTAACATACATTGTAATCAATACGAATATACTTACTTTTAATTAATTAACTTAATATAAAGAAATATTTTTACGAATAGTCAAGTATATTAATTTTTAACAATGATTTGCCTTAAGTTTTTTTTATATTTAACCGCTCAAAATTTAATGAAATGTTAAAACAATTACTTGGTCTATTTTTCATTTTCATATTTTCTACCTTGTATAGTCAAAACAATATAACAATAGACTGTAATGTAGGACCTGAGAATATTAACTTTTGTTATCAAAGTGATCAATTAGAGGAATACATTTTTACCAGCTCTGATGGTTCTAGTATTAATTTAACGATAAACTCAGGAAGTGTAGAAAACAATTTTGATGAATTTATCGTCATTGATACGGATGGAACAGAACTTATAAACGGCTATGGTAATGAAGGTGATTTAACTGGGTTAACATTTCAATCTACCGGTGATGAAATAACAGTTCAGGTTGACCCTGATTTTTCAGTAGATTGCCAAGGATCTGATAATATAAATCCTATTGATATTACCGCAAGTTGTGCTACCTGTTCAAACCCAACAGTAAATTATTCACTGGAGTCAGACTGTCTAAATGCTCCGCAATTTTTTGTTAATGCTGATGTAACGGATTTAGGAAGTGCCACTAGTTTAACAATTACTGATGATCAGGGAAGTGCGCCGCAGACTGTAAATTCAGCCGGTGTTGTAACCTTTGGCCCTTATGATAATGGCACAGATGTACAGCTTACTACACAAAATGATCAATATGCCAATTGTACTTCCACATCACAGACATTTTCTCAGGAAAACTGCACCCTAAATTTAGTAGATTGTGATGCCGGACCGGTAAATATTAACTTTTGCTATCAAAGTAATCAGTTAGAAGAATATACTTTTGTCAGTTCTGATGGTTCCAGCATCAATTTAATGGTCAACTCAGGAGGGGTAGAAAACAATTTTGATGAATTTATCGTCTTAGACTCTGATGGAACAGAACTTTTTAATGGATATGGCAATGATGGTGATTTAGCTGGCTTAAGCTTTCAATCTACGGGAGATGAAATAACGGTACAGGTTGATCCTGACTTTTCAATAGATTGCCAAAGCTCTGCTAACATTGCCCCAATAGACATCACGGCAAGTTGTTCGACCTGCACTAATCCGGATGTCGATTATGATGTAGTAGCTAATTGTACAGATGATAATTCTGAATTTTCTGTTGATGTTTTTGTGAATGATTTGGGAAGTGCATCTGCAGTTGAAGTATCTACTAATCAGGGCAACGATACTTTAACAGTTGATAGCACACCTCAAACGCTTACTTTTGGACCTTTTGACTTAGGAACAGAAGTTGTGATAACTACTGAAAATGTAGATGATCAAAACTGTATTATTACCAGCCCTTCCCTCACTAAGCAAACCTGCGGATGTAATGGAAGCCAGCCTTTCTGCGCACCGGATGAAGGACAAGCACTCATCTTCCCTAACGTTGATGACTCCAGTGGTTCAGAAGCTGATCCTACCTTAAGTGATTATGGATGTTTATTTACTCAACCTAATCCTGTATGGTATTATTTGCAGGTTGAAAGTTCCGGTGAACTTGTTTTTGAAATAGTTCAGAATACTCAATTTGATGAAAATGGAAATCCTACAGGTACACCACTTGATGTTGATTTTATAGCATGGGGGCCTTTTCCGGAAACAGAATACTGTAATGACCTGGATAGTTGTTCGGATTGTTCAAGTAATACTATTGACGATGGATACCCTTATGGTAATGTAATAGATTGTAGTTATTCAGCTGATGCTGTAGAAACTTTAACCATTCCTAATGCTCAGGAAGGTGAAATTTATGCGGTGCTAATTACTAATTTTAATGGAGACCCCGGATTTATTAGCTTAGGACAAACCAATGAAGGTCAAGAAGATAGTGGTTCCACAGATTGTACTATTGTAACCACCACTTTTGTAACCGCATGTGAATCAGATGGTGGTGTAACTTTAAACGCCTCTAACGATACTGCTCAAGGCTATCAATGGTTAGAATATGATCCGGAGAATGATTCTTTCAACCCGGTTACAGGTGCAGACCAAAGTAGCTTTGATGTAGACGAAAGCGGAATTTATCAACTGCAGTGGTTAGATGCTGATTTTAATATCAATACAGAAGATTTTGATGTCACAATTATTCCTGAACCTCAGGTAGATAATCAAAGTTTTGCTTTATGTGATAATCAATCATCTATAGATTTAAATGCAGAACCGGATAATCTATCTGATTATGAATCTATAGAATATCAGTGGTTTAACGAAGAAAGCCCTATTGATGAAGAAACACAAAGCGATTTAACGGTTACAGAACCTGGAAATTATTCCGTAGAAATAACCACATCAAACACTAATCAAGATGCTGAGGAAACTGTAAATTGCTCAAAAACAGTCAATTTTACCGTAACTGATGCTAGCTTTAGTATTGACCTGGGAGGTGATCAAACACTATGTGATGCCGACACACAAACCATAACTGCTCAACTTACGGGTGCCAATGCAAACAATGCAGAATTTAGCTGGAGTACCGGAGAAGAAACACAAAGTATTGATGTTTCAGAATCTAACATTTATACCCTTACCGTTACAGCTGATGGTTGTTCCGTAACAAAAAGTGTAGAATATATATTTAATGAGTCTCCTGATTTTGACCTTGGAGAAAATATAGAAACATGTAATTTAGAAGCTGTAACAATTGACGCTACACCTGCTAACTTTGAACCTGGTATGACTATTTTTGAATGGACAAAAGATGGTGAAACCTTAGATTCTGAAGTAGGTGCTGTGGTTGTTCCTGAAAATTACGGCTTTGGAACATATCAAGTTACAGCATATAGCGATGATGAAAATTGCTTTACAACAGATGAAATAAGCATTTCTAAAAGAGATGATATTACAGTAAACCTAAATACAGATGATTCTGACAATTTGTTTTGTGCCGGGGAAACAGTTAATCTAAGTGCTGATTTAACTAATGCAACTATAGATGAAGCCAACTTTGAATGGTTAATCAACGGAGAGCTACAAGCCGATGAAGATGGCCCTACATTAAGCTATGAAATTGCAGATGATACGGATACGGAAACCATAAAAGTTATCGTTAGTATTAATGGGGATTGCGAAGTTTCAAATTCAGTTAATTTGGATAAATATGACATTGATAATTGCACCATTTCGCAAGGACTCTCTCCTAATAATGACGGAGCTAATGATGAATTAGATCTAAGATTTTTAGATGATAGATCCGGTATAAAATCATTAGAAATATTTGACAGATATGGAAGTTCTGTTTTTAAACAAACTAATTATAGAAACCAATTTTCAGGACAAAATAATAATGGTGATCAGTTAAAAACCGGAACTTATTTTTATGTCATCAAATTTAAACAAGAAGATTCAGTCTATGGACTTAGTCATAAGGGTTGGATCTATATAAATCAAGAACAATAAAAAAATCTTTTTAAAATTTTTAAAATATAAGTAGATTTACAACTTAATAAAAACTTAAAATTATGGCAAAAAATAAATTACTCTTTTTATTTTTAGGTTTATTACCTTTTTGGGGTTTAAGCCAGACAATCACAGTTGATGACAGCCAAACAGTTGATCAGCTGATTGATGGTATTTTAGTAACAGGAGATTGTGCTGAGGTAAACAACATAGACTCTCCTAATAATAGCGATTTAAGTGGTGAAGGTTTTGAAAGCTTTGCTTCCTTTGATAGTAGTAATGCATCTTTTCCTTTTGCTGACGGCATTATACTTTCAACTAATGAAGTAGCAGGAATACCTGATGACTCAGCCGATTCAGGCTCGAACAACTGGCCTGGAGACTCAGATTTAGAAGCATTAATTGGTGGTGATGACACAAATAATGCTACCGTTATAGAGTTTGAATTCACCCCTTATGTTGATGAAATTAATTTTAATTATTTATTAGCATCTAATGAGTGGGATACTTTCGTTTGCTCATATGCAGACACATTTGCTTTTATTTTGTCAGGCCCTGGTATTTCTGATACAAATGCTTATGACCATGATGCTAACCCTAACACACCGGATTTACAATTAGATCTAGGTGGTCTGAATATTGCTACTATACCGGGAACAAACATACCGGTAAGCCCGGTTAATATTCATTTAGATTATGACCCTAACGACCCGGACAATAATACGCCGGATTGTGATCCTGATGATTTAGGAGGGTTTTATGTTCCTCAACTTTATGATACCCAATTTAGCGGTAACGGCTCTACCGAGTTCAATGCTCAAACAGAACCACTCACTGCTAGTGCTGGTGTAATACCCGGTGAAACTTATACTATTAAACTGGTTATTGCTGATAGATCTGATACTATTCTAGACTCTGCTGTTTTTATAGAAGGCAGTAGTTTTGAATTAGGAGAAGTAGACTTAGGGCCGGATATAACCTTAGGTTCTGACGAGGCTGTTTGTGAAGGTGAAACCATAACATTAGATGCCGGACCGGGAGGTGAGAACACAACTTATACCTGGTTTAAAGACTTTGAAGAAATTCCGGGTGAAAATGGTCAATTTTTAGAAGTTACAGAGAGTGGCCCTTATTCGGTTGCTGTTGCTTTCTCTTTAGATTGCTTGCAAACAGACTCAAAAACTATAGAATTCTTCCCACAACCAGATTTACCTGATGAGGAATCTTTTATACTTTGTGCTGATGAAACAATTACGCTTGAAGGTACACCAAATAATCTTTCAGAATTGGAAAACCCACAATACCAATGGTTTAAAGATGGAACTGCAATTAGTGGTGAAACAGAACCAACCTTAGAGGTAGATGAAGAAGGAGTGTATGAAATTAATGTTGATGCTGAAGCCTGTACTAATATAAGTACTGAGTTTAGCGTTGAGTTAGTTGACTATTCAATAGATTTAGGTTCTGATGTCAGTACTTGT
>Ga0102927_1000051_pt1 | contig 23394 bp, 21 predicted proteins | sample SalPon1_A_H2O_MG_FD_78208 | JGI IMG/M metagenome (GOLD analysis project Ga0102927, IMG submission 78208) | Salt pond water microbial communities from South San Francisco under conditions of wetland restoration - Salt Pond MetaG R1_A_H2O_MG | ecosystem: Environmental > Aquatic > Non-marine Saline... | reverse complement strand
TATATATTTATTTATTAAATAGCCGTTCTTGTACTTTGATAGGGAGCTAACCAACTATTCGTAATAGTGAACTGTAAGAAAAAAGTGACACTTACCAATAGTAACAAAAATTAAAAAAAAATCGATCCATAAAACTGTTTTGCCTTTTATGGGTGGTTCCAAATATTCAGGATTCTTTAAGTTAAAAATTTATCCATCATGAGTAATTGACGTAAGAAACTTTAAATAATTCTAGAAAAATAGGGAAGATTCCCCCGAAAAAAGGAGTATGCCATCTTCTTGAATATTTAACTATTAAATTAAACGCATCTGATTACCCAGAAAATGGAAAATAAATAATCTGCATTTTTTTCGAGGTGGTCAATAACGGATACCTGTTTAATTGTCTTTTTTTTTCTCTTTTCCAGGAATGATCGTGTCAAACTAGCCATAATAGAATATCGGTAAAGGATTAATTGAAAAGAAATTTGAAGTAATAGCACCCTGTCCAAGTACTAACTGATGATGCTACGACAAAGTGTCTATTTGTGCCAATGTTCCTCAAGGCAATAATTTTGTGATTTTGGCCTGACGATAGCCAAATTGGTGTGCGTGTAACTCAACCATCGTGTAACGAAACCCCAAGATAAGAAGTGAAAAAAAGAAATATTTTGAGAAGAAGTTTAAGGAAACTAAGAAAAACTTGGGGATTAATAAAAGAAGTGATTGATTTAAAAACAAATAGTGTTCCCGTAGAATTAATTAGTGCAAAGGGTGAGACTTTAAATTTGGAGGATAATGTATGCAATGAATTTCAGTGTTATTTTTCAAATATTAGTCAAAATCTAGCAATATCCATTGTGCCTGATATTAGTGATCCGACGTATGAATCTTTACTGAGGGACCCGATTGATGTATCTCTTCATCTTAGACTTGTAACAGTTGATAAAATTAAACAAATTATTGATGGGTTACGAAGTAACTCATCTGGTAGTGATCAAATCACTTTAAAACTCTTAAGTTTATATTCCCTATTATATCTCAAGTTTTATGTGAATTAATTAACAAGTGTTTTCGTCAAGGGAAATTTACAGATTATTTTAAAGTTGCCCGTGTAACCCCAATTCATAAGGGTGGTATTAAAACTGACCCAGGAAGTTACAGACCGATAAGTATTTTACCCACACTTTCCCGCGTTTTAGAGAAGTGTTTTAGTACTAGAATGATGAGTTTTTTGGAGGATCATAAATTACTGGTAGAGACACAATTTGGGTTCCGTAGAAAAACAACAATGGAACAGGCAATGATTTATTTAACAACTATTATCAATGTGGCATTAGAGAAAGGTTTTAAAGTAGGTGCACTATTTTTAGATCTGATAAAAGCTTTCGACATGGTGGACCATGAACTTCTTCTTAAAAAGTGTGAGGTGTATGGTCTGAGGGGAAAAGCGTCGAATTTTTTAAGAAAGTTTTTAAGTAATCGTTATCAGTATGTTCAACTAAATGATTCTTCTTCAGGAGAAAAACTGGTTGAAATAGGTGTTCCGCAAGGATCAGTTCTTGGTCTTATATTATTCTTGATATTTATAAGTGATTTACCGAACTCTCTAAGTAATTTTTGCTACAGAATAAATGAACTAACGGTTAACCCCACTAATGAAACAGTTTTGCTTTTTGCTACTGACACAACAGTAATTACCACAGCTAAGACAGCGCAGCTGCTTGAGAAGTCAATGAGGGAATCAGTTGATAAAATTGTAACGTGGCTGAGGGTAAATAAACTAAGGATAAATATAAGCAAGTCTAATTTTGTCTTTTTCTCACGATCGCCGGATTTTTACCCATGGATGAAGGAATTAAATAGGTCTAATGGAGCTATAAAACGTACTGTTTCTTTTAAATACCTCGGGATTGTAACTGATGAAACTGTATCTTTTAAGCAGCATGTAACTTTAACTAGTAAAATTCTGGCAAGAAATCTAGGTATAATGAAGAAACTCAAACATTTTGTTCCTAAATCTGTTCTCCGCCATCCTTATTTTTCTCTTATACACCCGTATATACTTGAACCAGATGTTCAAGTATCTGGCTCTGCCAGATACTGCTTTTCTTAGATAATGAGCTTTGATTCATTCGTTTATTTTATTTATTCTGGGGGTTATGATGATATGTAGTTCCCAGAGGAAAAGTAAAGTAATGATGTTTTTTTTCATATTTATAGTTGATTGTGGTGGTATTAGTGGTTTCGGTGGCCTAGTGTTCTTTTATTTTATGTATTTTGTTTTCTCTATCTCCCCCTCGGACAAGCTTTGCTTTTTAGTAGCCATTTTTTGTTTATTATCCGTTTGATGAATAAATCCTTCTCTCTCAAGCAACTAAACTCCTGTAACTGAACCCCCGTGTAACTGAACCCTCATGCACCTGAACCCTCGTGCAACTGCTCAGATTCTATGCCATCTATGTTATATAAAAAGCTATTGTGGCTGAGTTTGCTTCTTTGCCCTTAATGGGATAAAGCTTCTACATTACTTTGAAGTTATTTTCATATTGACTTCTACACCCTAATGACAGATTTTTAGTTATTTAGTATCTGAGAGAACGTATCCAATTCCTTGTATAAGTCTTTCTCTCTGGGTATTTTTACCAGTGCCATTTTTTTCACAAACAGATTGGCACGACATCTACTTTTTTAATTTCATATAGCAACATCTTTGTTGCCATGTCATTAAGGTGCATCTGAGTTTACTGAGAACAAGCAGAAGAGGGGAAGGAGCCCCCCACAAGCGCCGTATTGTACCCGGCGGTATTCAGTTACCCGCAAATTGTAGGAAATTGGTGAGGGGGTTCTTACACCTCCCTTGTTCTTTGTTGATTTCGGATTTACATGCGTGATTTGTTGGTGATGGCAATTAATCGGTACATATATTCGCCGGTATTAAACTTCGTTGAAACATGCTTGAAGCATCAGGATATTACGAAACATTCGGTAGTCAGCCCTGCCGTCAAGTTCTTTATTCGTGAACAAATTCATGAAGCCCATGATGAGCTGAATAATATTGTGAATAAATATAATGGAAATCTGGCGAAAAAAAGAAGGTCTTAAATTGGCCGTGATGTGCTGTTCAGCGATATGTATGATACGATAAAAACTCTACTCAATAACAGTGAGCTTAAAATCAGGTTCACGATATAGAAAATCTCTGAAATCCCCCGTATCCCGCAGGATGTGATCACATCCATGGCAGTCCGCGTAAATGAGTGTGTCAGAAAACTGTAAATAATGATTGACCAATGCAAAACTGCTCTACCCCAGACTTCCGAATGGCCCCCATTCCCAGCACCGGTAAAACCGCTCAATCGGGTGTTCATTATTGGTCCAGCCCCGGAAAAGACAAAATTTTGTTCAAATCAGAAACAGTTTATCGAGGATTTTATAATCCCTAAGCATGTGCAGAAGATTCACCAGACAAAGTTTGGCCTAGTGGCTTATATCAAAACGGAATCTGCTTCCCAAGTCCTAGTTGAGTCGTTATTTAAGATGCCTGACATTAAAGTGAAATACCAGATAGAAAAGTTCATGGCTGTTGCGAAATTCGTCCCGCCAGGTTCTACCCCAGAAGAGATAACCCCCATGTCACAGAAGCTAAAAGATATTTCACTTCACAGACATTTTGCAGATGCATTATCAACTGATAGGGCTATCCGGCAAGGTATCTTTGTTGAATACACCCACCTCAAAGTAACGACGTTCAAAGAAATCTCAAAAAGACGCTTTAGGTGCCAGTCTTTCAAACATCTGGCTCGAGACTGCAGCAATCAGCCCTGCTACCCTCGTTGTGCAGGGCCCAATGAATCGACAAAGGAAACACCATGTCAATCAAACAATGTCGAGTGTGCCCTCTGTCCCAACGGAAAGAGCGATCATCCAAGCTATAGCCTGATCTGTCCAGCCGTTAAGAAAGCCATGAACAAAGCGTGTCAACCCCCAAAAATGAACAATTTAAATGTATTTTGCCGAAACATATACGGACACAATGCTGTGAAAATAGGCGACCTTAATGGAATTTGCTACGATTATAATGTAATTTGTGCACAAGAGCACCTACTTACCAAGCAAAATTTTGTTCTGTTCCAGTCCTTTCCGCGCAAATCAGTTTTCATACATGAAGCAAAACAACAATTTACGCTTGGAAGACCTAGCGGCGGTGCTGCTGTTATAGTCGACGACCACATTCCCTGTTAGCTGTATGAGTCGTGTGACTTATACGCTTCTGTGGAATTTGTTGGGTCAACTAGCTTTTTCCTCTTCAATGTATATCTTCCAGCATACCTGAATAACGATCGTTCTGAGAAACACTATGTTGAAGCGTATACTCGTTTAAGCAGACTCTTGTGTAGAATCGGTAACTGACGCGTTCTGATTTGTGGAGACTTCCAGTGCAACCCCTGCTTACCTGGTAAACTAAAAGACATCCTTCTATCAGCACTCACAGACGGGATATCCTTTTGTGACAAAGGTCACCAGTTTACATGTATACATAATAGTGGCTCTACAAGTAATATTGACCAGGTGATAACAAACTTTCCACTCATGAAAAATATAAGCGTTTATTCCGACCATTTAGGTCTATTTTTTAGTGTTCCCTTTCAATCTTTTGCCAACCGCCAAACCAAAAAATACTTTATCAAAACTAAGTGTGAAAAATTGATACGGTGTTGTATCAACATACTTGTGACGAAATCCTGAGAAAAGTTAAAGAGCCCTACCAGCTACTAGGGCACGGTGTCCAAGATTCGGTCACTTCAAATATCTATTGTGAGGAAATTTCCCACGCTATAAAAACCGCAGAAAAGTTAGCTATCCCCTGTCGTAACGTCCGTTCTGTTTCTCAAAAGCCAGGTTGGGACAAGTGTCCCCTGGTCAAGCAAGCAAAAAAACGTGTTAAGTTGTGGTACAATGTCTCGAAGGAATCCGATAAGCCCAGATCTGGAGTGATCTTCCAACTATTTTGGAGCACAAAGAAGGACTACCTAAATCTAACGGAAAAACTGAAAAGTGAAAAAGCTGATAAGATTTCAGAGCAAGCCTTAAAAAACCCGAAAGTGATGTGGAAGTTCTTCAAGAGATCTTAGACCAGTGGAAAAACGTGATCATCTGACATTCTGGAAGAGGAGTGGTTAAGGTTTTACTCTACAGTGTTTGATTCCAAAGACCCCAAGCTTGAACGGGATTGTGAAAAATGCTTAAACAAAAAACTCAAAACCTTGTTAAAAGTTCAAAATACCTTTGTGATATCTAAATTGGCTATAGCTAAAACAGTTTGTAAATTAAAACGCGGAAAGGCACCTGGTCTTGATGGTATTTGTCCGGATAACCTAAGGCATGGCACTGACCTCTTATTTGAGCATATCACTCTTCTGTTCCAGATGTGTGTCGATTACGGTGTGGTCCCCAGCTCATTTTGTGCTGGTGTTCTGTCAAATATCTCCAAAAAAGGAAAAACCAAAATCGGTGCACAGGATATAGACCAATTACCGTTTCAAGTGTTCCCAGTAAGGTCCTCGAGTTGCTTCTCCTTCCAGAAATGTTGGGGAAGTGTATATTGGATTTTCGTTAGTTCGGATTCCGTCGAAACCGGAGTTGCACGTTTGTACTTAGGCTTTTAAAGAGAGCTATTGACAAAGCACACAAAATGGGATCCTCACTCTTTGTGTGCAGCGTAGACATCTCAAATGCATTTGATTCAGTTGCGCAGTCTCAGGTGTTCTTGAAATTACTCGGGTATGGTGTAAATGCTCATGCCATAGCACTCTTATCCTTCTGGTACTCAGGAAGTTTTGTGAAAGCTAGACCGACAGGGGACCAACTGAGCAGACCGATTAGATTTGTTCGAGGTCTTCGTCAAGGATCTGTATTAGGTCCTATCCTATTTGATACCTTGACATCTGGAATAACAAAAACGTTGCTGGAGGATTCAGCATCAATCTATGTGACCTCAGACTGCTTTCATATGCTGACAACCTGCTGATGTTAAGCTTCAACCTAACTTCCCTACAAAAAAATATTGATCACCTGATAACTGGTTACAAGTGTATCGGTCTATGGGTCAACGCACTAAAGACGGAGTTTGTTAAATTTTGTCCCTCAGCAAGCAAGCAGCAAAGCAGTGGCCCTACATATGTGACAGTTGAACAAATAAAAATTTTCCCTGTAAATATCATGAAATACCTGGGAATAACGTACGGTCATGATTTCATTTGTTCTCGTTTACTAACAATCGAGAAAATTACCAAGAGACTTCGTTCAAGTTAGGGGAAGCTTGTCTCTCTGAAATTTAGCTTCACCAGGAAGATTCTTGCAAAGCTTTACGCAGCGGTTGCTCTCACTCACCTGCTTTATGTATCTCAGCTATGGGACTGGTTCACATAAACTGACAGACTAAAACTCCGATCTGTTTACTGCAAATACTTGAAGTTTTGCTTCGATACCCGCTCTACGAGAGAACCACATTTTTAATAAGACCTCAAAATATGGTGGACCCAACTGTCGTTGTGCTGTCTACTGAAACAAGTGAAGAAAAAAAGGCATTGGAAAAATTGTTCGAGTTTTTGCCTCAACACCTGATCTACGAGTGCGAATGAAGAAGTTATTACTTAATTTAGTTCTTTGATGCTGAGTGTTCTTGTTTTTTCCTTTCCTTCTTTTGTATTACTCCGCTTCTGTCTTTTTTTTGCATAAGCGGGCAAAAATAAAATTATTATTGTTATTATTACATGTTCAACCTTGTTGGCATTGTTTTTTTAAAGTCATGATATAAAAGATTGTCAAGATGATTCATAGAAAAGCTCTGTTTTCTTGTCACACAAACAAAGAAAAATGAACGTCACAAACCCAGATTTATTTCTCATTTTTTATGTCTGTTTATGTTTTATGTTTCCACCCTGTCACTGTCGGAAAATACTCACTCTCGAAAAACATACCCCGTGGATTATACCAACTATCATCCCTCCCGTGGCTAGTTGGTTTTCAGTCACTTTTCACTAAAAAAAGGACTAGAACTATCAATTTCTCATCAAATGAGCATCCTCCAAAGTTTCAAACAGTTCGTGGCAATGAATTGTAAGTAAAGAGCGACCCGGCTCAATAGTAACCGAAACTCTCAAAAAAAGAATTTTGATACCAATAGATATATATAAAAAAAATCGATTTTTATCCTGATTTTAAATATATATGTTTCGTCGAGTTTATTCTTACCCATCAAAAGTTACGAGCCTGAGAAAATGTGCCTTATTTTCAAGAAAAAAGGGAAAACCCTAAAATTCATAGAATCTTAATGAAAATCACAAAATCCGATTTAGCGTATCAGAGAACACTACTGTAGAAGTTTCAAGCTCCTATCTGCAAAAATGTTGAATTCTGAATTTTTTGCCATGAGAAAGATCACGGATGCGTGTTTGTTTGTTTTTTTCCAAGGGTGATCGCATCAACCCAGTGGTCCTAGAATATCGCGAGAGGGTTCATTCAGTTTATGTGGGAAGATATTCCATGGGGGAAGAGAATTTTCCACGAAGGGGGTGCCGGTTTTCCCAGCATTATTCAAAAACTATCAGAAATTAAATAAAAAACAAGTTTTTTCAACTGAAAGTAAGGAACAACATTAAAACTTTAAACGAACAGAAATTATTACATATATAAGAGTGTTTGCCCCCTCGTCAATACCTCGCTCTTTGCGCTAGAGTATTTTTGGTACTTTCAAAAGAGCTACGTATTCTAATTAAACGGCCTTTGTGATTCAGGGGTCATTCTTAAAGGATTGGAACAAAATTTGACCTTTAGCGTAAAGAGCAAGGTATTGACAAGGAGGCGAACCCCCTCATATAATAATAATTTCTAGTTTTTTAAGTTTTAATGTTGCTCCTTACTTTCAGTTGAAAAAACCTGTTTTTTAATTAATCTACGACCATGACGCAGAGGTGAGGATGAGGAAGGGGCAGTACCTTTCCTATAAGGAATGAATTCTGCTCATTTTGGGGTTTAATGTTATTCTTTACTCTCATAATAACAGCGTAGATCAGACATATTCCTAGAAATCAAGAGGGGTCAAGTATTAATTTCACATTTTTGTAGTTTTTGCCCCCCCCCCCTCACAAAAAATAGCCCTCCTAACAAAAGACCTGGATACGACCCTTGATATTATGTATCAATTTATACCTCCACCCTCCCCACGTCTCCCCCTTAGATTTAGTTCTGTATTTATCTGAAGGCTGAATGAGAGTTTGGATGTTTTGGCATTAAAATGCACCCTTTGGGGCATTTCCCTCCCTCCCTAACTACAAGACAATCAGAGAACCTCATAGCAGGGGTTTAAAGCCCTTACAAATAAAGGCTTGGGATTGTAAATAGCAGAGAATTTACCTAAGAAAGTGAAATTTGCTTAAACCTTAAAAATATTTCAGCTAATCATTTTCAATACTCGAACCTGCGGGGGTATTTTGGCTTGGTCGTATTTTCCACGCAGGGGCATTTTCGAGAGGGGGGGGGGCTATGTTTTCTATGAAAAAATGTTTTTCCGGGGTATTTTTCGGGAGGGGGGGTTGAACATCTAGACCCGCTAGGAGGACTGATCACCCTTAGATCTAGTTCTGTATTTATCTGAAAGCTGAATGAGAGTTTGGATGTTATGGCATTAGAATGCACCCTTTGGGGCATTTCTCTCCCTCCCTAACTGCAAGACAATCAGAGAACCCCATAGCAGGGCTCATAGCCCTTACAAACAAAGGTTTGGGATTGTAAAACAGCAGAGAATCCCAGTATGCCATGGGGCAAGGAGAATAAATATTGCAAATTTGGAGGGGGACCATTCTATTGAAAAATGAAAGTTTTAGCACTCTTTTCACGATTTGAAAGAGATCGAAAGGCAAATAGCCCACCTTCCCTTGCCCTTCTTTCCGCATTGCCTCCGTACTCCTCAAAGATCTTTTATACAAATTTTCAGTAAGCCATTTTGTTCGAAATACTCAAAAGGTTGAAAAATATGGCTTCGGGAATGACATAGCCCCAACATACCCTAAGGAATAGACCATAAATAATGCAAATTAGCAACTGTTGAAGCATATTTTTATAATGGAAAAGAAGGTTTGTGCAATATCTCAAGAACAGATAAGAGTATGATGCTGAAACTTTCGGGAATGTTGAATTGAAGCAATCAAAAGATACTATGAGTATCCAGCGTTTTCAGAGGGCGTATCTGCAAAACCCCAGGTGCGCCTGAGGAAGTTCAGATAAAACTTTCAAAAATTGCCGTTGGGAGGGAAACTGAAGTAAATGAACATACCCTATATGCATCCAGGACGTCAAAACGGCGTATTTGTCATATCTCACAAGAAACTAAGTGAATAAAGGTCAGACAATCAGATAATGTTGAGGGGGATGTTGAACCAAATCAAAAGGCAGTATATTCATCCAGGTTGTAACAAGGTAGTATGTACAATATTTGAAGGACGACTAAGGTCATCAAGTTGAAACTTTCAGAGAATGTGAAGGGGGATATTGAACCACATCTAAAGGCAGTGTACATCGAGGCTGTCGAAATAGCACATCTACAACATCTCACTAATAGCTAAGGGAATTAAGTTGAAGCTTTGAGAAAGTGTTGAGGGGGGTGTTGAATTAATTTGAAAGACACTGTGTGCAACCAGGTTGTCAAAAGGTCGTATCTATAATATCTCAGGAATGGCTAAGAGCATTAGGGCGAAACTTTCAGGAAATATTGAAAAGAGTGTTGAACTGAATCAGCTTCCATCTAGAATGTAAAAACGAAAAAAAAAAACAATAAAGAAGAGATAAATGAGGATAATACAAGCCAGTGAAAAACATATACTACAATGCAAATATTTCGGTCAAGACCACCGCTTGACCGGCCTCAGTGAACGACAATAAAATAAAAAATTACTAATAAAAATCCAAAGATAATTTAAAAAATCAAACCTTAAAACAAAAACTAAAATATAAAGACCCTTTCAAAAAAAGGGTGGAAGGGTAACTGAATAAAAATACAATACTGAATGGTAATTCAATTTTTCAATTTATGCAGAGCATTTTTAAAAGCCTTTAAAATTCATGATTAGCCAGTATGGTCTCAGGAATTATCCAGAATGTCAAGATGACGCATCTATAAAATCTCAGGAGCTGCTAAGGGCATTAAGTTAAAACTTTCACAGAATGTTGAGCGGTACGTTGGACTAAATTAAAATGCACTATCAGCATCTAGAGTGTCAAAAGGTAGTATCTGAAATTTATCAGCAATGGGTAAGGGTATAAAATTAAGACTTTCAGAGAAATTTTTTTGGTTTGAGGGGATTCTAAACTAAACCAAAAGACTGTTTTTGCAGTCAGGTTTTGGTATTGCTACAACTAGAATATTTCAGGAAGAACCTGAAGTATATAGTTGGGACTTTCAAGGAATGACGAGAGGGTTTTGAACTAAGTCAAAAGGCACCACATGTATTCAGGTTGTCAAAAGGCCCTATCCGTAATACCCCAGATGCGGCTAAGGTTATTAAGCTGAAATTGTAAGAGAATGTCGACTGGGATGTTGAATTGAAGCAAAAGACAATATGTGCATTCAGGTTGTCAAAATGGTGTGTCTGCAATACATCAAGTACAGTAATGGTATTCAGTTGAAACTTCCAGAGAATGTTAAAGGGGGTTTTGAACTTAATCAAAGTCGTTCAGGCTATCAAAATACTGTATCCTCACCAACGGTAAGGGTTTTCAGTTCAAATTTTCAGAGAATATAGAGGGGGATGTTGAACTAAGTCAAAAGACATAATATGTATCCAGGTTGTTACAGAGTGCATGTGAAAGATCTGAAGAACAGCTAAAAGCATTAGATTAAAACTCTCAGAGAATATTGATTAGAATGTTAAATTGAATCAAAAGACAAATGTGCAGTGTCTTTTGTGGGGACGTTGATGGGGATGTTGTGAGGACGTTGAACTAACTCAAAAGACACAGTGTGTATCCAGGTTGTCAAGAGTAAATGTGAAATATCTCAAGAACTGCTAAGGGTATTATGTTGAATACAATAACTCTGAAACACACAATTCGGAACTTAAAAGGCAAAAGCACCAAAATAATAATGCGAAATCTGACCTTTATCCTGAATCCATTTGCATAGCTCCCCTGTGGGCAATTGTCCCAAAGACCCCAATCTCCCCATGAGCCAGCATTTGAAACGCTTATGATCTGGATAACATTCGCCCGGTTTGCTTTCAGACTTTCTATTGTTGGTGGAGCCTCATGCAACGTTGGCACTTTTGCCAGTTCAGTTGCCGGCAAAACAAAGAGAAAAAAGAGGAATGCTTCCATTTTTTACTTCAAATTTCTTGGTTGCACATCTTTATATACATGAAAGATAAGAGACAAGATTGACTTGTTGAATGTTTTCTATATTTTTTTATCTTTGAATATTTTATTCTATTGGTCAAACTTGATTCATCGTAATCCAACAGAATCATATATATATAAAAAAAAATAAAATGGCAAGTTCGATACAAAAATCAAACGGCTTGTTATCACTATCGCAAACACTGTATTTGAGCTAATTCATTAAAAAAGACAGTGAACTTGCTATGCCATAAGATTAACTATTAACTGATTCAGGAAGGGTAACTATTATTTCAAAAAATCTATATAGTAAAGGTTTATTGAGAAAACAAATTTTAAGGAATTTTGAAAAAGGGTCAACCGAAACAAAATGTCCACCATTGGAATCAGCCTGATCAAAAGCCCAATTCAGAGGAATTACACCTCACCCCTAAAAGAACAAGGAGAATTACTTCTTGGAAGTACTAAAATGTCTCCTTCCTCCCTCTTTAGCCCCTACGGGGTTGCATCCAACCAGCGGTCGTAGAATGTTAGAAAAGTTCTCATTTCAAATGAAACTACCATATTTAGAGCTACAATGTAACAAAATAGATTTGTGTGTATCAAGCCAGCGTTTTCTACGATTTTTGCTATCAAACACGAATGTTTGTCCAAAGAGGATCAGAATTCGAAAGGATCGAATATCTAACATAACATATTAAAACTCTCCAGTCTAAAATCCTAAACAGAAGGTATTTTACTTCCCCTTCTGGACAACCACAGCAGAGTAACATCTTCTTTCACAAAACATTAATTTTTACCCAAAGAGAGTCAAAGTCCAAGAGAATTTAAATTTTAAAAAATTATTTAATTTTCCTTGGTCTAAAACCCTAACCAGTATGGCTTTTTTACCACGGCAAAGTAGTGTTTTCTGTCATTTTTTGTGTCACAAAACCTAAATTTATACCCAACTAGAGTCGCCAAATTCAAATAGAATCAATCAATTTTTCGTATCTAAAGCTCAATTCTGGAGTTTTTTTTTATACAGATATACATTTATTAAAAAAGAAAACAAATACTATTCACCATTCCCCTGCCAAGAAAGGCAATAAGCTTTTAGCCACTCATCTTGAAAAATGAGGAATAAATATGTTTTTCACTGTAAGCTATTACCACTAATTTGAAATTATTGACCCCTTTAGCATCAAAGCCTTGACCAGGTATGGAAAAAGTTCCAAACTGCCAATAGCAGAATTCGACAGAATTCTAAAAGCTGCTGACACTTCAGCAGCACAACCTGTGTTTTGACAGATTTTTTTTGAGCAAAAAGTATTTTTACATGTAAAAATGATATTTTCAGACAAAATCTGCCAACAAATTTCACTAGGTCCTGAAAACTGTCAAGTAGCATTGCTACTATGCTACCTCAGTGTTTGTACAACGGGCCTTGACAATGGATGAGTGAAGTTTATAAATCCATAAGTGAGTGTATTTTTTCCAATAGCTTGTGTTAATTAACTGTAAATAAAAACAACCAGAGTGTTTTTCTGTAACCAAAGGCTAGGGTGACATCTTGGGGTTGGGGATAATTTAACAAGTGGGCCAATAATCAGTCAAATTGACAATGAAGGGTACCAATGAAGGTACCAGAAAAATATTTGGAACGGGAGTGTGGGCGTATTACCCCCGGTTTCCCCTGGATATAGCCAGAGAAATGTTAATAAAATTATAAGAAAGTAAATAAAAAGCAAATGGTAGTATTCTTTCATTTTGTAATTTGCTTGATCTATTGTTAAACTGTTTTGACTGAAAATATGTTTTACACTTTTTGAATGGCTCAATCAATCAGATTATATAATTCCCTTCTTTTTTCTCTAGTTTTCTCTTTCTTTATTAGTCCATTTTCTCCGAGGCATCTCTTTGGAGACATTTAAATATGCTTTTGGTGACAAATTATAGCACTTAACCCTCTCGCTGGCGCTGGTGCTTTTTAACGACACTTCACCTTAACCCTCTTCTAGCTTAAAACTCAATTTTTTTTTTTACCAGAACCTCAGTGCTATCTCTATCCCGTACTGCACTAGACATCTACTGAACAGTTTCAAAACCTATGAAAAGTGGCGGTCAATGTGAGGAATATTTATTGTGCTTACATACAAAGGTTAGTCGGCCACATATCGTGGCCGAGTCACGAAGTAGGCAATAATGCTCCTAAACCAATGAATCAATGTCTATGTCTATGTCTAGTCAAAATTCAGGATTTTTATTTATTTAACCTAGAAGTTTTTGAGTTGCGTGAATTTTTGTTCATGAGTTAACCATCCTATTGCCTATACACTGGCTGGTCTTTTATGTTTTACAAGCATTTAGTTTAGAATTGGTGGCCATCTTCTTTTGTCCACTCATGAGGACATTGCCCGAATTCGTTTATGATACAGAACCACCACTTTGTACGTCTAAGGACAGTGCGTTACTAATAGCAATACATCTGGTGCGGCACCTAACTGTGGAAGTTGACATTATCACTCTGATTTAAGCAGATAGTGATCATGTTCACTATGTTCACGTTTGAGTATTGTGCCTGTTTGTTGTTTACCGTAAAAATTAAAAGAAAAAAAATGATAATGATAAAGTAAATTTAATTTTGCAGATGTAAAGTGAGTTTACTGACGAAGAAGCCATCAACATCATATTTGACAAGGAAAGTGACGTCAATTATTGAACAAATTTTTACTTTTCCTGAATCAACTATAGTTTCAGATGTATTTTAATTTTTTACTGGTTTTAAACAAATAAAACAGTACTTATGTATTATTCGAGAAATACTCTAGAATTTGGATCTTGAACATGAGACATTACCCGTTTTTCACGGTGTTAATACTAGACAATTAGCTTTGGCTCGCTGCAAGAATACATTGTATCTATATTTTAATTAAATATCTAGTTGGTATTTTGGTTAAGTTAGGTTACGTATTTAATATAATGCATTCTGGATGACCCCCCTTCCATAATTCTTTGTTATAGTTTTCACAATTTTGTTAATAAAGTATTATATTGTCATCATATTGGTTTTATTTCATTAGGACTAACCAAACTTCGCTTTTCGAGTGTTTCTCGTATAATATATAAGCACCAATAAAACTTAAATAGCATTATTTCGAACAATGAATGACAAAAACTTGGCAAAGCAGGACTTTTTTCGCTAGTGTGAACATACAATTTTTGTCTTACAAGTTTAATAGTTTCATTTTAAAAACTAAAATTTCGTGATTAGAGTGAATAGTTGCACAGCTTAGGTTTTGCAAAGGTGTGAGAAGGGACAAGCAAACAAACAGGACGGAAGATTCAAAACTTAAGAAGCACACTTAAATTGTTGATTGTTGAGAAATCACTTAAACAATATGACTTGGGGATGTCAAAGCTTGAATCATCTCTTATTTGTTTGACTCAGATTTGTCACAGCTGCAAAATCTCTGAAATCAATTCAATCCAACGTTGATCGTCTGAGTGATCAGTTTGACCAAATGAAAATCTCAAATCTGCTGACTACATTTGGTTTCAAAGAAAACTCTTATCCAGAAGCTTCTGAAAGCAAATTCCTTCGATTTTGTAGTACTAGATTTCCTGGTATTGCTGTGACTCAGAACGACATAGTTTCTGTTAGAAAGATTGGAAAACAAGGCTCAGGTTTGAAACCTCACCCCCTTGTTGTGGAATTTTGTAGTCCCAGAATGCAGCAGCTCATTCTTAGAGAAAAGAAAAGTTTGCAAGGTAGTAGTGTCTTTATTTTTGATTTACTCACAAAGCCTTCACTTCAGTTACTCAATTATGCTAATCAAAGCTCGGGAAGAGGTCTACATGGTCTAGTGGAGGAAAAATACTCATCAAGCTGTCTGATGGTATAGTAACTACTGTTAAAGAGTCATATCAAGTTGATGCTCTTCATCAGTCAACTACAGCCCACCCAAGCCCTTCCCAGGACTGAAATAAACCATTTTTAGCTCTGTTTTGTAGCTCTATTTATGATTTAATGGTTTTTCTTATGCTTGCATTTATGTTGTTTTACATTACTTTTTTTTAAGTGGATTGCATAAACCATTTATATCTCTTTCCTCCGACTGCTTCTTTATTGTTTTGCCTTTTTCATTATTTTGTTTTGCCTTTTTCCTTTACTTATTTGTTATTATTTTTTCCTTGAAGCTTGTAGTTTGTTATTATTCTTTGCTCTTGCAGATTGTTTTTTTCCTTTGTTGCCTATATGTTTTTCCTTTATAGTTTCAATCCACCTTCTGCTACTAAAGCCTGCTTATATGGATATTGTGTTCTTTTGTAAAGATACTATATATATTTGTTCTGTGTGGTAAATTTGGGTAATTTCTTTTTTCTTTTGAATTCTTCTATTCTTAATTCAGTTACGTTTAATCAACCAAGTAGTGCTGGTAAACAAGAGGCACACACATTTGACCCTCTTTTTGAATCTAATGTTAATTCTAACTGCAATTATCACACTACTACTGATTATTGTGATAAAATTATGCCCTCACTCTCTTTAAATAGTAGCTTTAATGTATTTTGTTTGAATGCGCGTGGGATAAGAGATAAGTAGGATAGTCTGAAATCGTATTTGTGGTCTAATAACTCTTGCCGTTTTGATGTAATAGGATAGCAATGTCCCAGGAACGACTAAGGTTATTAAATTGAAACTTTCTGGCAACGTTGAACTAAATCAAAGGGCACTATGTGCAAGCAGGTTGTAAAAAGGGTGTATCTTCAATATGACATGAACAGCTAAGAGTATTAAATTGAAACTTTCAGGAAACAGTGAGAGGGATATTGAACTGAATCAAAATACATTATGTGCATCCAGTTTATCGAAAGGGTGCACCTGCAATAACTCAGGAACGGCTTAGGGGATTAAGTTAAAACTTCTAAAAACTTTAAGGGATATTGAACTAAATCAAAAACCCTTACGTCCATCCATGCTGTGGAAGATGTCGAGTAAAATCAAAAGACCCTATGTGTATCCATGTTTCCAAGAGGGGGCTGTAATATCTTAGGAAGAGCTAATGGTATTAAGCTGAAACTTTCAGGGAATGTTTGGTTGGATGTTCAACTATATCAAAATATGTTTTGTACATCTAAGTTGCCAAGGGAATAAACGCAAAACCTTAGGTACAGCTAAGGGTATTAATTTGGAATTATCAGGGAACTCTGAGGGTAATGTTGAGCTAAATAAAAAAACGTTATATACATCCAGGTTTTCATAAGGGCGTACCCGCAATTTCTTTGAAATAACTGAGGATATTAAGTTGAAACTTCTAGAACATTTTGAGTGGGATATTGACCTAAATCAAAAGACACTACGTGCATCCAGGCTTCTAAAACGGCGTATCTACGATATCTCATCAGAGGCTAATGGTATTAAGCTTAAACTATCAGGTAATATTAAGGGATGTTGAGCTAAATGAAAGGACGCTATGTGCATGAAGGTTGTCAAGAAAGATTATCTGCAATATCTCAGAAACAGCTAAAGGGTATTATGTTCAAACTTCCAGGATATATTGAGGGGGATTTCGGGCCAAATCAAGAGATAGTATGTGTATCCAGGTCACCATGTGTCGCCATGCAATGTCTCAGGAACAGCTAAGGCCGCTCAATTGAAATTTTTAGGGAATTATGAAGGGGATAATCTACTAAATCAAAGACATTCAAGCAAGACATTCATGCAAGCAAGCTGTCAAAATGACGTATAGATAATATTTCAGGAAGGGCTAAGGGTATTAAGTTGAAACTCTCAGGGAATGTTGAAGAAGATATTGCACTAAATCGAAAGAAACTATATACACAAAGTGGTGTATTTGCAATATCTGAGGAGCGGCTTAGGGTATTAAGTCGAAACCTCCAGGTTGAAGCATGTTTTTTAAGCGACTCTTAGCTTTGCCAAGTTGCTTATAACTTCGCAATAATAATTTCTTTCTTGTTACAAAATATTTTATCAAATGATAATTTTCGTAGGGAGAAGGGTTTCTTAGCCTGGTATTACACATAATTTCCATCACAACATACTACTAATACTTCTAATAACTCACTGCAGCATCAAGCCACCTGTGGCCCACACAGTTTCACACGCTCTGCCTCCATCTCAATCTATTTAAAGCCGCCCCTCTTCACACCCCTCCCTAGAAATTCCAATGTACTTTAAATCCTTCCTCACGACCTCCACCCCCTCAAACTCTGGAACGACCTGCTATTCGTTTGACCCTAGATGGTTGGCCGAATAGGACGATTTTGAGTTGTGCTGCAAGTATCTTGAATCGATCCTACCAGTCTTCTATTTACAATAACATAATCAGTACCTATTACCTTTATGTTTGATGTGATATTTGTTTTGATATCTGTTCATTTTGAGTTTTAATTATACTTTAACAATGATTTCTGGTCGCTTTAGGTTTAATGTTAAATATTTCTCCAGTTTTCATGTTTTTGGCTTAAGAATTAAAATACTTGATTCAAATTTAAATTCTCAATTTGCATTAGATGATCTGAAACTTATCTCTGATTTCATTCAGTATAAATATTGTATAAACTTCCTTCAATTTGAAATCAAAGTTTGGATTGGTTCTCTGAACGATGATTTTGATTCAACACTAATATATAGAACATATACTCGAAAAAATCCTTGCAAGAGAAGATTCGAAAGACTGAACGTGAATAAGAATAGAATAATGAAAGAATGAATATATTATAGAGGAATTACTCAGTTTTCTTTATTTCTGACTCTTTAAACTGTCTCTTTTGTGACTTTGTCGTTAGTGTTAGCTAAATGTGGTGTAAAGAAGTTATTATTCAGACAACCTCAATGCGTAAATGTCTTAGTTGAGTTAAAAATCCCTCTAAAAAGTCCCTGAAAGTTAAAGCTTAAGTCGCCCTTGAACTATTTCAGATACGCTCTTTTGGCAACCTAGATACCATTACAGTCTTTTGATTTACTTCAATATTCCCCTCAACATTTACCTCAAAAGCAACCTCAATATTCCTTGAAACTTTCCAGTAAGGACTATTAGCTATTCATGAGATATTGCAAATATGTCCTTTTGACAGATGGGATACACAGCGCCTTTTGATTAAGTTCACCACACCCCTCCCTCAGCATTCTCTGTAAGTTTCAAGTTATTACCTTTAACTTGTCCTGGGATATCCGTTTGGTCAACCTGGATGAGAAGTGGTGTCTTTCGTATACGATATATGTCTATACGATATACGATATATTTATAAGATATATTTATATTTATACAATATTTATACGATATTTATACGATACGTTACGATACGTAGATTTATACGATATTTATATGATATACCATATATATCGTATACGATATATTTCGTATACGTATGATGTTATATACGAAATTAATTAAGTTATATAGAATTCATATATTCATGCAGGAAGGATGGGATCAAGCATGTTTAGCTGCTTCCTTATGGTTTCCTGAAAGTTTCTAGTTAATAATCTCAGCCATTCCTGAGATTCGGCAGAAACACTTCCGGATTTCTTTTCACAACCGGATTCACACAGGATTTCTGGAACCGGATTTCCTTAATTTCAACTTCACCCTCATTATTCCCTTAAAGTTTCAACTTAATGACACTTTACTGTTCTTGAGATATTGAAGATATGTTGTATTTACAATCCAGATGCATACGTATAGCGTACTTTAGTTTAGTTTAGCATCCTACTTAGCAATTCCTGAAAGTTTCAACACAATACCCATAGATACCATAGAAAAGGAATAGATACTAAATTTATCTTGGCTAGGATACCATCTATTTCAATTGCAACCAGCCCGGACATTAGAGTTCCCTAATAAATATACCATATTTCTACCTGCGATCCTATCTATTTGTTTTTGTAGCCGTCAGCTTAGTCAGTAATATTTCAATCAGACGGTTCTATAGGGGCTTATACCTTACACCTTTTTAGCCATAACATGAGCAACTAGCATTCTATTATTAATACCTTTCCAGCCTAAGCAAGACTTAGCTGCTTCCTTAATCATCATAGGACTCATTCCTTGCCTATGTGTCCCATCCTTTTTGCATGAATATATAATTTCTATATAACCTAATTTCGCGCTTCTTACCCCCTGGGATATGAGTTTCTGAAACTCCTAAAGAGTCCAATTTGAAGTGTCTGAATTCAGCAGGGAAAATTTCCATATGATAGTTGTTATTCAACATGTAACGTTCCAAGTTATGATTTACATATTCACTAAATCATTGAAGTTGTTATGGCACCAGGAAAAACAATGGTCCCAGAACCAGTCCAGGATGGGGATTAATAAATTTTCTCAAGTTTACACGAAGTACTGAAGAGCCGAACATCAAGAAGTCCCTGGATCTTCAGTAAACATTAAGGCTTTGTGCAACCCTGGGCCTATCTTGATGACAACATGGTTTTCCACACTTGGCGATGCTCTTCTATCAACAAGAGTTGAATCTTGCACAAGCAACCTCAAGGCTATTACCTCCGGTTCATTATATAATCATACCTACAAATATTATGCTACTAGAAGGAGGAAGCCCATAATAGATAACTTTGCTTTGAAAGATTTTTCAGCCCCTCTCCCCTCCTAAAAAAAACATCGAAACGAACAAAGTTTGGAAGAATGATCCATCAATCAGAATCCAATCAGATGCTATGTCGTTTGCTAGGCAATAATTTCCTCGTTCAGGTCACCCTGAACGTATCCAGGTCACCTCTTAAAACTGGTGACCTGGATGAGTGATGAGTGGATGAGGTGACCTGGATGAGTCACCTCTGATTCATCCAGGTCACCCTGCAGTGGCATTTGCAGTTACGGTTCTAGTTAAGCAAACTAAAAAAAAGGTTCAGCCTGCCCACTATGAAGCCACGTAAGCAGGATTTCTTTTTCGAGGATAAAGAGCCTATGGCCACGTAAGCAGGATTTCTTTTTCGAGGATAATGAAGGAGGAAGGAGCCTATGGCGGAACAGAGATCCCAAACCATCTCACAACTTCAGAATAACTTCAAACATTTTATGCCCAGTCCATCCTCTTCAGGCCATTCGTCAGGATTATAAATAAAAGCTTGAAATCCGATCAAATTACATTTTTTCCGTGTTTTCGTTTGCAAACTCCAAAATTAAGCAAGAAGCAAACCAGGCACTTTAAAAGGAAAGACGAGTGATAATTAAAAGACCAAATTTAACCTTATTCTTTCAAAATGTTTGGAAGAGGTTTCCGTCTTTCTACTACTACTACTAAAAACACACCACAGTACCAAGCCACCTGAGGCTAACACAGTTACAAATTGTCCTTCTGCATTCTAATCTATTCAAAGCCTCCCTCTTTACACCATCCCAGGAAGTTCCCATTTCCCTTAAATCATTCTTTACGATATCCTCCCACTCCAACCGCAGACGAACTGCTGTCCGTTTAGCCCTATACGGTTGACCAAAAAGGACAAACTTTTGTAATCGATCATCCTTCATTTGCAGAACGTGCCCTAGCCATCTCAACCTTTCTCTCATTATAGCCCTAGAAAGAGGGCTGAAAAACACTTTTTTTACAGCCAAATATTTGAAATACGGTCAGTCAGCCGGGTACCAAAAACAAGCTGTATGCAATTTCTCTGAAAATATCTAGCAAATTTTCCTCCGTTTTTTGGAGCGTCCATCCATCAGTGCAGCTTCCAATATTCTAATCTTGGTTTGGACATTTTTCTTTCTATTCTTTCAAACTTTTTTTGACTGTGAAAAAACCTCCTGAGCCTTGACTATTCTACTTTTAACATCTTACTGCTCCCACCGTCTTTGCTAATAACACTACCAAGGTACGTGAAGCTGTCCACTTGATTGATCTTTTCTTTACCCAACGTCACCATTTTCCTAGTCTTAGTGACTTAATCTTTTTAAAATTAATTTTCAAACTTATTCTAGCACCCTGAACTCGGGAAACCTCGAATAGTTCACTTGCTCAAACTTTAAGCTAGGATGCTTAAATCGTCAGCATAATCCAAGTCCAGGAAAGTTTTTCTTCCCCATTTGATCCTGTGTTCTCTCACTGCCTTTCCTGTGCTCCTTACTACAAAGTCCAACAAAATGATCCATTTAAATGAGTCAGAACACAACTCTACTAAACTCCTAATTTAATACAAAACCAGCTACTAACCTCATTTCCTACCTTATCCGCAGTAGAGTTATTCTCGCATATAACACTAATCACATTTGGCTGGTATACCGCACAAGTATAAGACCTTCATAGCTAAAGCTCTTCTATCAGGTGAATCGAACGCTGGCTCATAGTCTATAAAACTAAGAGCCAAAGGTGTGTGATAATTCGGTGACACATCTTCTACCCTTCCTAAAACTGCACTGTTCTTCTCTTAAAACTTTATCTAAAGTTCTCTCAGTCTAAAAAGTATTATCGTACTAAGAAATTTGCTACCTACAGAGACCAGGCCTCTATATTTACCACACTCACTCTTACCACCTTTCTTATGCAGGGGTTTGAATAAGGTTTTCTTAAAACCACTAGGTACTTTTCGTTTTTAAAAACCATATTCATGATCTTCAGTGGCTTATTTCTAACCTCATAGCCACCATATTTAAAAAACTCATTTCAGTTCACTTTTATCACCTTTCTTATAATGGGGTTTAATTAGGGCTTTCTTAAGATCGCTAGGTACTTCCCCTTTTTCAAAAATTATATTTATAATCTTCATAATCATAAATAATAAATTTAAGGAATAACTACCCATAATATTTATTTGAAACCTTTCGATTCGATAATTCTTCGATTGCACTAACTCGATTACTTCGATACTTCGCGTCAAATTTGAAATCAAGCGCAGGAATTTCAGGGGATCGACACATTTTTTTTTTACGAAATGAAAATTTTCATAATTTGAAATTTAATAGTTCGAATTATCTTTGGTAATTAGGATAAAAGGTCAGAATGATAAAATTATTTTTAAGGTTTCGTGTGAGGTCACTCATCGAAGTCTTCGGGATTCTACCCGAGTAATAATTTTTGTGCAACCTTAAGGACAAAAAAAAGGATTTTTGAAGGGTAGTTTAGAGTAATTTCTAGTCAATTATCATAGCTACAGGAACAACTAGTCATTCGATTAATGCCTTAGGGAACTAAACAGATCACTAAGAATGTTAGTGATGAAATCATTAACAGACCCCTATCCTATATATTTGAACAAATCTCTTATTTTACCATGTCATTGTGGCATATACATGAATTAAAAAAAGATTACACTATTCTTATCGATGTAATTTTGTTTTATAGAGGAGAGAGGGGTATTGACCTGGGAAAGCCTTTCGAAGCTTTCCATGAAAGGCTAGAAAAGCTGTCATTTTTAATGATGTTTATTCTAAAAAGAATTTAAAAGTAACAAAGAGACAAAAAACAGAAAAAAACCATAACAAACATGATTGGAAAGGAATTTTAACATGTAATATTGTCGTGTTAGGTTATCCCAAACGGTCACCATAGGGACTGTCCTCCTTCAATAGCCAAATTGTGGCCTGTCATATAATCAGAAGCCTCCGAAGCTAAGAAGACTATAGCACCCTGTAAATCTGTCACCTCTGCAAATCTCCCTGCTGGTATATCCTTGAGCCATAGTTCTGAGAGAGGTTTCAATGCCTCGTTATGAATTAGCGGTGTATCTACAATTCCTCTGAAACAAAAAAAAAATATATAAATAACCTAAAATAAAATAAAAAATATTATAATGTTGGAAGGGCAATAGGAAGGGCATAAGGGCAGTGTATCTACAATGCCTCTGAAACAAAACAAAATATTTAACCTAAAAAAAAAAAAAAATATTATAATGTTGGAAGGGCAATAGCTACCCATATCAGTTGGGTAGCAAAGTCTAATTACGCAATTTAATAATTGTTAAATCATATCATTCTTTTTCTGCATAATGGAATATATTTTCTGTACAGACATGCACTTGTTGAGCCCACAAAGAAATTTAAATACATATTTGTATGTAATATATAC
>Ga0102927_1000048_pt1 | contig 23915 bp, 26 predicted proteins | sample SalPon1_A_H2O_MG_FD_78208 | JGI IMG/M metagenome (GOLD analysis project Ga0102927, IMG submission 78208) | Salt pond water microbial communities from South San Francisco under conditions of wetland restoration - Salt Pond MetaG R1_A_H2O_MG | ecosystem: Environmental > Aquatic > Non-marine Saline... | reverse complement strand
ACGTCTGCTCCTGCTTTTTTAAAAAGTCTAACCAAAAAAGCAGATTTGTAGGCTGCTATACCACCAGTAATGCCTAATAGGATATGCTTGCCTTTTAAAATGCTCATTTGTTATGTAAAGGATTAATCTTCAGTATTCTCTTTGGTATTTCTGAAGTAAATTTTATCATCTAGCCACTCATCCATGGCTATGGAATGCGGTTTTGGTAGCCTTTCATAATATCTAGAAACTTCTATTTGTTCTTTGTTTTCAAAAACCTCATCAAGGTTTTCGTTGTAAGTCGCAAATTCATCTAGCTTTTCTAAGAGCTCTTTTTTCATTTCAACGTTGATCTGGTTGGATCGCTTGGAGATGATGGATATAGCCTCATAAATATTACCAGTAGGAGCATCTACTTTATTTTTGTTGATAGTAGTTGTACTCAAAGGAGCGTTGGTGTGTTTGATATTTGAATTCATAAGTCTAGTGTGGTGTTAGTTCGTTCTTCAATGTCTTTAGCATAGGTTTTTGCTTTCTCTGAAAGCTCTGTGTCGCTAAAGTATTTTAAATAGTCTTCATAAAAACTGCTGGCTTCATCCAGACGTTCTGGCACTAAAGCAGATATACTATTGATTGCTAATAAGTAAGCAGATTCAAATTTGTAGAAGAAAGCTTGTTCTGTAAATTTTGATCCTGGGAATTTAAGGATAAAATTATCAAAGGATTGTATAGCAGCCTTATAGTGTTCGGTATGGTGGTATTGTTTGGCTATTTCATAATACTTCTTTTCAATCTTTACACTTAGTGTTTGTATCATGTCATTTGCAGCTTCAAAATGCTCACCATCTGGGTAGGTGTTGATATAGAATTGAAGTTTAGATAGTGCAGTCCTTGTATCTTCTTGGTCTTTGCTATAAACAGAGGAAACTTCAAAGTAACTTTTAGCACTTTTAAAGAACGCCTCTTCTGTTTTTTCGCTATTGGGATAGGATTTTGAAAAACGCTCAAAAAGGTAGCCCGACAAAAAATAGTCACCTACAAGGTAATGAGCATTCGCATTCATGTAAGTTACAGTTTCGCCTGATGGTTTTCCTTTGTACTGAGGCATAATCTGCTCAAACAAACGAATAGCTTTTCTAAAGTTTTTATTCTTACCTGTCTCAACACCAGCATCATACAGCGACTTGGCCATTTCATACTTGGGTAGAATTTCTTTATCTTTTAAAACTTTTTGATAATCACTACAAGAAGCAAAGCTTATGGCAACTATCAGCAGTGTAAACAGTGGTTTCATAAATTAAAATATCTCGCAAAATTAGGTATAAATCTTCGATAATAAAAACGCAATATCGGAGGACTTATTTAAGTTGATTTATAAAGGAATTAAGAGCAGATTTGAGCTCTTCACTAGCTTTTACTAATGGGAGTCTTACCTCACTTCCTGAGAGCTGCTTAAGCTCAAAAACAGATTTGATTCCTGCAGGATTTCCTTCTTTAAAGATAAGCTCCATACCCTCAAGCAATTGGTATTGATGTGCATAAGCTTCTTTCACCTTGCCCTGTAGACCAAAATTGACCATACTAGAAAATTCATTTGGGAATCCTTGTGCCATCACAGAAATCACTCCAGAACCGCCTGCCAAAATCATTGGTAGAGTAATCATGTCGTCTCCAGAAATAACTAAAAAATCATCAGGAGTTTGTTTTATGAGTTTCATAGCTTGCACCATATCCCCAGCCGCTTCTTTTATACCAATTATAGTTTTAAAATCTGTAGCTAGCCTTGTCGCTGTTTCTGGTAGTATATTGGACGCTGTTCTTCCTGGGACATTATATAGTAATATAGGTAGAGGTGAGGCCTTCGCAATAGCTGAAAAATGTTGATAAATCCCTTCCTGTGTAGGTTTGTTATAAAACGGAGACACAGACAAAACAGCATCAAAACCTTCCAAGTTTCCAGTTGTGAGCTCATCAACTACTTGAGAAGTGTTGTTACCACCTACACCTATCATAAGCGGGAGTTTAAACTTATTTTCATCCTTTATGATGGTCTTTACAAGCTCTTTTTCTTGTTTACTTAGCGTTGCACTCTCAGCTGTAGTCCCCATCACCACGATGTAGTCCACTCCGTTTTTGATTTGAAACTGAACTAACCGACGTAAGGCTTCTTCATCTACTTCTCTCCTACTGTTGAATGGTGTTGCTAGAGCAACTCCTGTTCCCACGAATTGTTTCATTATAATTTATAATATGTGTTTTATATATTTTGAACTTTCTCTAAAAAAATCAATATCATTGGCGTCTAATATTAAAAGTAAATCATTAATCTGCTGGTTGCAGTTACTAAAACCAACTTTTAATTCAGCTTTGGTCTGCTGGGAAATCAACTCCAAGCAAGTTTGGTCTTTGTCAAAAAAATTAAACATCACCTTGTAATTTTGATTTATAAACGCTGAAATCACTTCTGAATCATGCTGACCAAAAAGAGTGAAGTCTTTAAGCGAAAATACATTACCGTCATTTTCATACTTATACTCTAAAGAATTGCAAAATCCTAAAAAATTTAATTCTGAAGCTACAATATCAAAATTATTTTCGATTGAAATCCGAATTTGTTCTTCATCAAACCTCTCAACATTATAAAGAACACCAAATTTTGAGCCTGACACTCCATCAGGTTTTTGTGGTGAAAAAGACTTTAATTGTCTTTTGAGAAAAAAATTTTGGATTATCTTGTACACATTCACATTTTTAAATCAAATATAAGGTTTTAATACTGTTTTTAAACACAAGCCTATAAGCTACATTGACTATACCATTCTAAAAAAAATCAATTATTTGCAATGAGTTATCTTAAATAAGACCTCTTAGCAACATAGTCTTAATCAATTCGGTTTTCAGAACTTTATGACCTTATTTAAAGCATTAATATTTTTAGAGGTGCCAAAAATATACACTAAATCATCAATTTCAATCTTAGTTCCTGGTTGAATATCAGAAATATATTTTCTACCTCTTTTTATAGCTAGTACAGTCACGTTAAAATTTTTACCTATCCCTGATTCTCCTATGGAGTGACCAGCAATTTTATTATCGCCATGCTGCACATGCAGAGTAGCCACTTCTTTATCAGGAATGTTTAGCTGCTGGAAAACTGCATTGGTAGAGGTTGGTTTTATACTGGTCAACATCTCATAATCAGAGGATCTTATGTTTGTTACAATAGATTCAATATCACCTTGAGTTACCATATATTGCCGCAATACTCTGGTGAAGATTTCAATAGAGGTTTCAAATTCTTCAGGAATAACCTCATCTGCTCCCACTTTCATGTTTTCATCAATTTCCTTGACGTAGCGGGTTCTTACGATGATGTAAACGGTCTGTGAGAAAAGCCTAACGGATGATATAATTTTTTTGGTAGCAATAGGGTCTGAGATGGCAATAACGACAACTCTGGCTTTTTGGATATTGATATGTTTCAGAATTTCTGGATCTGATGCATCTCCAAAAACAATAGGTTGTTTTTTTTCTTTAGCTACTTTTATGGCATCATAATCCATATCCACAATTACATAAGGGATATCAATGTGAGAGGTCACTCTAGAGATATTTTGCCCATTCACCCCATAACCCACAATAATAACATGGTCTTTCCAATCGTGTTCCTGATCTACTTCCTGGCTACTGCTGTCTATTTTCCGTCTATTCATTCGCTTTCTGACATGCTTAGGTATGGCGGCTTTCAAGAGATAATCTGTCATAGCATGAGATTTCTGAAGTACAAAAGGAGTAAGTGCCATGGTCAAAATAGAGACGGCTAAGAAATATTGATAGAGTTCTTGTGGAAGAATATCATTCTGCAAACCCACTGTAGAAAGCAACAATGAAAACTCTCCTACCTGAAAAATACTAAAAGCCGACAAGAGTATAGTGCGAGGTTGGGTTTTTAATAAGAAGGCTACCACAGCAACAATCAACATTTTAATAAGGATGACAGCCCCTACAAATAATAAAATATAGACCACATTCTGAACAAAAAACTTGACATCCAGCAGAGAACCTACAGATATAAAGAAGAAACTTATAAAAATCTCTCTAAAAGGAAGAACATTGGCTGTAGCTTGGTGGCTATACTCAGATTCTGAAATGATCAAGCCAGCAAAAAAAGCACCAAGTGCCAGAGATAGGCCTACAGAAGAAGTAAGCCAAGCCACCCCAAAACAAAATACAATGGTGGTAAGAATAAATAACTCCCTGTTCTTTGATTTAACTACTAATTTAAAAATAAAAGGCACCACATATTTTTGGAGTATAAAAACCACTACACCTACACCGATAAGCTTTGCTAAAAGTATGAGTAAAGTTTCTCCTATATTGTCGGATTTGCCAGCTAAAATAGGTGTAAGTAGCATCATGGGCACGACAATGATGTCTTGAAAAATCAAAATACCCAAAGCTATCCGTCCGTGAGGTGACTTGATTTCGCCTCGCTCTTGAAGCATTTTTAGAACTATAGCTGTACTACTTAAAGAAATTAAAAACCCTAAAAACACTGCTGTATTGATGGCAATACCTAAAGCCATGGCTACTAAAGCTGTGACTAAAATGGTGCCACCCACCTGGAGTCCACCACCTATGAAAACTGTTTTTTTTATCTTCATGAGCCCACTAAATGAAAGCTCAATACCAATAATAAACAACAGAAAAATAATCCCAATTTCTGCAAGTAATTCTACTTCATGAGAGGAACTAAGCAAATTGAAAGCACTTGGTCCTACAATAATACCAGCAAACAAGAACCCTAAGATAGATGGAATTTTAAGCTTCTGAAAGGCCAATATAATGACAATAGAAATGCCTAAAACCACAACAATTTCTTTTAATAATGGTATTTCCATAGCTGATTTTACTGTTTTGCAAAATTACTAAAATAACTCGCTTTATGTGTTTTTGAAATCCTAAATAAAAAACACTTCCAAAAGTTAATATTTTCAACACTAGAATGACGTCGTTAACTTCACAAAAGCCTTTATCTTTGTTCTAAAATTGATTCAAAATGACTAAGTTGTTTGGACTTGCTTTAAGTCTCTTGTTCTGGTCTTGTGCACAAGGCCCTCATGAAGTTTCCAAAATTGAAGGAGATTTGGTTACTATATCCGACTCACTTGTAAAAGATGAAAGTCTGGAAGAGTTTATCTCCCCTTACAGAACTCATATCACTGAAGAAATGGAAGGGGTGCTAGCTTACACTCCTAAGGCTATGACTAAATCTGATTTTAAACTAAATACTCCTGTTGGGAATATGATGGCAGATGCTGTGATGGAAATGGCTAGTCCAATTTTTGAAAAACGCACAGGAAATACAATTGATCTTGTGGTTTTAAATTACGGAGGAATACGTTCTGGAATAAATGCTGGCAACATCACCACTAGAACAGCCTTCGACATTATGCCTTTCGAGAATGAAGTAGCTGTTGCTGAATTAACTTCAGATGAACTAAAGACATTAGTAGATTATCTGGTTCAAAATAAAGTAGCTCACCCAATCGCAGGGCTCCAAGTGATTCTAGATGCTGAAGGTGAATTGAAAGAAGCTAAAGTTAACGGTGAACAAATTAGCCTATTGGATTCAGACGGGCAGGTTCAGAATACATCTTACTACGTAGCTACATCAGACTATCTGGTGAAAGGAGGAGACCAAATGACATTTTTTTTAAACTCCAAAGCCATATATACCCTTGATTACAAATTGAGAAATGTATTCATAGATTACTTCCAGAAGAAAGACACCATAACTCCCAAGAGAGATCAACGCTTTATACAGCTCCAAAACTAAAGGTATGGACAGATTAAAATTCATAAAAACAACTGGTGCAGCCACAGCATTTACGGCAATAGGTGGCCTTGGGATCTTATCGGCTGCTAAGCCAAAGCCATTTTCTAAACAACTCACCATCCTACACACTAATGATGTCCATAGCCATATAGATCCTTTTCCTGCTAATGACAGCAGATATGCCAACCTTGGCGGGGTATCTAGACGACATAGCTATATACAGACTGTGATTGCTGAACATCCAAATACGCTTGTTCTTGATGCTGGTGATGCCTTCCAGGGCACTCCATATTTTAATTTCTACGGAGGTGAACTCGAGTATAAATTGATGAGCAAGATGGGCTACCACGCCTCTACCATTGGCAATCATGAATTTGACAACGGGATTGATAATATTGCAGCACAGCTTCAGCATGCAGAATTTGACCTGCTCAATTCTAATTACGACCTCTCCAACACAAGCTTGGATGCTTTAGTAAAACCACATCAGGTATACGAAGTTGACGGTCTAAAGGTGGGCGTATTTGCGCTAGGGATTGAGCTGGAAGGGCTGGTATCTAAGGATTTATACAAAGAAACTGTGTATCTAGATCCTGTAGAAATAGCTCAACAGCAGACTAAAATTCTGAAAACAGATTTCAAATGTGATGTGGTTATTTGCCTTTCACATTTGGGCTATAGCTACAAGTCCAATAAAATTGATGACTTAAAATTAGCTACCCAAACCAAAGACATCGACCTGATCATCGGTGGGCACACCCATACATTTCTAGAACAGCCAACTGTTGTTGAAAATCTGGAAAACAGAAAAGTGCTTGTGAACCAAGTAGGCTGGGCTGGCATCAATGTTGGTCGCATTGATTTTTACTTTGATGAAAGTGGTAAAAATGAAAATGAAAGTTTAGTGATTGAACTATAACTATTCTACATTTTTTTTAATGTAAACGACTAGGGCTGAGCGTCAATCAATCGCAAAAATTCATCTTCTGAAATAATTTTAACACCAAGATTTTCAGCTTTGCTAAGTTTGCTAGGACCCATATTTTCTCCAGCAACTAAATAATCTGTTTTTTTAGAGATAGAGCTGGTATTTTTGCCGCCGTGCATCTCTATCATATTCTGAAGTTCTTTTCTAGAAAACTTAGTAAACACACCAGAAATGACTAAAGTTAAATTTGCTAGTTTTTGGCTTTGGAGTTGCTTTTCCTCTTCAGATATCTCAAGATTTAACCCGTAGCTTTGAAGCCTGCTAATGCGGTTTTTATTAGCTTCATTTTGAAAAAAGTCAACTACACTGTGTGCAATACGTTCGCCTATTTCATCTACTGCAATCAAATCATCTATAGTAGCCGAGGCTAAGGTTTCTATATTTTTATAGGCTTTTGCCAGCTTTTTTGCTACTGTTTCTCCTACATATCGTATTCCTAGCCCAAAAAGCACACGTTCAAAAGGCATTTCCTTAGAGGCTTCTATACCTTGTATTAAGTTTTCAGCTGACTTTTCTGCCATACGCTCAAGCGGCAAGACATCGTCTTTTTGCAACGTATAAAGATCAGCGTAATCTTCAATAAGGTTTTCTCTTACAAGAAGCGCCACTGTTTCACCTCCAAGACCTTCTATATCCATAGCTTTCCTAGATATAAAATGCTGGATACGCCCTATAATTTGAGGAGGACAACCTTCAGAATTAGGACAAAAATGCAAGGCTTCACCCTCTTTTCGCTGGAGTGGAGTGTTGCATTCTGGGCAGTTTTGGATGTAGTCTGTAGGCTGCAATTTAGGGTCGCGCTGTGTAAAATCAACACCAATAATCTTTGGAATAATCTCACCTCCTTTTTCAACAAAAACTACATCTTTTTCTCTAATATCAAGTTTTTCTATCTGGTCTGCATTATGCAAGGAGGCACGCTTCACAGTGGTTCCGGCCAACTGAACTGGGTCTAAGTTAGCCACCGGAGTTATAGCGCCAGTTCTTCCTACCTGATAAGTTATTTCATTTAAAGTAGTTGATACCTGTTCTGCTTTAAATTTATAAGCCATCGCCCAACGTGGAGATTTGGCTGTATAACCAAGTTCTTCTTGATGCTGAAGACTATTTACTTTTATCACAACACCATCCGTTTCATAAGGTAAATCCCGCCTATGCTCATCCCAGTAATTGATGTAAGCAAAAACCTCCTCCATGGTTTTAGCTAGTTGAGCTTCTTTGGGCACATTAAACCCCCAGTCCCTAGCTTTATCCAAGCTTTGCATTTGAGTTTCTACCCCTAAATTATCACCTGTTAAATTATAGAGTAAACACAGCAGTGGTCGCTTTGCAACCTCGGCACTATCTTGAAGTTTCAAACTTCCTGATGCAGTGTTCCTTGGGTTGGCGTAGGGCTCCTCTCCTTGCTCTACTTTTTGAGCATTGAGTGCTGCAAAACCCTCATAAGGCAACACAATTTCTCCACGGATGTCAAAGCGCTTGGGGTAGTCCTCTCCTATTAGTTTTAGGGGTACAGATTTTATTGTTTTCACATTGTTTGTTACCTCATCCCCCTGTGTGCCATCGCCGCGAGTCACAGCTCTCAAAAACTCTCCATTTTCGTAGGTAAGACTTATAGAAGCGCCATCATATTTGAGTTCACATGTAAATTCTAGAGAACTTTCAGTTATTTTCTGAATTCGAGTTTGCCACTCCTCTAGGTCTTCTTTAGAATACGAATTGGATAAGGAATACATGGGAAAATCATGCACCACAGTTTTGAAATTTTTGGTCACTTCTCCGCCTACTCGCATGGTGGGAGAATTAGGGTCATGAAATTCTGGATTTGCCATTTCAAGTTCCTGAAGCTCCTTGAGTTTCATATCGAATTCATAATCAGAAATAAGAGGCTGGTCTAGAACATAATAGTTATAATTATGCTCATGAAGTTCTGTCCTTAACTGCTCTATTTTAAGCTTTGCATCCATGACTTTAATGGCGTTTATTTTGGATTTAAATTTAAATTAAATTTTGAGAAATACGATTGTCTTTAGGTAGTTATCAAAGTTTTAATAGGCTTTTAGCATTCTGTCATTTCCCCTGAAATCTTTTTTTATTTCCACCTGTTCAAACCCAAAATCCTTAAACAACTGAGAAGTGTCTTGCGCTAAATATTGACTAATTTCTACATAGACCACTGGCTTCTTTTTTGCTTTCAAAGCCAATTCAGCTATTTTTTTATAAAAGATCAAAGGATCATCATTGGCTACAAACAAAGCTAGGTGAGGTTCGTGTTTCAGAACATTATCCTTCATTTTTAAATGTTCATCATACTTGACATAAGGAGGGTTTGAAACTATGACATCTACCTCTGGCAGTGACTTGAGCTGTAATACATCACTTTTTATAAATTCAACCTTTGCATCATGTAGTTCAGAATTTGATGCAGCTAGTTGTAGTGCGTATTCAGAAATATCTAAACCCATCACCTTGGCTTGTGGTAAGTTTTTGGCCAATGCTATAGGAATACAGCCACTTCCTGTACCTATGTCTATTAAAGAAAGTTGATGTACCTGCGCCTTACAATCTTCCAAAACCCATTGAACGAGTTCTTCTGTTTCAGGGCGAGGAATCAACACATCTGGGGTGACATTTATCTTCAGACCAAAAAATTCTGTGTAGCCGAGAATGTATTGAATAGGCTCATGCTTTAAAAGTCTGGATTTGGCTTGTTGAAAAATATGCAGCTGTTTTGTATGAATATCAACTTCTGTTTGTAGCAAAAAATCGTGGGTTTTAAGATGAAGCAAGTCTTCAGTGAGCCATGAAAATAAAGCAGTTGCCTCCTCCTTGTTGTAGATAGAGGAAAGTTCTCTAATAAATTCAACTTTAAATTTTTTTAGGTTGATCATCATTCGTCTTCATTTTTAAATTCGCTATAAACTGTAAAACCAAACACAGCCTGAAATTTCTCATAAATCATTTCAAACTCGTTTTTTCTTACTCCAATTTTAAATCTACAATTCAGTTTTAGATCTTGTTCAAGTAGAGTTAAATTGTGTGCTCTCACCAACCTCATCACTAAATTCATTTTGTCATAATCACAAATCACTTCAAAATTGAGTTGCATAATTTTCAAGACAAGCTTGCTATTCTCCAAGGTCAATTTTGCAGCCGTTTTATAAGCCGAGATTAAGCCTCCAACACCAAGTTTGGTCCCACCAAAATACCTAACCACAACTACTAAAACATTGGTCACCTCAAAATTCTGCAACTGACCAAGAATAGGCATACCAGCAGAATTGGAAGGCTCTCCATCATCATTTACTCTAAAATACTCATAATTCTCACCGATTTGCCAAGCATAACAGAAGTGACCAGCTTTACTATGCTTGGCCTTCAATTCTTCAAGTGCAGAGTTAACCTCATCTTCTGAAATTACTGGGAAGGCATAACCAAAAAACTTACTTGCCTTTTCTTTAAATAGAATCTCAGAACTAGGCTTCTCAATGGTGCGGTAAGTATCTTTCTCCAAAAAAATGTATTTGAATATTATGTCATCAGCCTTGAATGATAAAAATCGCTGGTCTTTTATGCAAATCCAGGGATGTTTTTTTCCATTCTGCAGCGGTTTGTGTTTTAATAAACTCCGTAGCTAGTGTAAGATCTGCAGCTACACTTATTCTAGTAGAGGCCTGCAAGGTAGAGATAAGGCTAATCAATAACTTATTATTTCTGTAAGGTGTTTCTATGAAGATTTGAGCTTGGTTGTGTTCGATGGAAGCTTTTTCTATTTTTTTCACAAAGCTTTTGCGCTCTTGATGATCTATAGGAAGATACCCATGAAACGTAAAACTTTGGCCGTTGAGACCACTAGACATCATGGCTAGCAAGATTGAAGAAGGCCCAACTAGTGGAATCACTTGAATGTTTTTTTGGTGTGCCAATGCAACTACCAAAGCGCCAGGATCTGCTACTCCTGGGCATCCAGCATCAGACAGCAAACCCATATTGATGCCTTGCTCACAGGGGTCTAGAAAATTTGGAATTTCAAGATCGGAAGTGAACTTGTTGAGTAATTTAAACTCAAGATTGGGTTGAGATTTACTAGGAACTATTTTTTTGATAAAATGCCTAGCTACTTTTTCATTTTCTACAATGTAATGGTTGATTTCTGAAATCATCTTTCGGATGGAAAGTGGGAGTACTTCAAGAGGTGGTGAATCTCCAAGCCTATTGGGAATAAGATAAAGCTTACCTTTGTTTTGAACGTTTTCCATAACTGATTAGTTTTATAAAAATAAACTTATACGCTGTTCAGCTCCTCGGCTATACAACTACAAGCCTCATCCAGCATCTCGTAAACTCGATTGAAACCTTCAATTGCATCATGATAAGGATCTGGAACTTCAAGCTTGGCATTAGGATGAATATGGTCTAAAATCAGACGCACTTTAGCTCTTTCTGCATCAGATTTTGCGAGTTTCAACACGTTTTCATAATTGGATATATCCATCACAAAAATATGATGAAAAATTTCAAAATCGGCTTTAACGAATAGTCTGCTTCTTTGGTTTTCAATATCTATTCCATTAGCTTTTGCGACTTCTATAGAACGTGGGTCTGGTAGCTCACCATCATGAAATCCTGAAGTTCCAGCAGAATCAACATAAAATTTTGAGGGGTTTAGTTTAGTTTTCAAAATACCTTCAGCTAATGGAGATCGACATATATTGCCTAAACACACCATCAAAATTTTGGTCATAACTGCTTGAATTTTATCTCTAAATCTTGAATAAACTTTCTGAACTGCTTATCAGATTCTTGGAGATTATTAACGATTTTGCAAGAATGTAAAACAGTGGAATGGTCTCTTTGGCCAATATGTCTGCCTATATTGGTGAGAGAAGTTTTAGTGATTTCCTTAGCAAAATACATTGCTATCTGTCTAGCTTGTACTACGTTACGCTTTCTACTTTTGGATTGTAGTTCTTCAATTTCGATATGGAAATACTCACTCACTACATTTTGAATATCATCCAGTGAGATTGGCTTTTTATTATTTTTGACATAATTTTTTACAATTTGCTCTGCCAGATCTATCGTAATTTCAGTCTTGCTAAAAGAAGAGTGTGCGATGAGGGAAATGATAGCCCCTTCAAGCTCACGAATATTAGTGGTTATTCTGGATGCGACGTAGTCCAGAATTTCATCTGGCATCTCAACACCATCATTGTATAGTTTATTTTTAATGATTTTGATACGGGTACTATAGTCTGGCTGTTCAAGTTCTGCAGAGAGCCCCCACTTGAATCTTGACAACAAGCGTTGCTGGATATCTTGCATATCTACTGGTGCTTTATCACTGGTCAATATCACTTGCTTCCCATTTTGATGCAAATGATTAAAGATATGAAAAAACACATCTTGAGTTCCCTTTTTACCTGAAATCAGCTGAATATCATCTACGATTAAAACATCTATGATTTGGTAAAAATGAATAAAATCGTTTCTGTTGTTTCTAGAAACTGCATCGATATGCTGTTGTGTAAATTTATCAGCAGAAATGTACAGCACTGTTTTTTCTGGAAATTTATCTTTGATTTGCAGACCTATAGCGTGTGCTAAGTGCGTTTTGCCGAGACCTACCCCACCAAAAATCAATAATGGATTAAACGAAGTACCCCCTGGCTTATTAGCCACAGCTAAACTAGCAGATCTTGCTAATCTATTTGATGTGCCTTCAAGAAAGTTATTAAAACTATAATTAGAATTTAACTGAGAGTCAATTTTTAAATTTCTTATGCCTGGTATTACAAATGGATTCTTCAACTCAGGGTTCTTTTGCCGAGTCGGAAAATCTACAGACTGTGAATTCACATTAGACCGCTGCGTACTAGGGATTTTTTCAGTGAAGGGTTGCTTGTTCCCTTCAGCGTTTTCCATTCTGATCACATAAACTAATTTTGCACCCTTCCCAAGTTCTTTCGTTAAAGCTACTTTTAAGAGGTCAACATAATGCTCTTCTAGCCACTCATAAAAGAATTTTGAAGGGACTTGAATGCTTAGCGCATTAGCATTGAGCTTAACAGCATTTATCGGCTGGAACCAAGTTTTATAGGCTTGTTCCGAGATGTTATCCTTAATGAAATTAAGGCAATTACCCCATACCGAAGTTGCTGATTTAGACATAGTTACGCGTAAATTATTGGTGTTGTTCAATTAATTAAGATTGAAACCAAGACTTCAATCGAACGACAAATATGTAAACAAACTTTGTAATAAAAAAATAAAATTTAGGATGAAATTCTAGTTTTTTATACTTATACTTATCTGCTCAAAAAATACATTTTGAGTAAAAAAAATTCAAAAATTAATTCAATAATTAGTGCATCATACATAGAGGTAAGATATGCAGAAACAGACCAAATGGGAGTCGTACACCATTCTGTTTATCCTGTTTATTTGGAGCAAGCTAGGATAGATTGGCTTAAAAACATAGGCATGCATTATCAAAAAATGGAGGATAATGGTATCATATTACCCTTAAAGAAATTAAGTTTAGAGTATAAAAAATCTGCTGTTTTTGGGGATCGTTTAAAAATAGAAGTCAGCTTGAGTGAACGCCCTAAAGCCACAATGATTTTTGACTATAGCATCAAAAATCAAAATGAAGAATTACTCACAATAGGACAAACCACTTTAGTTTTTGTCAATAAACACAATAAAAGACCCATGAGATGTCCAAATCATATTCTTACCTTGATTGAAAATGCTAGTGTCAATGACTAGTTTTCAAAAAAAAGAGTCGATCAAAAGTTGAGCTGTTGCGGGATTGGTAGCAATAGGTATGTTATGCACATCACAAATTCTCATCAGCATTTGCACGTCAGGTTCGTGAGGGTGTTTCCCCAGTGGATCTCTAAAAAACAGAACCATAGCCAATTGCTTCTCCGCTGCCAAACCAGCAATTTGAGCATCACCGCCTATGGGGCCTGATAGTTTTTTTTCAACTTTGAGACCAGAATTTTCTACATGCGTACCAGTAGTGCCCGTAGCTATAAGCGCTGCTGTTTTAAGTTTGTCGAGGTTTTGGTTGAGGAAATTTACCATTTCTGGTTTTTTTCCATCATGAGCAATAATTGCAATTTTTTTCATCTCTAATTAAAGGTTTAGTTCTTTTTTCATAAAAACGGTGCAAGAATGATGACCTGTATCTCCCAGTCTTTGTGGAATATATTTAAATCCTGATTTCAAATATAGCTTTTGTGCAGCCTCCATCACAGGAAGAGTTTCTATATAACAGGTGCTGAAATTTTGAGTTTTTGCAAAGGCTAAACACTCTTGCATCATTTGCTTGCCAAGCCCACGCCCTCTGGCCTCTGGAGCAAAATACATTTTCTGAAGTTCACAGACGCTAGCATCACCATTATCTAGTGGCGCAATGCCTGCGCTGCCCAAAATAACATCATCCACAAGCAATACAAAGTACGCAGAGCGCGGTTTTTGAAAACTCTCAAAAAGTTGGTCTAAAGTCTTATCTTCATAAGCTGTACCCACTTTTGGCGCACCTTGTTCTACTAAAACCTGGCGTATCATCTTTGCTACATCTGCATTATCTTTAGCTTCAATTGGGCGTATCACAATTGGAATAGTAGTCATAGAAATTTCTATTGAAAAATTAAAATTAGCATCTTAAAATCTTGATGCCAATTTAAATAAATTTAGATGTTAATCGTATAAAAAGCAAATAACTTTACATCGAATAAAGATTTAAAAAACACGTGTTGAAATAGGGTATATCTCTAAATGTTATCATAGAAGATGAATTCAAATCAAATTCAGAAAAGAGACAAAATATGAGTTGTAAACTGATGCTTTTTCTATTTTTACAAGGTGAATACAAATGAATTTTATATCCAAAGGTGCCTAGAGTTGGCAAAAAAAGGGTTAGGCACCACCTACCCAAACCCCCTCGTGGGCTGCGTGGTAGTGCATGATAACAAAATTATAGGAGAAGGCTGGCACATAAAAGCAGGAGATGAGCATGCTGAAGTTAGAGCCATAAAGGCGGTAAAAAATCAAAAATTACTCAAAACATCCACTTTATATGTTACGCTTGAGCCCTGTAGTCATTATGGAAAAACACCACCTTGTAGTGACCTCATTGTTGAAAAAAAAATACCACATATCGTTATAGGTACCATAGATCCCTTTGCTAAAGTGTCTGGCCTGGGCATGAAAAAGCTTCTTGCAGCAGGCAGAAAAGTGACTTTAGGAGTAGGCGAGGAAGAATGTGAAAAATTGAATAAACGCTTTTTTACATTCCACAGAAAGAAAAGGCCTTATGTGATTCTGAAATGGGCAGAAACTCAACATGGCTTTATGGCGCCAGAAAAACAAGCAAAAGGCGATATTTTTTGGATTACAAACCCCTATTCTCAGCAACTCGTCCACAAATGGAGAAGTGAAGAGCAGGCCATCCTAGTAGGCACTACCACTGCTTTGATGGACAATCCTCAACTTAATGTAAGGCATTGGCAAGGAGAAAATCCTACCCGTGTAGTGATAGACAAATCACTCCAACTCAGCGATAGCTTATCATTGCTAGACCAAACGCAACCTACTGTAGTGTTTCATGACGACACCTTATCCAGAGACAACTCTAGAAATTTGACGTACATAGGTCTTAATTTTGAAAAGAATTTTTGGCTTCAAGTATGTAATGCCTTGTATGAACTTCATCTTCAATCTATTATCATTGAAGGAGGGTATCATACGCTTAAAAGCTTGATAGAAGAAGATATGTGGGATGAAGCACGAGTTTTTGTTGGAGAGAATTTAATACACCAAGGTTTGAAAGTACCAAAGCTTGATAGAAAAGCAACTAGGAGCGAAACCATAAAAGGAGATACTTTAAACTATTACTACAATGATTAAGACCATAGTGTTTGATTTTGGCGATGTGTTCCTCACATTAGATAAATCTGCTACAGAAAATCACCTAAAAACAAAGGGCATAGCTAAATTAGACAAGCATTTTTTAGAACTCAATACGTCTTATGAAAAGGGCGAGACCACTACCAAAGATTTCATACACCACTACACACAAAAATTTGACAAGCTTACTGAAGAAGAATTTATAACGGCTTGGAATTCGATGCTGATAGATTTACCAAGCTTCAGACTGGATTTTCTAAAGAACCTTAAAGCTACAAAGAAATATAAATTGATTTTGCTTAGCAATACAAACGAACTACACATCAATTGGGTGAAAACTCATGTTGAAGCCTATCGGGAATTTTATAATTGCTTTGATGAGTTTTATTTATCTCATGAAATTAACTTAAGAAAACCAGATGAAACCATCTTCAATTTTGTTTTAGAGCAGAATAATATACAACCAGAAGAGACGCTTTTTGTAGATGACACATTGGAACACATTACCACCGCTAAAAAAATGGGAATCCACACATGGCATCTTCAGGCAGGTAAAGAAGAAGTGACTGAGTTGTTTACTAAAAAAGCTGAATTATTTTGATAGCATTATTGCTTAGTATTTTGTCTTCTAGTGCTATCTATATAGCTTTCAAACTCTTTGGAAAGTATAACATCAACACCTTGAATGCGCTGGTCATAAATTATTTCACTGCTTTTAGCTTAGGATTACTTATCCAAAATAATTTTACGCTACAAACTTTTGCAGAACTTCCCACTAGAGATTGGTTTTTTGGCTCTATGGCTTTGGGTGGTATCTTTATTTTAGTGTTTACGCTCATGGTCATCACCACACAAAGAGGAGGAATGTCTGTAGTATCTGTCTCCAGCAAAATGAGTATGGCTATACCCGTGGTATTTGTCATTCTTTATTATAATGAACCTCTAAGCTTGTTCAAAATCTTTGGCATTATCATGGCACTAGCTTCGGTTTATCTGGTCTCAGTAAGAAGAAAAGATGGCTTAAAAATTGATTTTAGATATTTTATATTTCCAGTGTTGGTGTTTTTAGGCAGTGGCTTAATAGAAAGCAGTATCAAGTTTCTGGAGAACACTTATGTAGCTAAGGGTGAAATTTCGCTGTTTTCAGCAAGTACTTTTTTCTTTGCATGTGTCACTGGGGGTGTTCTAGTTGGATTCCGCACGCTGAAATCTAAAACAAGCTTCAAACTCAAAGATGTGTGGGGTGGTATAGTGTTAGGGATTCCAAATTATTTTTCTATTTACTTTTTTATACTTGCCTTAAGAATAGAAGGCTTTGAAAGCTCTAGCATCTTCATTATTAATAATGTAAGCATTGTTCTCTTATCTACTTTTCTTGGTCTTCTCTTTTTTAAAGAACGATTAATTTTTAAAAACTGGATTGGTGTAGCAGTGGCCGTGCTAAGTATTATCTTGATAACTTACGCTCCATAGTTTTTCTTCTGAAAAGGCTAAAAGTTTTGAAAATAAAACTCCAAAAACCAACCCAATAAAAGCACCTACAAAGACATCACTAGGAAAATGAACTCCAACAAATATTCTGCTTAAAGAAAATAGAACTGGCCAAATAAAAATAAATCCCAAAGCTTTGAATTTTGATTTCAGAACGAGATAAATAAAAACTGTAGCAGCAAAAGAGGTGGAGGCATGGCCGGAAAAGAAGCTAAAATTACTTGGCTGATAGAGGACTTTGATAGAATTCATAAGCTCCAATGTTTCATTAGGTCGCAAACGCCCTACTACAGATTTAGTAAGCTCTGTAAAAAGATGTGTTACTCCCACAGTAACCACCAACAAAAACATCCTGAAGAGGCCTTTCTTTATTTCAGTTTTATAAAAAAACAGTAACAAAAGCAAGACATAAAAGGGAATCCAGAATTTGGTATGCGTTATAAGGCTCCAAAACGCATCTAGCTCCTCTGGACTAAGATTGTTAAGATAAATCATCAACTCCCAGTCCCAGTGAGTTGGATAGACTTGCATTAAAATTTTCTTTTGATAGGGCCAATAGCATCCTCCACTTCATCTTTTAGTTTTGAAGTTTTGGATTCGATAGATTTGGTTTGATTTTCTACTTCTTTTTTAATATCAAAATCCAAATTATGGTCTTTTTTCTGTTTGGTGATTTCTGTTTTAATCTCATCTGTAGCATGCCTGAAGCTTTTCATGGTTTTTCCAAAAAACCTAGCTATGTCTGGTATTTTATCAGCACCAAACACCATAATCAGAATAAACAAAATAAAGGCTATTTCTGCACCACTAATAAAAAGAGGAAAGTGTACCATAGCACAAATATACTGGTCTCTTTCTGAACAACGCAACAATACATTCAAAAAAAAACATCGTCTACTTTAGAAAATAGACAAACCTGTGAGTGTGGTGAGCTCTTCTAGGGCTTTCATGCCTAAAGCAGAGTTTCCTTTAAGATTGAGTTTTGGACTCCACACAGCCACGGCATAATGGCCAGGATGCACTGCCACTATCCCTCCTCCTACGCCACTTTTACCTGGGAGGCCAACTCTGTAGCTGAACTCACCTGCCTCATCATAAAACCCACAAGTTTGCATAATAGAGTTGATTCGCTTCACGCTTTGCGGGTCTATCACTTTTTCATGGGTTAGGAAATGTTTACCCTCATTGGCAAAAAGCATAAAAGCTTTAGAAAGTTGTTCGCAGGTCATCATGAGAGCACATTGATAGAAATAAAACTCCAAAACATCTTCAGTATCGTTTGTAATATTGCCAAGAGATTTCATGTAGTTCACCAGTGCTTTGTTTCTGTAGCCATGTTTTTTTTCGCTATTTGCCACATCTTCATCATAGTGTATATCGTCATCAGCGCAAAGTTTGCGGACAAACTTGAGCAAGTCTTCCTTAGGGTGGTCTAGCACACTAAGCAAAGTATCTGCCACCACAATAGAACCTGCATTTATAAACGGATTACGCGGAATACCACCTTCGCGCTCTAGCGCCGTAAGAGAATTAAAAGCTGTGCCGGAAGGCTCCACTCCTACTCTTTTCCACAATTCCTTTCCTAGCAATTCTTTAGCAATAGTGAGTGTGAACACTTTTGAAATACTTTGTATTGAAAATTTTTCTTGATGATCTCCAAAGCTGAAAGAACTGCCATCATTACAAAAGAGATGTAAACCAAATTTTTGAGGGTTGACTTTAGATAATTCAGGGATGTAGCCTGCTACTTCTCCTAATGCATCTTCAGGTGCAAATTTATTTTGAATTAAACTTAGCATCAACTGATAATCCATAATCAAATGTTTAAAAGGCTATTTGAAGATATTTCAACAGGGGCTTTACCAGGTTCAAAGAGTCTAGCTGTGAGTTCTCCTTTCAGCCTCACCTCAGATCCTTGAATCTGCAACCAGCTTCCTTCTCTCAATCCTAAGACTGGCAAAGGGTGGAGCTGCTGAAATTCTTTAATCCTAGTTTCTCGTGTTTCCCCCTTATGTTTAGAAGTCACATCTGCGTCCAAATAATGTGGATTGATGTTAAAATTGAGAATGCCTAATGTTTCAAAAGAAGGTGGATAAACTATAGGCATATCATTAGTGGTTTGCATAGACACTCCGCAGATATTGCTACCAGCGCTGGTGCCAAGGTATTTAGCACCTTCCTTAATACGTTGTTTTAAGATAGGCATCAAACCTAAATCATGGAGTTGTTTCACCAGCAAAAAGGTATTTCCACCGCCAACAAAAATAGCTTTAGCTTCTGAAATTGCTTTTTTCATGTCTGAAAACTCATGTAAGCCCACTACAGTTTTAGAACAAGATTCCAAACCTTTAGCTGCCTTTTTGGTATATGCCTGATGGGAAATTCCTCCAGGTCTAGCAAACGGAATGAACAACACCTCATCAACATCTTGAAAAAAAGCATGGAGTGTTGGTTGCAGATACTCAAGATAAGAGCTTCCGTGCAGGGTAGATGTACTGGCTATAATGGCTTGCATGCTAAAAGATATTGATTTGTATATGTTTACTTAACATAAAATTATAGACAAATCTAGTAGAGCATATCTGATTTTTTAATTAGATTGTAAAAAAAATAACAGATGAAATTTATAACTACCTTCTTATTACTTATAGTTACACACTTCCTAACGGCACAAATAGACAATCGCGTGTTTATAGCGGGAGAAGTCGTCGTACCACTGGACGGCGAAGTTTCTCAGATAGAAGTCATCAATCAAAACTCTGAAGAAGGAACAGTTACTAACGAATACGGACAATTCGGTATCTCTGTAAAGGACGGTGACAGACTAAGATTCAAAGCAGTGCAGTATCAAAATTTTACGGTGATTGTAGATGAAAACATCGTCCAAAAAAAGAAAATGACTATCAGAATCAATAATGAAATCAACACCCTTGACGAAGTTATTGTAAAGCCCTACGACCTAGAAGGCAACATCGAAGTGGACGCAAAGAAGGTGAAAACCAATTATTTTGAAGCTCCAGAATCCGAAACAGTGATCAATGAATACGAGGGCATGCAACCCAGCATCAGGTCTCAAACCCTTACAGAAAACTACACCACCGAAGTGCGTTTTATTAAAAATGGCCTCAACATAGCCAATATTTTTCGTGAAATACTTTCTTCTAAAGAAGTAGTTGAAGATCATACCTTACCCAAAAATGTAGATGTGATGGTAAGAAAAATGTACAAGGATTCCTTTTTTAAGGAAAATCTAGATGTAGATGAAAGCAACATCAATCAGTTTATCTTTTTTGTTGAAGACAAAGGGCTCACCAAACAAATGCTTAGAAAGGAAAATGAGTTAGACTTAGTAGAATTTTTGATAGAAAAATCCGAAGAATTCAAATCTGAAAAATAATTTGAAGATTTCGCTTATTTTTGCGCCAAAGACGAGAACACCATGACAATTATGAACCATAAGGATACATTAGTGATTTTAGATTGGGTAAAACTCAAAACCATTTCAGAATGAATATCATTTCAACGCTACTTCTTTGGTTAGCAATATCTACATCGGTATGGGATACTCACGAATTCTACCTCAGTGTCACCGAAATTACTTATGTGAAGGAAAAACAAAGTCTTCAAATCATTTCTAGAGTATTTATAGATGATTTTGAAGACGTTCTTAATAAAAGATATAGCAAGGATTTTAAACTTATTCCAAATCTTGAAGTCGAAGAGTTAGAAGTTTACATTGAAAAATACATTCGGGACAAATTCAGTTTAGAAACTAAAACTGCTGTCTTGGATTATAACTATTTAGGAAAGACATATGAAGATGATATGATTTATTTGTTTCTGGAAGTTGAAAATATTTCTACATTCAAAACATTAACCATAGAGAATTTGATTCTAACAGATTTATTTGAAGAGCAAAAGAATATGATTCATTACACTTCAGGAACTTTCAAAAAAAGTTTTATATTAGAAAAAGTAAATTCACAACAAACACTTATACATCACTAATAAAACATAATTCCCAAGCTTATGAATATCATGAAATACACGAGTCTTCTACTTTCTGTTTTAGTAATGGCTGCCTCTGCTTATGCGCAAGAAGAAACTGCTGAAGACAAGCAAGAAGGACACACCAATCAAAACAAATTCAGGCAACTTTATGATGAATTTGCCACACCTAATGTGTACAGAACAGCCTCTGGTGCACCAGGGCATCAGTATTATCAAAATACAGCAGACTATGAAATGGACATCACTCTAGACGATGAAAACACAAGACTTTATGGTGAAGAAACCATCACTTACACTAACAATTCTCCAGATGCGCTAGACTATTTGTGGGTAATGCTAGACCAAAACATCAGGTCAAAAAATAGTCCTGCTAAAGAAAAAAACAGTAGCGAATTTGCTCCCGTAACTCCAGCAGAAAGTTTTGTAAACTCCCACATGGCGCCAGAATTTGAGGGTGGATTCAATATAAAAAGCGTACACCAAGATGGAAAACCCCTTCCGCATACCATCAACTTTACTATGATGCGTGTGGACTTGGAAGAACCTCTCATGCCTGGTCAGTCTTTCGAATTTTCGATTGAATGGGATTACCTCATCAATGACCACACGGTAAACAGAGGTCGCTCTGGTTATGAATATTTTGAAGAAGATGACAACAGAGCTTATGTGATAGCACAATTCTTTCCTAGAATGGCAGTCTATAATGACAAAGAAGGCTGGCAAAATTATCAATTTTGGGGCAATGGAGAGTGGTCTCTCCCATTTGGAAATTATGAAGTTAGCATCACAGTACCAGAAGACCATGTCTTAGATGCAACTGGCGAACTTCAGAATAGAAAAAAAGTATTTAGTAAAACTATGCTAGATAGATTTGAAAAAGCTAAAACATCTTATAAAGAACCCGTAGTTATAGTCACAGAAGAAGAGGCTATTGCTAATGAAAAAAAGAATGCCACCAAAACAAAAACATGGGAGTTTAAAGCAGAAATGGTAAGAGATTTCGGGTTTGCTACGTCCAGAAAATTCATTTGGGACATGATGGCCGTGAAAGTGGGAGACAAAGACGTGATGGCGGTATCTTTATACCCTAAGGAAGGTAACCCTTTGTGGGAAGACTGGTCCACAAGGGCAGTAGCTAGCACGCTAGAAACCTATAGTAGCTTTACCTTTAAATACCCATACCACAAAGCAATCTCCGTCCATGCCAAAAGTCAAGGTATGGAATACCCTATGATTTGTTGGAACTATGGAAGACCAGATGAGGATGGATTTATTTCAGACCGAGTGAAATTTGGTATGATGAGCGTCATCATACACGAAATAGGTCACAACTTTTTTCCTATGATTGTGAATAGTGATGAAAGACAATGGGGCTGGATGGATGAAGGTCTCAACACCTTTATGCAATACCTTTCTGAACAAGAATTTGGAAAAAAATATCCAGAAGTTTTAGTAGGAAATAATGAAACTTTTGAAAAATACCCGTCCAGACGTGGTGAGCCTTCAAAGATTGTAAATTATATGAAAGGCGATCAAGACTTTATCTCACCTATTATGACCAATCCTGAACAGGTTTATCAACTCGGAAACAACGCCTATGCAAAACCTGCCACCGCCCTGAATATCCTTAGAGAAACTGTGATGGGAGAAGATCTTTTTGACTATGCCTTTAAGACATTTTCTCAGCGTTGGATGTTCAAGCATCCTACACCAGAGGACTTCTTTAGAACTATGGAAGACGCCTCTGCTGTGGATCTAGACTGGTACTGGAGAGGTTGGTTTTACACTACAGATTATGTCGATATTGGCGTAAAGGAAGTAAAAAATTATTTCATCACTAGCAATCCTACAACAGAAGGCAAAGCGCTTTTAGCAAGATATGGTATTGATGACCCTTCTAAAGACCCACGCACCAAGGATGCAGTATATCTTCTTACCGCCGACAGTGAAGACTTTGAAAGCTCTATGAAAGAAGGCAGCCCGCTAGATAACGCACCGAAACTTCAAGAGTACTTGATGGATAATTTCACTCAGCAAGAAATTAATAAGATGAAACAGCCTAAGCATATCTATGAGATCACTTTTAATAAGCCTGGAGGCCTTGTGATGCCTATCCTTGTTGAGTTTCAATACGCTGATGGAACATCAGAGCAGGTGAGATATCCTGTACAAGTGTGGAGAAAAAACGACAATGAAGTGAAAAAAGCTATTTTTTCTGAAAAGGAAATTGTCAAAATCACTGTAGATCCAAACCAAGAAACAGCAGACGTTGATACATCTAATAACGTATGGCCAAGAGAAGAAACCACCAGTGAATTTGAAGCGTTTAAGAACGAAAACTAAAGGCTTTTAAAAATAACTTTAGTACTTACAAAATAGGTAGTATCTTTTTAATGATGCTACCTATTTTAATTAGTGGTTATCTTACAACCTTATTATTTTATTTACCATTGATTTGATATATCGAAAGAGAACTGCGAAACCAAAATTTAAGGCCATCAAAAAATTATTTTGATTATCGATATAGAACTTAAACTTCGAAAAAGCAAGCTAAGGAAAAACTAAACCTTGGGTCAACAAATATCAGTTTGAAATTTATTAATTAACAGCTGAATGTATTAAATAAGAAACTACTAGTTAAATCTGGGATAATATGGTTTTAAAGATTTAGAGGCTTGTTTTTGCTTT
>Ga0102927_1000045_pt1 | contig 24305 bp, 24 predicted proteins | sample SalPon1_A_H2O_MG_FD_78208 | JGI IMG/M metagenome (GOLD analysis project Ga0102927, IMG submission 78208) | Salt pond water microbial communities from South San Francisco under conditions of wetland restoration - Salt Pond MetaG R1_A_H2O_MG | ecosystem: Environmental > Aquatic > Non-marine Saline... | reverse complement strand
TTATATAAATTATATTTGGAAGGTAATATAAGTCGTTCCTCTGGATTGTGATTGAGTAGAAATTCTAGCTTGGTAGTAGCCAGGTCATATTTCCTAAATTTATCTTTATACAACATCCCCAACTGGTAAGACGCAAAGTTTCGCTGATCTGAAATACTGTCTATTACATTCTGTTCAGTTGGAATCTTAGCAATGTAAGTCTGTGGGTCATATTCTGGATTAGAAGCTACTTCTTCCTTTTCAGGCTCATTATCAGTTATTTTAGAAGAAGAACGTACTGGATTTTTTCTCCAATCATCTGTTAGTTCTAAATCCCCCCATGTTGATTTAAAGGACGCTTCTCCTCTTTGTTTTTGAGTAAGGTCATAAAAATAAAAAGAACTAGCAGAAGAGGATTGGCTTCCTACTTCACTTTTTTGAGCAGCAAATCTATTAGCTTGCAGTTTTGGAGCTGCCTCACTGGCAAAAACACTACTATCTTTTTCCTTCAATTCTTTAATGAAAGTAGTGAAAATTTTTATTCGCTCTTCATCAGGAGCATTTACCAAGTTTAAGACACTATCTGTTTCTCTAGCTATTCTCTCATATTTTATTACGTCATCAAGATTGTTTCGCTTCCTGCTTATTTGCCTGTATTCTAGGCTTTTTTGGTTTAAATTTGATAGTGTGCTGTCATAATATTTACCAGAGGCTTCATAGGAAGCCCTATCGAAATAAATCTCTCCTAGGTTAAAGTAATTTCTACTTTTTAGGTAATTGTCTTCTGGGTCTTCCGCCAAGGAGGCATTAAATTTTGAAATGGCTAAGTCTACAGAATCCTTTGACAAATTAAACATCGCATGGTCGTAGAATATAAAATCTAAAAAAGGGCGATTTTCCCGATTATTCTCAAGCTCCTGAAAAGCAAGCTTTGCTTTATCCCAAGTCATGTTTTGCAAGCCTTGAAGTCTAAATTTTTCTAATTTTGAATGAATCCTATAGCGACGCGATGTCTTCCTGTTGAGATCTATAATTGCATCAAAGCTAGCAGCAGCCTTTTCTTTTTGACCCAGCAAAGCGTGAAGTTGCCCTTTTATGAAAAGTAGGCGACCTTGTCTTTCTTGATTGGGGGCTGTTTCTATAGCATTTGATAATGATTTTATAGCCAATTGGTCCTCTTCTATATAGATATAAGCCTGGGCAAGTGTTGATGTGGCCTCGTGCAATTCTTCTGTAGATAAGGTATTGGAATCAATAAGCTTAAGTAGGTTCTGGATGGCTGTGTCAAAATATTCTAGCCTTAGGTTGGTTTTCTCTAGCCATATTTTTGCTTCATTGATGGTGGAGCTTTCTGGGTAGTGGTTCAATATAAAATTGAATGCATCTTTGGATGGTACAAATCGCTGGTCATAATACCTTGCTTTACCAAGGAGCAAAAAAGCCTCATCTATTTGAGGGTTATACTCCTTGCCTCCCATAAATATGGAATGTTTTTGAATAGCTTTAGTGGCTTTCCCCTCAGCAGTCTGAAAAGGTGTAGCTTTAGCATCCTCATCAGCAGGTCTAGATGTTTTTGGTTCTGTTATGAGCATACGTTCTACAGGCAATACATTCCAATAATCTTCTTTAAATGACGATTCCAATCCTTTTTTGGCTTTTTCTAAAGCTAAATTTCCATTATAAATAATATTATAATATGTTGTCATAGCATGATAATTCCTATTCAGAAATTTATTTTTCTTTCTAGAACAAGAAGACGCTACCATTATAGCTATTAGGCTAAATAAAAAAAGTGTTTTAAAACGCATAAAAAAAGAATCTTCTGTTTATAACTTAAATTTTTTAACCTTAGTATACATATGTAAAAATAGACAGATTTTATCAACTCTATTGTGTGTGTTCTTCAGCATAAAAATTCATCTTCCAAAATATTCTTCCAGCTCTTTCAAAGTGGCTTCACTAGTGAAAATATCTTTTACAATTTGCCCTTTATCTAAAACCACCACTCGCTCACATACATCTGTGACGTGCATAAGGTCATGACTCGAAATCAGCATCGTAATATGCTTCTGAGCTGAAAGATCTTTGATGATGCTTTTGAGTCTAATTTGGGTAGTAGGATCCAAATTAGCAAAAGGTTCATCTAAAATAACAACTTCTGGGCTTCCTATGAGTGTAGCCACTATGCCTACTTTCTTTTGGTTGCCTTTAGATAGGTCTCTCAGATACTTCTTCTGGTTCAAAATTTCTCCATGAAAGAAGTCCTCAAATTCTGCCAAAAGCTTATCAACCTCAGCCTTAGAGGTATGCCGCAACTCTCCTATAAAATAGAAATACTCTTCTGCAGTAAGGTAGCCTATCAGGAAGCTTTCGTCTATAAAAGATGTAGTGAAGGGCTTCCAATCTTCACTTTCACTCACTACCACTCCTTTGTTTTGTATTTGTCCAGAACTGGGTTGTATCAGGTCCAAAAGCAAGCTGAAAAAAGTAGTTTTGCCAGCACCATTGTTGCCTACTAAACCAAAGCTTTGACCTTTTGGGATATCAAGATTTTCTATATCTAGAACCTTGTCTGTTGTATAACTTTTGGATAAATTTTGAACTTGAATAATAGTTTCCATTAAGGTTTACTTTTTTTCTGAAAATGCTGAGATCGTTTTGTATTTATTGTTTTGATAAACCTTTTCTATAAAGTTTAGAAAGTGAGATTTAAAGACTATACCTAAAACACCGCTCATAGCCAAAGCAATAAGTCCTGCATTGAAATGAATCAATGTATAAGGCAAATAAAAAATAACTATAGGGCCAAAAATTTTTGGTAAACCGATAAGAAATTGTGTGGGGTTGAAGCCTTGTGTATTACTAAAAGCTTTAGCTTTTTGATTAAGCTCTACAGGAACTCTATTCAATGCTCCACCAAAAAGGGTAATAAAGGAATTGAGTCCAATATTGAAAGAAGCACCAGCGGCTATCATTACAAAAATATCCCACCCAAAATAAATATAAGGTGTACTTAGGATAAAAGACACTGCACAACCCAAAGCCATGAGCAGCCATTTGGACTCCAAGTACTTTTTGTATGAAATGTTTTGACTCATCATCAGTTTATAATACTCACTATCCCAAGAAGGTACCAACTGCCCGAAGGTAAGTAAGAAGCCACCTGTAACGAACACCAAAGCAAACACTAATACTGCAGGCATCTCTCTATATGAATCCTGTGTAAAAAATATTAATCCGTAAAATAGAAATATAAAAGACATAAACAGCACCTGCCTAGGTCTCGCATTTCTAGTAATCATTTTTATATCGTTTTTCAAAAACGTAGAAAGTGTCCCAAAACGGTTCAGGAATTCCAAATTATAATGTGTATAAGCCTGCTTTTTGGACTGTACAGCGCCGTCGATATAAAAATTCTTTCTTAGCAATCTATAGTTGACCTTAAATAATAAAGCCACAAGAAGCAGAGGAATCAGCATCGTATAGCCTAAGCTATAAAACGAATAAAATAGCACACCTGTATGTGGCGTAAGGTCAAAAATACCAAAGTATTGTAGAGCCATCGTTGCTATAAAAATGGCTAGCACGACGTAAAAAGCAGTGTTGTTTTTATTTAAAATGAAATTCAGATAATTGATAGAAAAACCAATAGCTACAATACTGATGAACCATAATAAAACCATAAGCGGATAATACCCCTGGGTAAGCAAAACAATACTCAACGGGATAAAAAACAATAATGGTAGAATATTAAAAAATGAAAATGATGTCTTCAGCAGTAAAAACTGAATAACAGAGTTCCTTTTGATAGGAAGCAGTAGCATAGGTTTAATATTAATTACAGGTAATTGCTGCATAAAAAACCTCAGGGCTAGATCCCCAAGCACCCAGTATAGCAAATAATTATTGATGACCAGAAATGGATCTTCATCAGGTATAACCTTTTTTAAGATAAAAAACACGCCTCCGCCAGTCAAAATAGCAATACTGGCAAAATATAGAGCTACCAAAATCATTATGATTTTGATAGCAAGACCTTTTTCAAAAAAAGAGGACCTCTTAAACTGTTTCCACTCGAGGCTAAAAAACTGTGCTATAGTCATCAGTATAATTATAAACGGATGTAAATTTAAAACCTTTGACAGACTTGAGGCTTAAAGTTTAGGTTGAATTTTTATTTTTAGCAGTGGTATCCTATTTGTATAGTTTAATGACAGTATCTCTCATAGGGTTTTTCCCTTAGTTATGTTTTGAATTTTCGACAAAAGAGATATGTGGGCAAAAGCAGAATTCAAGTGATAAATGTAACTTTATAGGCAAACAATACTTAAATTCGACAGATAAATACAACGTTTAGACTTTTACTTAATGGAATAGAATAGGCGCACTATTTTATTCTATCCTTATCATGAATTGGTAAATACCTAAGTTAAAGTGATGCTTAATAACTTTAAATTTTTTGATACTTGAAGCTTAACTACGGACAACATGAATTTATTATGCACCCTAGTGGTGCGTTGTACTGGCCTTCCAAAAACACAGTTTTAATAGCTGATGTTCATTTTGGCAAGATAAATCACTTCAGGAAACATGGAAGTGCTTTACCAAATGAAGTGGGATTAGAAAACTTCAGAAAACTGAATCAAATTTTGGATCAATTTCAACCAGATGAGCTTATATTTCTTGGAGATTTGTTTCATTCTACCCAAAATAAAGACTGGGATAGATTCAAAACTTGGATAGATTTGAAACAGATAAAAATAACACTTGTTGTTGGCAATCACGATATCATACCGCAATATCTATTTGAAGAACTAGGAATTAAAGTCTTGCAAGAGCTCAATTATGGGACGTTGTTTTTAACTCATCATCCTGAAGTGAAGAAAGGCTTTTTTAATATTTGCGGCCATGTACATCCTGGTTATAGATTAACAGGAAAAGGGAGACAACAGTTGAAATTGTCCTGTTTTTATAAAAAAGAAAAGCAACTTATCTTGCCAGCATTTGGTTTATTTACGGGTCATTATTTGATAGAGCCTGAAGACGACGAAGACGTTTATGTGGTCTCAGAGGATTTAGTACTATCTATTAGATCTACTTAAGCTTCTCCATTCCATTCTTTGTAAAATTGATTTAAGTAATTTACCATAAATTCATGGCGATGAAGGGCTATATCTCGGGCAGTTTTGGTGTGCATATTGTCTTTTAGTAGCAGCAGTTTTTCATAAAAATGATTGATGGTTGGATAATTAGATTTCTTGTATTCTTCTTTGCTTTGGTGCGGATTTGCTGGGACTTCTGGGTCGTAAAGCGGATTGTTTTTGAAACCGCCAAAATTAAACGTCCTAGCAATCCCTATAGCACCAATAGCATCTAATCTGTCGGCATCCTGAACAATATTGAGCTCTACAGAGCGAAATTTATCTTTATTGTGTCCGCCTTTGTAAGACACATTTTTGATGATATTCACCACATGAGTTATAACTTCTGCATCTACAGATTGTGTTTCTAAAAAGGCTTTGGCTTTTTGAGGGCCAATGTCTTCGTTGCCATTATGAAATTTCGAATCTGCAATGTCATGAAGTAGGCTAGCTAATTTTACAACAAAAGCATCAGCGGTTTCGTTTTTCAGAATTGTTTTGGCATTGGTGTATACTCGTAGTGTATGAAACCAATCATGACCTCCTTCGGCATTTTTTAGTGTTTTTTGAACGAAAGATTTGGTTTGAGCTATAATTTGGGACTTCGTCATTTGCGTTGGTTGAGATTTACCTTTTCTGTGATACTTTTTTCGAGATGAAATACCAATTCAGGAATGTCAAAATCTTTCACTTCCAAAGGTTGCAATACCTCAAGTTTCAAAAATACTCCTAGACCCAAAGGAAACATCCCGTAGCGTTGAAGCTTCCAAGAATTAGTCACACACACAGGAACAACTACAGCGTCTGGGCAAGCTTCAAATAAAGTCTTGAGACCGTTGAAGGCAAAAGCTTTAGGAACACCTGTTCTACTTCTTGTACCTTCTGGAAAAATCACAGCCGCCCTTTTGGTTTTAGAGATATAGTTGCCCAGTAGGTTGATTTGTGCTAGAGCCTGCTCAGGATTTTTTCTGTCTATCAACACAGAGCCACCATGTCTTAAATTATAGGATATGCCAGGAATACCTTTAGCTAATTCTTTTTTACTAATAAATTTTGGGTGAAGCTGTCTCAAATACCAGATGATGGGAGGAATATCAAACATGCTTTGGTGGTTGGACACAATAATATGAGGTCTTGTAGCATCGAATGCAAATTGATTTTCGAATTTAAACCTAGTACCAACGAGGTTGAGGCATCTCAGCAGAAAAAAATTAAAAATATCCACACTTTTCTTGTGGGCATGGTATCCTGAAAGATTGAAGGCCCACCACTGTAGCACATGAAATACAAGAAGTGTAATGCCAAAGCATAGGTAAAAAATGACAGAAAGGGGGTAGGATAGAATTTTTTTCATCTCATGCAGGTCATCAGGGCAATACCTTATGTTACATATAAGTTGCAGTATTTAAACACAAAAAAGCCGCTTATTCTTGAGTAAAGCGGCTTTTGGGTGGTGGTACTAGCAGTGCTCGTTATAAGCGTCCATAAGATTGTCTGCTATCATTTCTGCAGGTCTTCCCTCTATGTGGTGTCTTTCTAGCATGTGGACGAGCTCTCCATCTTTGAAGAGTGCCATAGATGGTGAGCTTGGCGGGAAAGGCACCATTTTGGCTCTAGCCTCGTCTGTAGCTTCTTTATCTACACCTGCAAAAACTGTTACCAAATTAGTAGGTGTTTTAGCATTCTGAAGTGATTTTATAGCGCCAGGTCTTGCATTGGCCGCAGCACAACCACAAACAGAATTGACCACAACTAGAGTTGTTCCTTCTTTAGCTAAAGCAGCATCTACATCTGCCTTACTTTTTAATTCTTCAAAACCCACAGCCGTGAGTTCCTGCTGCATAGGTTTTACTAATTCTAATGGATACATATATTTTGAATTTTATTTATACTGAGTTTAAATACAAATGTATAAAAATTGTATTCTATCTCCTTCGTTCTTAACACAATGATTTTATTTCTGTGAAATTAAAATCTTTCTGAAACTTAACTTTTGGCAAAGTTTTTAAGGAGTCATATATATTGCTAATACATAACATTAAAATGCTTTATGTATATTTAAATAATCTATATATTTGCATTATATATGAGATTAAAATTATTTATACTAACTTTCTGTTTCATCAATCTTTTGATAACACCTACGCTTCTTACAGTTCATGGAGAAGACGATATCTCATATTTTATAAATTTAACTGAAGAAGAAAATTCTGAACAAAACAGTGTTACTTTTAGTGAATACATTTCAGAAGAAGATAGTATCACTTTAGGAGATTTAGAATGTTATTATTCAGAGTCTTTCTCAAATTACACATTATTATATGATACTATTTATCAAAAAATAATATCTCCACCTCCAGATTTTACGATTGAATATCAGTAGTACGTTCAATTCAAATTCAATTTAAAATCTATGCATTTCTTGATAGAAATGCACATTATCTTTTCTTATGTTCAAACATTTAAATAAAGACCTACCCGCTAGTGTTGTGGTCTTCTTTGTCGCCTTGCCTTTGTGTTTAGGCATAGCTTTAGCCAGTGGTGCACCACTTTTCTCAGGCCTTATTGCAGGTATTGTGGGAGGTATTGTAGTAGGTTCTCTCAGCGGCTCATCTGTTGGGGTGAGTGGCCCTGCTGCAGGTTTAGCAGTTATTGTATTAGGGGCTATAGCCAGCCTTGGTAAGTACGAGTATTTTTTGGTAGCAGTAGTTTTAGGTGGCGCTTTTCAACTTCTGTTGGGGGTGTTCAAAGCTGGTGTTATAGGCTATTACTTTCCTTCTTCTGTTATCAAAGGAATGCTAGCAGGGATAGGGATTATCATTTTTATAAAACAGTTTTCGGTGGCCTTTGGGTTGCCAGACGATTATGAGTTTTTTAGTTATAGCTTTTCTGCAATGCTGCAGAATCTTAACATAGCAATTGAATCTTTTTCTGTCGGGACTTTAGTTATCACTCTTGTAAGTGTGGGGATTATGCTTTTTTGGTCTCACGTCTTAGAGAAAAAACATCAGATATTTAAGATTATTCCTGGGCCATTAGTTGCAGTTATCATTGGTATACTTTACAAATTGATGATAGATGATTCTAGCATATTGGGTATTTCAGATTCCAATCTGGTGTCTGTTCCTGTGCCAGATAGTCTTTCAGATTTTATAAATCAATTTACGTTTCCAGATTTCTCAATCATTACAAGTTCTCAAGTATGGGTGGTTGGCTTTACTATAGCTGTAGTAGCTAGTTTAGAAACTCTACTAAGTGTGGAGGCTACTGATAAGCTAGACCCTAGGAAACGTGTGACGCCTACCAATAGAGAGCTGCTAGCGCAAGGTACTGGAAATATACTTTCTGGTTTTATAGGTGGCCTTCCTATTACTCAAGTTATTGTGAGAAGTTCTGCCAATATCCAGTCTGGTGGACGTACCAAAATGTCTGCCATACTACATGCCGTTTGGCTTCTGCTTGCTGTGGTGTTTATTCCTGATTTACTCAATCTTATTCCTTTAGCTGTTTTAGCTGGTGTGCTCCTTATTGTGGGGTATAAACTCGCTAAGCCATCTCTTTTTAAGGGGATGTTCAAGCTGGGCAGAACTCAGTTTATTCCTTTTGTAATTACGGTAGTAGGTATCGTGTTTAGTGATTTGCTCACAGGTATAGGTTTGGGACTTTTAGCTGGTATTACAGCTGTCCTCTACAATAGCTTTAAAAATTCTCATTTTCTTAATGCTAAAGAAAGCCAAAGTAATGGTGGGCAAAAAATTGAAATGAGACTAGCTGAGGAGGTGACGTTTTTTAACAAAGGTGCCATTTTGAAAACCTTAAGTGATATCGCTCCAAATACAGACCTCAGTATAGACATCCGTAAATCTAAATATATGGATTATGACATTTTGGAAATCCTTGAAGATTTTGCAATCAAAGCCAAAAATAGAAATATTGATATCACTATAATTTCAGAGCTAGGCGATTTTAAAAATCCAACTAGCTATACTAGATTTTTTAATATAAACGCAGAATACTAATACTATGAAAGCCGATAAGATTTTAACCAAACAAGAACAAGAGGCCTTAACTCCAGATGAGGTTTTGAAAGATTTAATGCGAGGTAATCAACGTTTTACCTCAGATGAATTTCAAACAAGAGATCATAACGCTATGAAGTTAAGCGCTACTGGAGGACAATATCCTAAAGCAGTAGTGCTATCTTGCGTAGATAGTAGAGTACCTGTAGAAACCGTTCTAGACCAAGGTATTGGAGATATATTTGTGGCTAGAGTAGCTGGAAATTTTGAAAATACTGATATACTCGGCAGCATGGAGTATGCCTGCAAAGTAGCTGGCAGCAAACTGGTCTTGGTATTGGGTCATGAGAGTTGTGGTGCTGTAAGTGCCGCATGTGATGGGGTAGAACTTGGCAACATCACTCATTTGCTCAGTAACATAAAGCCTGCTGTAGAGGCCACTACTACAGAAGGTAAAAGAAATTCTTCCAACAAGGATTTTGTACAGGATGTAGTGCAAAAAAATGTGGAACTTACCATAAAAAGAATCAAAGAGAAGAGCCCTATACTAAAAACGATGGAAGACCAAGGAGATATCAAAATAGTAGGTGGTGTATATTCTCTTCAAACTGGTAAGGTAGAGCTGTTGTCTTAAATACAATATCCTCAAGCTGTGAACAATAGAAATAAACCTTAAGTTCTAACTACTTGAGGTTTTTTTTGACTAAGAAAAAGAATTTTAAAATGGGCTATCTTCTAGCAACTCCTGCAGCGAAGGAAGAAGCGTAGAGCCTATCTCCCTGAGATAGGATAGGATGATAGAGGACTCAAGCTTTTCAGCTGATATAAACCTTCCGTTGGCGTTGATATAATCAAAAATCAAAAGCAGTATTAAAATGAAAAGTCCTGTCTTGAGGGTGCCAAAAAAAGCCCCTAAGATTCTATTTAAAAATCCTAAAGCTATACTGTTTATAATGGTGGTGAGTAGTTTAGCCAATAGTGATACTCCCAATAGGATAACCAAAAATACAATAAAGAAACTTACAATTTCTATGGAAGACGAAGACCAGTTTGTCCATTCTTCAAGATAAGGTTCTACCAAGTAGCTGTACTGTAGCCCTCCAAAAATACCTGCCAATAAAGCAACAATGCCTGCCAACTCTACTATCAAGCCTTTTTGAAAACCTCGCACAAGACCTAGCAAGAGAAAAATACCTAGAATAATATCTATCACATTCATAAGGTCAAATATAATCATTTGATCTAAAGCGAGTATCTTTGTACTTATGAGAGATGAAGTTTTAAAACAACGCTGGGAAGATCTTCAGCAAAAATTATCCCACCAATTTGCGGATGGAGAACTGATGGATCTTGATGCTATAATCTATTTAGTGGGAGTCCAAGAGCTTGGAAAACCTCAAGCTAGATTCAAAAAAGATGACAAGATTAACTTGATGCATATCGCTATTTGTACCCTGCTAGAGCCTTATGGGTTTTATGAATTTGATTATATAGATGAAGATGGCTGGCCACATTTCAAAAATTTATCAAAACTTCCTGCTCTAAAAGCTGGAGAACAAACCGTATTGATGAAAGAAGCTCTTGTAAGTTATTTTCTGAAACGAGAATACATTGCCTAACTGAAAATTTAAATAACAGGGTTTAAAAGTTAGAAACAGTCTATTTTTTCTAAATTTGCCAATTCATTTTACCATTATTTATGATAGATAAGATAAAAGAGTATATCGAAGATGTAGAGCGTTTTACGGCAGAAACTGCTGAAGATGTAGAGCAGTTCAGAATACACTATTTGGGCAAAAAGGGTATTTTGAATTCGTTTTTTGCTGAATTCAAAAATGTACCCAACGAAGACAAAAAGGAATTTGGTAAAACCATCAATCAACTGAAAGTTTCCGCCCAAGACAAAGTAGAACAGCTACAGCGTGATCTTGCTTCCAAAGTAGAAGAAAAAGGTATATATGGAGACCTTACCAGACCCGCTGAACCTCTAGAAATCGGTGCAAGACATCCTATCTCTTTAGTCAAAAATAGAATTACTGAAATTTTTTCAAACATTGGTTTCAATGTATCAGAAGGCCCAGAAATAGAAGATGATTGGCACAATTTCACAGCACTGAACCTTCCAGAATACCACCCGGCAAGAGATATGCAGGACACGTTTTTTATACAGACAAACCCAGAAGACATCCTATTGAGGACGCATACCTCGAGTGTACAGGTGCGCTATATGGAAGAGAACCAACCGCCTATCCGCACCATCTCTCCAGGAAGAGTCTTCAGAAATGAAGACATCTCAGCCAGGTCTCATTGTATTTTCCATCAAGTAGAAGGCTTGTACATAGATAAAAACGTATCATTTAAAGATTTGAAACAAACCTTGATTTATTTCACCAAAGAGCTATTTGGTAAATCAAAAATAAGATTAAGGCCTTCTTATTTTCCCTTTACAGAACCAAGTGCAGAAGTGGATATCTACTGGGGCTTAGAGACAGAAACAGACTACAGAATCACCAAAGGAACAGGCTGGTTAGAAATCATGGGCTGCGGTATGGTAGATCCTAACGTCTTGAAAAATTGCAACATTGATCCTAAAGAATACAGTGGCTTTGCTTTTGGTATGGGTATAGAACGTATTGCCATGTTGCTTTATCAAATTGGAGATATCCGTATGTTTTATGAAAATGACATACGTTTTCTTGAACAGTTCAAAACGTCTTTATAGGTCAACATTATTTGGATTTCATTTCATGAAATGTGATGTTTATAATTTATGGTTTAAATCTAAACTACGACTTAGCTTCCTCCCTTAAGGGAGGATTGAGGAGGGTGTTTAGTTGAGTGAAGTCCATTTCGTGAAAACACCCTTTGCCTATCGGCATTTCCCTCAAGGGAAAATAGACCTCTAAAAACGAGTTAATTTCACAAAAACGTCATTGATAGCAGCTTGTCCACAATACTTTGGATGGTAGTTGAAACAACTTTAATCCATAACCACTTCTAAATACTATATCTCATGAAAAAAGACATCGACAAGCATATACATGAAGTCAAACATGTCTATGTTGTAGCAGCTTTTGAATACAACTCCATCTTTAAAGTGGAAGAATGGACAGTGTATCTCGTTAATGACAATTCTGAGGCTTTGGAAACTGTGCTGATTCTATCTAAAGGCGAAAGTGCATCCAAAACCACTTCTGTTCTCAGAAAAAAATTAGACGTCCTACCAGCTAAATCCTTTGCAAAATTGGAGTTTCTTCACGAAGATGTATTGGAAGTGGATAATATTTTTCATGTGACTTATTTTTTAGAGGGGAAATTGATGCACAAGGATTTTAAATTTCCTAAAGGTAGTTTGAAATCTAAAGACATCACAACCTTGCCGTTATTAACTTTAAAAGGAATTGTAGCAAAATAGGTGGAGGGTTTACAAAGATTCTTTCTGAACTTTCTTCAAATTCATAAGCACTATCGAAGACAAAATCAGAAGAATTCCTATCCATTTGTAGATATTTTGCTCTTCGTTTAGAACAAAATACCCCATCAGCACTGCTACAGGAAGCTCTATAGAAGAGATGATAGCTCCTAGTCCTACATTTATTTTTGGCATACCTGCGGTGAAGAATAAGGGTGGCAGAATTGTGCCAAACAAGGCCAAAACAGGTCCCCAAAGTCTAAAAATACTAAAGTCCATATAGTCTATAAGCTCGGGCAGCGTAATGACAGATACTACTAAAAATCCGCCAAGCATCATCCATTTGCTCCTAGTGATAGGGTGGAACTGAGTCCCTACACTATTGGAAGTCATGATAGTAATTGTATAAGACAAAGCAGCCAAGAGACCATAACCAATGCCAATGAGCTCAACGTCTTGTTCTTGTGCCAAAATATCTGCTGCTAGCACTGTACCAATTAAAATCAGAAGTACTGAACCTATTTTAAGTGTTGTGGGCTTTATCTTATTGATGATACTATCCAGTACAACTCCTATCCATACACTCTGCATCAGTAAAACAATTCCTACAGAAACAGTGATGTACTGCACGGCCAAGTAGTAAAAAATACTAGTGAAACCCAAAGACGTCCCTGCGAGTATGAGATAAAAAATAGTTTTCCGCTTCAATTTTGGGTCTGTGATAGGGGGTGTTTTCTTTTTCAAAAAAAGATTCAAAATGACCAGTGCTACAAAACCAATAAGGATTTGAGAAAAAGTAACCTCGTAGACCGTGTAATGGTCTTCATAAGCTAGTTTTACAAAGGTGGTGAGTAAACCGTAGCAAGAAGCACCAAGTGCGACAAGGATACCGCCTTTCAGAATTGAATTCATTTTACTGTTCGTGTTTTAATTCAGCTTATCTGCTAATTTTTCAAAAGTGGATTTGGGGCTTCCTCCTTCATACAATACTTTATAGACAGCATTTATGATAGGGGTTTTAGCTTTTTTCCGCCCATAGGACTTACTGATTTTATAAGCAGATTCTGCAGCATAATACCCTTCTGCCACCATATTCATTTCCATCTGTGCGCTTTTTACGGTGTAGCCTTTTCCTATCATATTTCCAAAATAGCGATTGCGACTGAACACAGAATAGCCTGTCACCAGCAAGTCTCCTAGGTATGCAGAATCATTGATGTTTCTTTTCATTTTGTAGCGTTTCTTAATAAAACGCTTCATTTCCCTTATGGCATTGCTCATCAGTACGCTTTGGAAGTTATCACCATAGCCTAAACCATGAGCTATTCCAGCAGCTATTGCATAAATGTTTTTGAGAACTGCAGCATATTCAGTTCCTATAATGTCCTCGGATACATTACATTTTATGTAGGCGCTGCTCAAAAAATGGGCAAGTATATTGGCATGATCCTCATTAGCGCAGGCTATAGTAAGGTAGGACAATCTTTCCAGCGCCACTTCTTCTGCATGACAAGGCCCAGAGATCACTCCTATCTGTTCTAGAGGGATGTTGTGCTTGGTATTAAAATGTTCTCCAACCAGGAGTTGAGATTCTGGCACTATGCCTTTGATGGCACTAAAAATGATTTTGCTAGAAATGTCTGTTTTTATCTTTTTCAATTCTGTCATCAAAAAAGCAGAAGGCACTACAAAAATGATGATATCAGAGGCTTCTATTACCTTGTTGATATGAGAAGACAAACGAAGTTGCTTGGGGTAAAACTCTACAGCACTAAGGTAATTGGGGTTGTGGTGTTCTTTTTGGATATGGTTTATGATTTCTTGGTTTCTCATGTACCAATGCACCACAGGAACATTTTCACACAGCATTTTCACAATAGCAGTAGCCCAGCTACCACCTCCAATTACACCAAAATTAGGATTAAGATTTGTCATTTATGCAGTGATTAGTATTCTACTTATTTAGGCTGATCCATACAGTCGTTTAGCCATTTCAAAAGTGATAAACATTACTGATATTTAGCTAAGGTTAACAAAGATTTAAACACATCTAGAGAAGTTTTACCTATAAAAATTCATTTCATCTATGTAGGCCCAAACCTGGTCTTGAAGCAGTGGCCTAACATTTTTACCAGATTTTATCATTTGTCTTATCAAAGTAGAAGAAATTTCCATAACAGGAGTGTCTGTGGCATGTATTTTAGGGTGGTCTTGAAACTGCTTCGGCATCTCAATAGTGGTTTGTCTTGCGCAAACAAAAATATCGTGCTGCTCCAAGATGATTTCATAGTTTTTCCATTTGTGGAAGTTGACCAGATTATCCTCTCCAATGATCAACGCAAAATCTGTTTGAGGGTGTTTATCTTTCAGCTCTGCTAAGGTCTTGGAGGTGTAGTTGGGTTCTGGAAGTTTAAATTCTACATCACAGGGTTTCAACTTGTCATAAGCGGCAGTAGCTCTATAGACCATTTCGAATCTGTGGTGGTTGTCCAGCAAGTTTTTTTTCTTCTTGAAAGGACTGAGCGGCGTGATGACCAGCCATACCTCATCTAGGTCTGTATGCTCTGCAAGATGATTGGCAATGACGAGATGTCCTGTATGAAAGGGGTTGAAGGTGCCAAAATACAAGCCTACTTTTTTCATTGTATAAAGGTTTTTACCAACTGATAAGCTTCCTTTAAGGCAACATCAAGGTCTTCATTCACAATGATATGGTCAAATTGTGGAGCAGTTGCCATTTCTATGGAGGCTTTTGCTATCCGCATAGCAATGCGGTCCTCAGATTCAGTTTTGCGTTTTTTGAGCCTTATTTTTAGTTCTTCAATGCTTGGGGGCTCTACAAAAACAGCAAGCGTTTGTTCCGGATAAATCCTCTTTATGTCCAGACCGCCTACCACATCAATATCAAATACCACATGCTTCCCCATGGCCCAGATACGCTCCACTTCAGAATGTAATGTCCCATAAAAATTATCCTTATACACTTCCTCCCATTCCAAAAACTCATCGTTTTTGATATGCGTTTTGAAGTCCTTCAGGTCCATAAAGTAGTAGTCCTCTCCATGCACTTCATTTGCTCTTGGTGCTCTGGAGGTGGCAGAAATTGAGAACTCAAGTTGGAGTTCTTCTTGAGCTAGCAGATGCCTTACAATTGTAGTCTTGCCAGACCCTGAGGGGGCGGAGAACACAATCAATTTTCCTTGGGCGTGTTTAGGCATGCTTAGAGGACGTTTAGAAGTTGTTCTTTTATTTTTTCAAGCTCATCTTTCATTTGCACCACAGCTTTCTGCATAGGTGCAAAGTTGGATTTACTCCCTATGGTATTGATCTCTCTGCCTATTTCTTGGCAAATAAAATTGAGCTTTTTACCATTTGAGTCTGAAGAATTTAAAGCGCTTATAAAATAAGACAAGTGGTTGTCTAGTCTGGTTTTTTCCTCTGTTATGTCGTATTTTTCTATGTAGTAAATCAGCTCTTGTTCAAATCGGTTGTCGTCTATTTTTTCTTTGAGCTCCTCAATGCCTTTTTTTAACCTTGTTTTCACGTGTTCGATACGATCAGGATCTATTCTTTTCACTTCTGAAAGCAATTCCGTTAGGTTCTGAATACGCAGTTCAAAATCAGTTTTCAAGACTTTGCCCTCATCGGTTCTGAAGGTATTGATTTGTTCCAATGCCAAATCTAAAACTTTATATACTGCTTCAGAATCTTCTTTTTCAAGCTCATTTTTTTCGGAACTTAGGGCATTAGGCAGTGTCATAGCAATTTGAAGCAAGCGATTATGATCTCCATCTGTTGCCAGATTAAACTCTCGGAGTTGCTTCAAATAATTTTGAACCACTTGGGTATTGATTTCGGCTGTGTTTTCTTCGCTGTGTTTTTCAATTTGAAGCGAAAGATCCACTTTTCCGCGGCTTAGGCTTTGCGAAAGTTTGTTCCGAATAGGAAGTTCTAGTTCTTTCAGCTCTTGTGATATCCTCACACTGGCATCTAGGCTTTTGCTATTGAGGGACTTTATTTCTGCTATAAAGGTCTTGCCACCTACTTCTAGCTTGCTTTTACCGTAGCCGGTCATGGATTGGATCATAAATATATTGTCTATAAGATAATGCACAAATGTAGCAAATCTGATAGGAAGTTCTCGAAAATTCTTTTAATGAAAAATCAATTGTATCCACTGATAAAAGGACTTTTTGTATATATATTCAAATTATGTTTAATTAATCATAATAAAAAAATCAAGAAAAAATTCTGTTGAAGAAACCACCGATTGTGTCAAGGCTACGAAGGTGATTTTTTTCAAAGTGATCAAGGAAAATTTTACAGAAACTCAGAAGCAAAGTATCTTTATAAATATTTTTTGCAGATTATCAGGTAGTTGAGTAGCTTGTTAAGTCTGATTTATATAAAGATTCGATAGTACCTTAAACATATTACATAGTTGTCTATACGTATTGATAAGGATAAAAAATCATGGAGGGCTATTTATTCAAAAAAACATCATGCATTCTTCTACATAAATGGTTCCTCTTAAATATCATTTCCTAATAGAACCTGAAATAAAGTTTCAGATGGAGTTTTGTTTTGTAATTTTGTAAAAAATTATAAAGCTATGGCCATATACAGCGTAGATATAAAACCAACCAATAAGCCTTCTATACTTAAATTTGAATTTAATGACTTTCTTACCAAGCAGAAGGGGTATGAATATCATAACATTGAAGAAGCGGCAAATTCGCCTTTGGCATCTCAATTGTTTTACTTGCCCTTTGTGAAAACGGTGTATATCTCTCAGAATTTTGTAGCTATAGAAAAATACAATATTGTAGAGTGGGAGGCTGTACAGGATGAAGTTGCAGCTCAACTGCTAAAACACCTAAATGCTGGAGGCCAAATTGTGAATGAGGAAGAGGCCTCTTCTGCCAAGAAAGTTCCTGTTACAGTTTATGCAGAAAGCACTCCAAACCCTTCGGTGATGAAGTTTGTAGCCAACAAAAAACTGATGCTTGAGTCAGCTGAATTTAAGTCTATTGATGATGCAGATCGCTCGCCTTTGGCTCAAAAGCTGTTTCACTTTCCATTTGTGAAAGAAGTTTTTATGGACGAAAACTACATCTCCATCAATAAATACGACATGGCGGAGTGGGACATGATTACCAATGAGCTGAGAGGCTTCATAAAAACTTACATAGAAGAGGGGGGCACTATCCTGAAAACAGGAACAGTACCAAAAGGCAGCACGGAAGAAACCTCTTCTCCCCAGATAGACACCTCCTCGCTGGATGAGGTCTCCAAAGAAATCGTACAAATACTGGATGAATATGTAAAGCCTGCCGTAGCTAGCGATGGTGGAAACATTGTTTTTAAATCTTATAATGCAGAGAGTAAAGATGTGGAAGTAATTCTGCAAGGGGCATGTAGTGGCTGTCCTTCATCTACCATTACCCTAAAAAATGGTATAGAAGCGATGCTAAAAGATATGCTACAAGGCAAAGTCAATAACGTAGTAGCCTATAATGGCTAAAGCTAAGAACCAGATGCTCACATTCATTTTATTTCTCCTTAGGGGAGGTGAAATGTAAATAGAGCCTCCTATTGAAAACTCTTTACAATCTGTTTAGCAGTGCGTTGGCTTGCTCCTACACCTCCAAGTTTGGTTTTTAACTCTTTATAGCTGAACAACAGGTCTTTTCTTTTGGTGGAGTCTAAGATGTTATCCAGTTCTGTTTTGAGGTGTTTGGAAGTAAAATCATCCTGAATTAGTTCCTTCACTACTTCTCGGTTCATGATCAGATTCACTAAAGAAATATAGTCGAGCTTGACGATTTGTTTAGCAATCAGATAAGAAATTGGGTTGCCTTTGTAGCACACCACTTCTGGCACTTCAAACAAAGCCGTCTCTAGAGTTGCGGTTCCAGAGGTCACTAATGCTGCATGAGATTGGCTTAGTAGGTTATAGGTATCATTTTGGATCAATTTCACCTTGGCGCCCATCTCTCCAATTACTGAGGATGAACTTGTGATGACTTTTTGATAAAACGCCACATCTTGACTTGGTGCACCAGCTATTACAAATTGGTACTCAGGATACTCTTGAACAACAGAAAGCATAACCGATAGCATTTTTGATATTTCCTGCTTGCGGCTACCTGGCAATAAGGCTATGATAGGCTTGTCTTCCAGCTGATGCTTGGCTTTGAAGTCTTCAAAACTAATATCCTTTCGCTGTTGGATCTGGTCTAATAAAGGATGCCCCACAAAGTTGACCTTGAACTGGTGCTTGTCCTCATAAAATTGCTTTTCAAAGGGAAGAATCACGTACATTTGGTCTATATCTCTTTTGATGGCTGAAATTCTGTTCTCTTTCCAAGCCCAAAGTTGTGGAGAGATGTAGTAATGTGTTGCCAAGCCTTGCTGTTTGGCCCACTTGGCTATCCGCATATTGAAGCCAGGATAGTCTATAAAAATAATAGCATCTGGATTATAATCAGAAATGTCTGTTTTGCAGAGTTTGATGTTGTTCAGGATGGTTTTCAGGTTGGTAACCACTTCCCAAAACCCCATAAATGCTAGCTCTCTGTAGTGTTTTACCAGCGTGCCACCTACCGCCTCCATAAGGTCGCCACCCCAGAATCTAAATTCTGCATCAGGGTCTTCATCTTGCAGAGCCTTCATCAAGTTAGCCGCATGCAAATCTCCAGACGCCTCACCGGCTATGATATAATACCTCATCTATTTGTTTTAGAATCTTTGAAAAGACGAAATTACAATAAATTAAGCATTAGCCGTATAGGATGAGACTAGGTCGGGTACTTAAATTTCAGTAAATTTATACTTCTAAATGTAGAAAAAAATTGACATTATTAAATTATAGTTCTATGTTCAAAAAAAATATTTAAATTTGACATCTAATTCATAATCAATTGTTAAGATGAGCATCATCCAACTCACTAAAAACTTTGCTTTTAAAGTCTTAAAATATTATACAAAAAATCATGTCCCTAGATGGGTGATTTTCATCATAGATACTTTTATTTCTTTTTTAGCAATTCAACTCACCTTTTTTCTAACGTTGTCTGTTAAAAATGATCAACTAGAGTACATACATCTCGATTGGAAGTTTTTAATTTTAATAACAATTCAAGTTCTTTTTTTCCTGATTTTCAAGTCTTACTCTGGTATTATAAGATATACAGGCTTCAAAGACTCTATAAAACAATTGCAAACAGTGTCTTCCACCGTTATCGCCTTATTTGTTTTGAATGAGCTATTGTATAGTGCTTATGAGGTCAAAATCATACAAAATGGGGGAGTCATCATCTATGGCTTTATTGTTTTTTGCATGCTATTTATGTTTAGGGTCATAATTAAAAGAATCTATCAACTCTTACATACAAACTCTCATGCTGAAAAGGCATACTTTCTCGGTATTGGAATCAATGATGTAGCTATTGCTGAAAGTATTATTTCAGATACACAAACGAATTTTAACCTTACAGGCTTCATCACTGAAGATAAAAAACTGAAACAAACGCGTATTCTCACACTTCCCATATTGACTTTAAAGCAAATAAAGTCTAAAAATAGAGGTGAAAGTTCTTCTGTGATAGTATCTAGTCAGCACCTCAAAACCCTAGCTACCTCAGGTTCTGATATTTTGAACCAGCTCCTAGAACTAAACTTCAAAATTTATAAACTACCAGAACTTCAAGATTGGACAGGAGAGTCTATTTCTTCTGAAATTAAAAAAGTTAATCTTGAAGATTTGCTTCAAAGATCACCTATCAATCTTCACCCAGAAAAACTAAGAACACTTTATGAGAATAAAGTCATCCTAGTTTCTGGTGCTGCTGGCTCTATAGGTAGTGAAATTGTGAGAAAGCTCACAAACTTCAATCCCAAAACCATACTGATGCTGGATCAGGCCGAAACCCCTCTACACCAGATGAGTCTTGATATGGAAACGGAATTCCCACACATCCATTATGAAAAAATAATAGCAGACGTACGTAATTTTAAACGCTTAGAAGCTCTTTTTAAGCAGTATCAACCCCAAATTGTATTTCATGGTGCAGCATATAAACACGTGCCTATGATGGAAGCCAATCCTATAGAAGCTTTGGATGTGAACTTTATTGGGACTAAAAATATGTCCAACCTTGCTTGCAGATACAAGGTATCTCACTTTGTATTTGTCTCTTCAGATAAGGCTGTAAATCCTACTAATATAATGGGTGCTTCCAAAAGAAGTGCAGAAATCTTTATACAGTCGCTTACAAGAAATAAGCTCAACACCACCAAGTTTATCACCACTAGGTTTGGAAATGTACTCGGCTCCAGCGGTTCTGTAATCCCTCATTTCAAAAAGCAGATAGAGCATCTTGGCCCTGTCACCGTCACCCATCCAGAAATAATAAGATATTTTATGACGATAGATGAAGCTTGCCAGCTAGTACTAGAAGCTGGAGCTATGGGTAAAGGTGGCGAAATTTATGTCTTTGATATGGGTAGACCTGTTAAGATTTTTGATCTTGCTAAACAGCTTATCCGCTTGTCTGGGTTTACTCCTTTTGAAGATATAGATATTGTTTTTACTGGTCTACGTCCTGGCGAAAAGTTGTATGAGGAACTACTAGCAGATAAAGAAAACACCTTACCTACTCACCACCAAAAAATCCTCATTGCTAAAGCGAGTTATGAATTTGACAGTGAAAAATTAATTCTACTTGAGAATTTTCATAATCTAATTTCTGAACATCAAGAGCAAAAATCCATTCAAGTTCTAAAAGAGCTCGTCCCAGAATTTATGCCATCATCAGAAGAAGATCAACAAAAAAATGCAATTTAAACTTAAAGTTGCTTGCTCACCTCTTTGTTTATCCACATTAAGAAGTCCTCGTCTTTTCTAGAGAAGGCTTCTGGGGTATGTGAGTCTATATCTATTTGCCCTATATTTTCTCCATTTTTAAACAGTGGAATCACCACTTCAGATTTTACATTCATACTACAAGCGATGTAGTTATCCTGTGCTGCAACATCATCTACTACAAAGTTTTGGTTGGATTCTGCCACTTGCCCGCAAATCCCTTTTCCAAACGGTATAACTGTATGGTCTGTTGGCTCCCCAGCAAAAGCCTTTAAAATAAGCTCACGTTTGTCTCCATTTTTAAAATAGAAACCAACCCAGTCATAAGTCTCAACTTTGGTTTGAAGCAAATCACACACCTCTGTTAACCTATGGTTGATGTCTAGATTTTCTCGCGAAAGAATCTTCTCAATTTCAGGCTTTAACTCCTCCAAACTCATAACAATACATTTTTGGGCAAAAGTATTTATTATAAAAGCATTTCAGAGAGCCCTTTTTCTATAAATTTGTTAAATATTTTTAAACAATTCTGACTCCTAATTTGGCGTCAAAACATCGAAATCAGATCATAAACTTTGGAAGTTCTAAAAAAAAATAAAGCAGTTATCAAATTCCTAGGAATCTTCTTTGGGGTTTACATTATTCTAACGCTTGGCTACCAATTTTACATAAAAAACGCAGAATCAGAAGTTTATTTTCCAGAACCTATTACACACATAGTTGCCTTGCAAACAGAAAGTTTAATCAACTTTTTTGGATACGACACCAAAATCGTCCCTAGCCATTACGACCCGTCCATGCGTCTGGCGATTAATGGTCATTTCCTTGTGAGAGTAGTGGAAGGATGTAATGCAGTGAGTGTGATTATCCTATTCTTATCCTTTATCTTGGCTTTCAAAAAAGATTGGACATCTACCCTACTCTTCATATTTGCAGGTAGCGTATTAATTTATGCTTTTAATGTATTGCGCATAGCCCTGCTTACTATTGGTTTATATGAAATTCCACAACACGGAGACCTTATGCACGACACCTTATTTCCACTATTCATCTATGGTTTTGTGTTTTTGCTTTGGATTATCTGGATTAGAAATTATAAAGTCACACCAAAACAGAGCAATGAATAAGTCAGTCAGGTTTGTGTTGATAGGTATACTTGTTCTTGGTTTGGTTCTCGTTCGCTTTTTTGAGCATGAGCTTTTTTCAGACCCTTTACTGGAGTTTTATAAAACAGAATTCAGTTATGCTGAAGCACCAGCATTCGATACTTTACAAGTGTTGATTACCACCAGTTCTAGGTTTGTGATCAATACAATTTTTTCTCTTGCTATCATTTGGTTAGCCTTTTCATCCAAGAAAACACTCTCATTTTCAGTTCTATTTTACGGATTTGCTTTTGTTATTCTGATGGCTATATTTTGGTTTTTCATCTCCGATATGAAATCACAAAACTATCTTATTATCTTCTACATCCGTAGATTTTTGATACAACCTATCTTTCTATTAATTTTATTGCCAGCCTTTTACTATCAAAAGAAAACCGTAAAAGACAAATAATTGCTTACTTTTGCAGTATGAAATCTTTAGTTTCTAAAATAGCATCCCTTTCTTTAGCACTTCTGGTGCTCTTCTCTACCTTGTCTTTCACGGTAGGAATTCACTATTGCGGAAACATTATGATGGACAAAGCTGTGTTAGCGAAAGCTGAACCTTGTGAGATGCATCAAAAAAATCCTTCAGAAGAGGAATCTGAATGTTGCGATGATGAGGTTGAACTAATTGAAGGTCAAGACCAATTAAAAATTCAATCTTCAGACTTCGAATTACCTCTCCCCATTTTTGTTGAAGCTTTTGTGTACACTTTTTTCTTCAATACTACTTTTGAAACAGAAGTAAACACCACTATTTACGAAGATCCGCCGCCCTTACTTCAAAGGGATTTTCAAACTTTGTACCAAGTCTTTTTGATTTGATATTAAAACTTTTTTGTCTGCTCGAGTGGTTTCAATTCGTTTTTTAAAAACAAATTGAAATTGTATCGAGAGCTCTCTGCGTAATGGTTCTCGATACATTTATTTGAATTCCGCAAGGCTTCATTCAAAAAACCACTCGAACTGACATGGGTTCTCGATACATTTTTAAACTGCTTTTTCATCAAAGCAATTTAAAACCACTCGAACTGACAGTACCTGAACTACATTTAGTACTCAAAAAAAGGTTTTTTAATTTCAAATTTTTATGCTTAATAAAATCATTCAATTTTTTCTGAACCAACGATTGGTATCGTTTATCCTTTTGGCAGCCATTGTCATCGGTGGTTTAATGGTGTCGCCTTTTCAATGGGCAGATTCGTTTTTACCTAAAAACCCCATTCCAGTTGATGCCATTCCTAATACGGGAGCTAATCAACAAATTGTATTTACCGAATGGCCAGGCCGCTCCCCTCAGGATATCGACGACCAAATCACCTATCCGCTTACCACGTATTTACTGGGATTGCCTGGCGTAGAATCCGTCCGAAGCAATTCTATGTTTGGGTTTTCCAGCATTTATATCATTTTTGAGGACGATGTCGAATTTTATTGGTCGCGTTCGCGTATTTTAGAAAAGCTGAGCTCCATTCCACAGGGTCTTTTACCTGCAGAAGCCAAACCCACCCTTGGACCAGATGCGACTGCACTCGGTCAAGTCTTTTGGTACACGCTAGAACCTAGAGACCAAAACAACGAACCCACGGGCGGTTGGAACCTCGACGAAATCCGAAATGTGCAAGATTTTTATGTGAAATACGGATTGAGTAGTGCTAAAGGTATTTCAGAAATAGCTTCCATCGGTGGATTCGTCAAAGAATACCAAATCGATGTGAATCCCAACGCCTTAAAATCCTA
>Ga0102927_1000044_pt1 | contig 24370 bp, 39 predicted proteins | sample SalPon1_A_H2O_MG_FD_78208 | JGI IMG/M metagenome (GOLD analysis project Ga0102927, IMG submission 78208) | Salt pond water microbial communities from South San Francisco under conditions of wetland restoration - Salt Pond MetaG R1_A_H2O_MG | ecosystem: Environmental > Aquatic > Non-marine Saline... | reverse complement strand
CCAGCAGCCTGTTCAAGCAGGCCACGTGCCTCTTCGTTGCTGATCTCGTTTAGGTCAATACCCTGCTCTGCAAAGAACTGATCCAGCTCCAGCAAAAGGCTTCGTTCGCTGACTTCAGGCGTATCCAAAGCGCCAGACTGATATACCGGCTCACCCATCAGCTCTTGATCAATGGCTGATAGCAAGTCATCGAGCGGCGGTCTGTCTTGTGTGCCTTCGCGGCTTTGAATATATCCTGACTCCCATGCATATAACGCGGCGTCATCAAGCGTTAGCTGCCCATCGTCGCGCACCAGACGGCGCTGGAATGGAGCCAGCTTGCGGTCAACATCACGCGCCTCAAGCTCGCTGTCAGGCACAAGCCCGTACTCACGCAAGAAATCTAGCAGGCTGTTGCCAAACACCTGTTGCTCGCTCGGAATGTCGCCAGCGCGAACCCGGTCAATCAACGGGTCAAGGTTTATGTCGACGTTGCCGCCACGGGTTTGCAGCACCTCTGGCAGCGGGCGGCTAATCCTTTGTGTTCTGCTTTGGTACAGCTCACGCGGGTCTATGTTCTCGTACTTAGCCTGGGTGACAACAAATGCAGCAGTGACTCGCGCCTGATTTTCGGCAGAATCCTGCGGCACGCCTGCGTTAATTAGCTGGCCCGATATGTCATCACGGATCTCATTGAACACATCAACGTCACCAGTGACGCCCTCTTGCACATCCTCAACCATCTGATCCATTTCAGCCTGCCACGCCTGGGCTTCCCTGGCGCTCATGGCATCAACCTGAAATCGCATGTCAGGCGCTAAGCGTGATCCGTACTCAGTGCCAGCAAGCTTCTCAGCATACCGGCCAGTCGGGATCGGTAAGTCTCCACCTTCGGCCTTAGCGTCTCGGTAAGACTGTCCATCGTCATTGAACACTTCGGCAGCGGCTTGTTCTGGATCAACGTTCTCTGACTGAAACAGCTCATCCCAACGCTCAACGTCGACATAAATGGTATCGACCGGCCCGTCTTCTGTTACCTCATCCACGAATTCACGCATGCGCTCAGGCAAACGCTCGCGGGTTTTTGAGCCTTCAGCCGTTTCGTTTAACGATTGAATTGCGTCTGCGTTTTGTTGCGCCTGGCGGGCACGGCGAGTGTCTTGATAAAGAGAACTAGCAGGGCCAGGCAACCCAATAAGCAAAGTTGCCCTAAAAGCTGTGGCGCCAGCTTCAGCTGATCGACCCAGGGCTTCTCCAGCAGTTACAGGATCGCCGAATTCTTGACCTGAAAATTCCTTGGCCGCTTCACCAACTAAAGTGTTTACCAGCTCCTGAATACTCTCAGTCGCGGTTTCAACCGTAATGTTGCCCGCGTATCGTTGGCCAAACTGTTTCAGCGCATCTCTGAACGTGGGGCGTTTTAGCAGCCGTCTAACTGCCTCTTTGCCACCAACGCTAGTCAGCCTGTCTAGCCCAGGAATGCCCCTAGCAAGGAAACTAGCACCTGTTGTCTCAAAGCCAGCGTTAATCGACCCGGCAAGAATAGCGGCTCCGCGAGCCACGTTGTCATCTATTGGAGCGCCAGACTCATCAAGAAAGTTTCGATACTCCTCATAAGCCAAACCGGTTTCAAGAATAAAGCTTTGCTCGATGGTGCCAGTGATAGCGCCAGCACCAAAAGCACCAGTTGCAGTGATAGGCGCAGCAGGAGCGCCGGCACCTGTCAGCAATGTAGCGCCACCAGCAATTAGCCCAGCCTGGCTTCCTCTCTCACCAGCCTGCAAACCAATCGAGCCATAAATTGGCAGCTGCCGAGCGGTGTCAAATAAAACAGACCCAATGGGGTTGTCATTCTGAATAGGCGTTTTAGCAGCCATGGATTCAGACAAACGATCCCGCTCTTCTAGCTGCTCAGCATTTAGCCCAGAAGAAATGGCCTGAAAGTTTAGCTCAGCCAGGCGCACATCTTCGCGGCCACGTTGGAAGTTCTGAACCGTGCCAGTCCACAAACCAGTCTCTTCAATCTCAGGCGTTTCTGGCTCTTTAGGCGTGAGCAAGCGCTCCAGCTGCGACAGCTGCTCTATGTCATCGTGAGCCACGCTGGCAAAATCTTGGTCGCGTAATTGAGCGGCAAGAACTGGTGATGAGCTAATTGCAGACTGAATGTCTTTAAGCCGCTTGTCTCGGTTGGCACGGCCAATGTCAGCAGCAACCGCAGCCTTAGGAATTCCGGTCGACGCGGCTAAGCGCTCGGCTTCTGCTTCCTGCTCCGGGTTTCTTTCCAGCGCTGAGTTAAATGACTGGCGAAAAGTTGATTGCTGCTCACGCTGTAGCTGCTCACGAGCCATATCTAAGCGACGATTGATATCACCGCCTTGTTGTGACGGCGGAAGTGCAGGAGAGACTTCGTCACTTACCTGCCGACCACGACCATTCTGCCGACCGCGATCCTCTTCATCAGCAATCAATCCGTCTACCATTGCGCCCCCTTACTTAGCTCTTTGGTATTCATCAAAAATAGTTTGCGGCGTCATCTGGAAGTTAGGCAGCCGCGACTGCTGCTCCAGGATGTACTTACGCTGCTGCTCAGGAACCATGCTCAGCAATGCCAAGTTCTCCTGAGTAAACCGCATGCCATACAGTTGCAGATCTTCCCTAATAGAAACGCGCTGCTGCGCAGGAATGTTGCCCAACCGCACTCTTTCCTCACCGATTTTGACGTAAGCACGGTCACGATCATCGCGAGCCACAAACACCCAAGGCTTCTCAGTCGTGCCCCACCCGCTAGGATCAAACACTGTGTCCGAAAACACTTGGCGATAGACCTTGTTTTTCTCGTCACGAGTCAGGTCGCGACCAGTGCGCTGGGCCTCAAGGTCAAGCTGGCGCTCAACAACAAGTCGAACACGCGCTTTCTGGGCACCGTCTTCTGTAACTTCATCAAAGAAACCAAACTCATCGGCAACAGTCTGGAAGTCGTTCTCATCAATTTGCTGATTCTCAAGCGCACCTGGCTCTTGCAGCCCTTGATGAAATTCCAACAGTTTGCGTGTGTTGGCCTCACCAAGCGATGGCGCCAGCTCAAAGATGTCGCGCTGGCTTAACCCGGCAACCGTGCTTGGGTCTGACTTCAGACGTTCATAGGTGGCCAGCATCTGAGTTTCGTCAGGCGGCTCTCTTAAAAACGTGTCGATATTAGTCAGCGTTTTCGCCCGCTGCTCAGCATTCAAGTTATTCCACGCAGGCAGATCCATGACTTCGTTTAGCGTCCTGCGCCCGCCCAGCACGTTGTTCCAAACGTCAGCAACGTAAGCATTCTCTTCGTCACGTTGGCGGGCGTTGTAAGTACGCGCCATGTTGTTGACGATAGCTTTTGCCGACTGTCTGTAAACCTCGTCGCTTGCAGGCATTTGGCTTTCAACAAACTTCGTCATCTCATTAATCTGGTCGTCAGTGATAGGCTGCCCTGTTTGGCCACCCAGCACCGTGTCCCACGCACCACGCGCAGCTCGTTGAGCTGATACAGTTTCCAAATTATTTTTAGCCAGCTCCACATATCGATCTATCTGTTCTGCTGGCAGGTTGTCTAGGAAAAAGTTGCCAGTGGTATCAGCGCCAGCAGCACGAGCAGACTCAAACTCTTGAATCATTGCCAATGGATTAGTGCGGGCATAAGCCTCTGCACCGGTGGTGGCAAACGTTGTGCGGGCGCTTTGTTTTAAAGACTCACGCTCAGACGCAGTCAGCTGCATTGAATCAATCGTGGCCAGCGTCTCGCCCAAAACTGCCTCTGCATGCTCTGGGTTTGGATCAAGCGCAATGGCGGTGGCGTTATTCGTAATCGAGTTGTTAATGCGTGACACGCGCCGCTTACGGCCTTGCTCTGCCTCAAAAACGATAGCCCGCTCATTAGCAATGTCACCGCGCCGACGAATGCTGCTCTCAACCAGGCGCCGCTCCATCGACTGCTCTGGCAGATCTTGGACGTACTCGTCTTTGAACTGCTGGTAAGCGCCCATCACATACTGACGGTGACCCTCAACGGGAACTTCCGGCGATGACTCAAGCTCAATCTCTTTCTCAGTCCACTGGCGGTTAAACTCTGACGCCCGCTCTTCGGCCTGCGCTTTAGCCCGCTCTTCGGCAATGTTCAGCTGGTTCTGAGCAACTTGGTTAAGCGCCCGCCCCATGTCCTGCATGCCACCAGCAATAGCTCGCCCGCCACGATCAACCGCCCGCGCAGTGCCTGTACTAAAGCCACCGCTCGGTGATTGCCTCTCTCGGTAAATAGGAATCCTTGCCATGCCTTAACCTCCGCCCAGCAAGCCTTGAGATTTAGCGTATTGGTAGTCCGATGCGCCACTCAATATGGATGCGCCAGCAGACAAGTACGCACCCTTCATCGCGTTGCTACCAGCCTCTCGGTTAGCTTCGGCGTTGTATTCTTCTAGCTCTGCGTCATTCAATAGGCCGACCGCTCTGGTCTCGCCCTCGTACCGGATCGTCAAAGCATCCAGCTCTGCTCGGGTTGCCGATTGCTCCTCAACGTCGATGGCGCTACCCATAAGGCCGATTCCAGCCTGAGAAATGCCAGCCCTTTGCGCACCCAGTAGCTGACGTGCCTCACGTCTTTGCTGTGACTCACGCGCACCAGCCTGCTCACGCTCAACGCCAGCCTGAATCTCTCGGACTTGTGCGTTGTACTCGTTCGCCTGCGCTCGCGCTTCTGCCTGGGCCTTCTGAGCTTGGCCTTGCTGAATTGCGCCAACAGCGGAAGCTGCTGAGCTTGCGATCATTGCTATTGTAAGCGGATCGGCCATTATCTGACCCTCGCGTATAGAACTGCATCATCACCCAAAGGAGAAAACGCTTTCATGTATCCTTCTGGCGTAAAGCCTAGCATTTTCACCCACCTATGTCCTTGTTTAAAACCTGCGTCCACATAGCATTCAATCCTGCGGAACTCGCTTATATCAAGGAATCGATCAACGGCTTTGTGGATGCTGATAAAGTTTCGCCCACTAGTGTCACCAAGCAACGCCCAAGCAGTCGCCCTGTTCTCCCAATGCTTTACCAACCCACAAGAGCCAACAATTTTTTCACCATCAAACCCACTAAACGCAGGCCCACCCTTCTCCAACGATGGCCCGTAAGCAGGGTCAAAGAAATCGGAGAAGTGTGCCTGTGATGGCTGCAGCGACAGCTCTTCCAGATGCCATGCTTTAAACGGTTTAATAATCATCGGTCTTGAGTCAGCACCTGAGGCATGATTGCAAGCACGGTCATCGGTAGCGGCTGCTCCTGCTTCACAATTAAGTAGCCATCAAAATCATAATTACCCGGCCACTCAATAAGCTTGTCACCACTAAACGGTGGCACAGCCTGATCCATTGGGTTGGACGGGCGGCGGAACTGTATCTCATCCAGGTTTTCCATGCTGTCGCCAGCCTTGGCGCCTACCGTAGACAAGAACCTAAACACAGCCTTGGTGATGCGTTTTGTCTTGCCCTGGGCAGTACCGTCTTCAGCGCCAGCCTCAAGCCGCATGGTTTGCAACACGCTGTCATACGGCAGGCCAACATGAGCAACATTCGTCTCTCGTTGCAGCTCGATTGAGCCGCTTTCCACTGTCGCACGCGGATGCGCTGACCCATCAGCCAGGATCGCAACCTCTTCGCCTTCCAAATGATCTAGTCCTGACAATGTCGTGACAGGCGCACCGTTGTAGGTCAATCCGCTGTCCACAAAAAATGCATTGGTGATGTCGGTCGACTCGATAAAGTCTTTTTCCATGCGCTCAATGTATCGCTTGGTTTCGCCATTGATCGTGCGCCGCACAATCATCCACAGGTCGTCTTGCGTGCCATCAGGGCTTGGAATAGCTTCCATGCACTCCACGCTGCCATCGCCGCCAACCGGATGCCGATGCCATCCCAACACTTCCTGGTTCCGGTTGAACGTAAAGCCAACCAGCTCACCATCAGACTTGCACCCCCAGATAATGCTGTGAGGCTCCTGCTGGTAGATCAGGTCAGTGATGCCCGTTTCCGTAATATGCTCAGACAAAACGGTAAGGTCGGTCGATGCAAAGCGGTCGTTGGCAAACTGATATTGCAGCTCACGAAGCTTGCGGCCAGCACGCTGAACAAACAGCACCGCGTTACCCACTCGAACCGGCAGCACTGATCGCGACCCATACTGAGACTGCTCGGTAATCTTCACGTTGCCAGGGCCAAACACTTCGTCAGTAGTTAGCTCGTTGCAGACAAATTCACCACCAGAAGTTCCAATCAGCAAACCATCAGAAGGGATAAGCCACTGCACATCATTGACCGTATCCGATGCAATCTCAATCGTAATCGCTTGGTCAGGAGCAATTTCACCCGATGGGTTTCGAGAAGAAAAGTTCTCAAAATCACCCGAAACTGAGAAGTTTAGTATCTGCCCGGTAGAAAATGCCAAGCGCTCGCGAAAGAACGTAACGTTACTTGGATAGCCGCGAGTGGATGACCACCGCGAAAACGCCCATCTGTTGGACGTATTGCCTGAACCCACCACACCGTCAGGCAATCGCGAAATAACCTCAGCAGTGACCTGTGTGGAGCTTGAAACGCTAGTAATTCGCACCCAACCATAGCCAGGGTCTTGAAATCCCCAGTCAACACCTTCTCGATAGACGGTCGGGTCTGAATCATTAGGCTGCTTTGCCTCGCCATCGCCATCAGCAGCAACGCCAGATGTGTGTACAGGCCGATTGCCGCCCGTGCGTATAACGCTGGGTGGATCTGATGCTGGCGCAGCGTCACTAGTAACACACTTGTAAGTCTTTCCATCAGACCGGCGCAGAATGCCAAGCACGTTGGCCCCTGAGCTGCCGCTTGATGATGTCGATAATTCTTGTCCAGACGCCCATGGCTTGATGTAGCTCAAGTCCTGCTCTTCAATTAGAAACAGGCTGCCAACGTCAGTGGCCGAAAAGGTGGAGCTGGACGCAGTGACAGTGACCGTGCCCGTGTTGCCAGACGCATAGACCGTTCGCGTTTCATCAGGGTCGATGTCTAAAAAGGGGCCGCCCTTAAAATCAATCAGTGTGAATGTCCAGTTCAGCGCACCAAACCGAGACAATTTACGCGGCGCATAGTCTGGGTGGACGATGTAGATAACGTCAGCAGACTGCACCATGCGCAGCCGAAAAGTTCCAATGCTGCTTGTTAGATCAGAAGCTGTGTACGGCGTGGCAATCTCGAACGGTACCCCGCCATCAAGCACAATCCCGTTGTTGGTGTAGAACCGAATGTACTGATCGCCAAACTCAAGTATGTACGCATCAGTCTCGGCAAACTCAAACCGCACCAGCCAAGTACGATCGCCGCTGTCTTTAACTTCGTTGATAAACCGAGTTCCTGACCGGCGCCGTGCTGGCCCTTGCACCAACGGGATAAAGTTCTCTAGGCGCTTACAACCATTCTGGTACTTCGGAAAATCAATACGCCCATCTATCGTGGGAGAGAATTCACCCGCGTTAAAGTTCGCTTGGATTGGACTTGCTTTCGCCATTATTCAGACCACTGTAAGTACAGCTCGGCAACACGAGCCTTGCCTGATCGGTTAATCAACCGGAATAAATACGAAGTGTCGGATTTGATCACAGCGTAATTAACACTGACCGTAGCGCCAGAAGCGTTACCGCCTGTGCCACCGATAACCTGCTCTTCATACAGAGGGTTGGTTGCCGTCACTGTCGTGGGGTTAATAATGACGCCGACCTGGCTGACTCGGTCTGACGTTCTGTTTCTATTGCGCGGCACAAAAATCGTACCGCCGGTCACATCAGTAACGTCTTCGTAAACATCCAGTTCTGCCGTGCCACCAATGCGGGCGACAAACCCAAACCCTGGCGCAACACCAGGCGCTGCGGTAACCACAATGTCTATTGAATCACCATCAGCCAGCAAATTCGCCGTATTGTTGGCCTTGTATGCGTAAAACACCTGTCCGTCAATGACGTACTGCACAGCCTCTGGGCGATTAATGCACCAGCGCATGCTGGTGTTGGATGATTCTGGTACTCGAACATTCATATCCTGCTCAACACCCAAGCGTCATCTGGAAGATCTTGATGCTGCTGCTCGAACGCGCCAGCTCTTATCGCCATGCTCATGGCCTGCTCGTACTCACCCTGAGCAAGCTCTCGCTTTGTGTTTGACTGGGTAAGATCTTCTGCCATTTCCATGGCCAATCGGCATGCAAACGCTTCAACAAAAGCAGCGTCCCATTCCGTTGTGTCCTCAATGCTCGAAACGTAGCGCACTTTTAAAGGCGGGGCGTACGTTGCCAAAATCTTGTTGCCTTCAAGCATGTACTGCGCGGTTGAGCTGTTGCGGTAGTTGCTTAGATCCGGGCCTTGATACACATCATTAACCTGGATTAAACGAAGGCAATCGCTTGGGATCTGGTATTGATAATCAAAGCCCCATTCAGGCTCTGTAATCAGCGAAGGCAAAGACCTCCGACGAATTGAAAAAGACCAAAGATGCGCACGCAGCTCAGCGTCACGCACAATGGAAAACATAGACTGAACAGCCCGAGCCTGCTTGTTGTCATCCCCGAAGGAAATGATACGAGCAGCCCCGAGCTTAGTCAGTGCCCGGTTGGCAATCTCTACTTCAGAGGCCATAACCAGCCCCCTTTACGCGGGTGGCCAAGAATCTTCGAGGATGTACTGTTTAATCTCATCAAGAGTAATCAGCACCTGCTCGCGGGTAGCGCCATCAGCAAGATCAACGGCAATCTCTACCGTCTTGCTCTGGGTGGACGCGCCCTCAGCAACCTCATCAGCATGCTCGCCAATATCAAGTGCATAGAATCGTGAAGCCATGACAATCTCCTAAAAAAAGCGGGGCCGGTTGGCCCCGCCTTGGGTCATCTTACGGAGCGCTGAAGAACAGATCCACAACCATGGTGCCGCTGGCAGGAAGCGCAGCAGCATCAACGGTCAAGATCACGACTTCAGAGGCCGTAAGTACATCATCATCAATACCGCTAGTCACACCAAACAGCGCGGGGGTATCGGTGTCGGTCAAGGTAGCGAGCGCCTTATATTTGGCGGGGGTACCTGAAACGCCAACCGAAACCTCAGCACTGCCAAGTGAAGCACTAGTCGTGATAACGCCATAGGCGAAAGCATAACCAGCAGGGACACTAGCAAGCGTGATGGTATCGCCATCAGCCTGTTCGGCGAGAGTGATCGAAGCCCGGAAGCGACGAACACGCCCACCTTGCACAGCACCGTCAGCATTGCCGACAGGAGTTGTACCAAGGCCGGCTACTTCAGAAGCATAAGTGTTAGCCATGATTATCTCCTTACGACTCGCTGCACTTAATTTCGATGACTTTGCCTTCTTCGGTGCGCGTGGCGCCAAAGGTGCCCTTCACGTAGACCTGGGTTGCATAACCCTTGTCATCACGCTCAGAGATCATCGTGCTGATGTCATTCCACATGCCAAGATGCATGCCTGACTGCGCGAAGGCCGGCACACGCCGGTAGCTGTCGCCGTCAACACCAAGACGCTCGGTGTGAATGAAGTTAAAGCCCATGAAGGCAGTAATCTTACCATCGACCAGCACCGGACGGGTGTTGTAGTCGAGGCTGATTGCCTGCGCCTCATTCAACAAGTCATCGTGCTGCTCGGCGGTCAGGATGACGTAAAGCGGATCGTTGTCGATATCCACTTCATTGGCCATCAGGATGCGCTTAGCTTCACGAAGCTTGCTGATGTTAAGGCCGGTCGCCGAAGCTGCGCCAACGTCCTCTGCAACAGAATTGTTGCTGTCAAACGCGGTCGTGGTGGAGCCGTTCTCGCCAGTCTTGGAATCACCGAAGAACGCACCGATAATCTCATCGTCCATGGCGCGGCCAAGTGCATAAGCACCGTTGAGCGCATAGGAACTCTGAGGATCAACCAGCATGCGAAGCTTGTCCTGATCATCAATCAGATCTGCCCACTCGTAATCGTTAGGGAAAACCCAACGAGCATCTGCGGGAGTTGAGATCAGCGGTGTGTCTCCATGACGGACACTGCGGCGCTGGGCCGATACTGAACCAACCTGTTCGATAGCCTTAGCAGCCTTACCATTGTAAGACCCCTGCGTGACGGCTTCGCGCAGTTTGGAACCCTTTTGCTGTAAAAGCAGTTGCACATTCGTCGTATACTGTTGGACGAAATGTGTAGTGACGTTAAAGCTCATTGCTTAGTCCTCTACAAAATTGTTGGTAAAAACACATTTTGCGAGAGGCTTGTCCATTAAGGGGCCTTTCATACCGTATAGCCGGCTAACGCTTACCAGTCTTTCCTGATTGTCTGCCAGGTCGTTGGGGTCGATTATCTGACTTGCCAGATTCGGCAGCCGAAGCTGCCTCCTCTGTCCCCTTAACATACTTCTCGTATGCTTCAGCCTTAGCCACAACTTCCGTGGAAGTCTGGTCAGGCCGATGGGCTAATTTTAAGCATTCCAAACGGATAAGTACACTATCTATCATGATGGGTACGCCGCTTGCATTAAACGCTCCATTTCCGCTTTGGCATCAGCATTACCTTGCAGGTATTTTGCCGACCACTCTGGATCACCTTTGAGCTGGTTAAGCCGCACTCGTGCAGCCTCTGGACTCATACCAAACCCAGCGGCCTTCTGGTTATCAATAAACGAATCTTCTGACAGGCCGCCACCAATGTTGGCAAACAGTTTAAGCATCTCACCTGTACCCAAAGCACTCTCGATCTTGTTCAGCGTCTGCTCTTCCAGTCCGAACTGACGTGATGCCCGACGAGCAGCCTCGATGTTTTCGTCATACTTTTGACCCCACTCACTTTTCAGCTCTTCCAGCTGCTGGTCAGTGTTCTGCTCCATCTTGGCCATCTGCTGCTGCTGCATTTCGGTCGACTGATTGTTCCACCACTCAGCCAATCCCTCAGCCTGCTTGGTAGTCAGCCCCAGCTCGTGGAACTTCTGCTTCGCAACAGACGCAAACTCACCAGTCTCGTTCTCAGGCACCGGGATCTGATACTCATCCGGTGACTTAGGCCGACCCAAGCGGTCATAGAATTCGCTCCACTCTTCCGATCCAGCGTCTTCTTTGGGCATGACCAAGCCACGCCCTGCTTTATCAGCGCCCAGCATCTTCTCTAGGTTTGCATAGCTTTGAACAGCATCTTCAGGCGATTGCCACCCTTTGTTCTCGACAATGCCGCGAATATCTTCAGGCAAAGTTTCCTGCCAACTTGCTTGGTTGGTTGCTGTTTGCTGCTGCCCAACGTTTCCTTCAACCCCACCGCTATCAGCACTAGGGTTGCCGGCGTCTACCGACCCTGTTTCATCAACCATCATAGTCTCCTTCGTTTAAATTCAACTTAAGTCGCTCATCCAAGTGTAGGTGAGCCATGATCCGCAGCCAGACCTCACGCCTACCTTCTGCTAATGCAGATGCAATGGGATCTACTTGCTGGGATTTCTGTGAGACAACAGCGGTCGATTGGTTGGCTTTGCAAAACTTAGCCAAGTCAGCCAGGACAACCTCTGCCTCTGCGTTGGGGTCACCGTCATCAGTAAGAAACAAACGACGATATGCGTACTTCCGGTTCAAGACCTTCTGTAGCAGCTTCTGCATAAATTAAACTCCGGGCAATGGCCCTGGTACGTTACCTGCGGTTGCAGCAGCATCGGCCAATGCCTTCGCACTGTTCGCCGCAATCGGCGCGGCTTGTAATGCTTGAGCGGCTTGCATCTCTTGCTGTTGCTCTTCAGCCATCTCCTGCATCTCTTCTTCGCTTCTCAATACCTTCTGAGGAACGCCGTTAATCTCTGACAGCTCACGAGCCACACGCTCGGCGTTAAACACCCGCATCACGTTTGGATCAATCTGCGCCAGCGGGGCCATAGCCTCAATGGTTCGCAAAATAGCCACGCCTTCCTCGGCACGCTGCGAGCGGCTAAGCGGTGACACATACTCAATCTGCACCTCGCCCTCAAGCTCACGCAAAGCAGCAGGCATATCAGGCAGCACACCAGAACGCGACAGGATGTCCAGCTCACGCTCAATCAGCGGGCCTAGCATCTCTGACTGCTGGCGCCCCATCGTGGGTGCCAACAATGCGCCTTTCTCCTGCGCCCGAAGCATAGCCTCGGTCGCTGTCATCGCTGGTGACTCAACCAAGATCTGGAATAGCGTAATCAGGAAGGCATCGTTAATAACTTCTCGACGCTGGTTCATCATGTCCAGGCCGATGTCTACGCGAGCGCCAGTCTGTAGCGGCTGAACGATCTGACGGCCCTGGTCATCAACACCACCGTAGTTCAATGCGCCTGGTCGCGTGTTAAAAGCCTGCAACACACCGTCTTCTTGTAACAGCAGCGGCGGATCAACCTGCTTATGCGCAGCGCGAATAACAGTTTTGCTCATCTCGTTGAGCATCTTCACGTCAGGTAGCACGGTCATGGCCGGTGATCGACCGTAGATCTCTTTCGGTGCTGTGACATAGCGCGATACGGCATACGGGAAACTGTTGTAGCCGCCCTGGCTCATCATCGTGCGAGTTTCATGGCAAATGTAATAGCTGGAATACGCCATGCCCCGGAAGTCGCGACGACCATAAATCTGTTCTTCGTTCGGGAACACCGCATGCAAAAACTCAAACTCACGCTCAGGCTCTTTCTCCAGCACAGTCTTGAGTTTCTCAGGCAATGTTTCATAGCCCCACTTCTGTGCAGCCTGGCGTACAGTCAGCGGGAACTTGCGCACAACCTTGTCGACCTGGCCTGCTTGGTTCTCGGCCACATAGATCTCTGACAGGTTGATCGATTTGTACCGAATGCCGACACCCGGAACGTCATCAATAAACATAGCGCCAGTGCCAAACGCGCCCAGGCTCATGAACGTCTCATGCATTTGAGAGGCAAAGTTAGCGCTCGGTGAGTACCGCACGTTGAACAAGATCTGCGTAACCTCATCAAGGTACCGCTTTACTTCGTGGTTATCAGCAACCTGCTCGTTCTGAACCTGAAGCCGATGCCAACGCTGCGTGCGTGGTGTGAGCATTGACTCCATAGCAGCAGCAAAACGCTCCAGTGCCAGGCTTGCGGTAGAGTCGAAGATCTTCTCAGTTCGCTTTTCGCCTGGCGTCTTGCTGGATGCGTTAAACCAATTCTGACGCGGGAGGATACGCTCGGCGATCTCGCGCCAATGCTCTTCCCATGTTCCTCGATCACCCTCCATCTGCTCATACTGGCGGATGATCTCGTTGGTTTTATCTTCTGCCATGCTTGCTCCTTAGGCGTTAGTGCCGCCGCCGCTACCGCCAAGTAGCGTTCGCGTGCCAGTGCCGCCAGTAGTTGCTGGAGCGCCGCCCATCATTGTCAGGATGTTTGCTGCTCGGCCACGTCGACGTGACATCAGGTTCGCTTCAGCTCGCCGTCCGTACACTCCGCCAGTGCCCATATCCTCAACGCCCATACCGGACACGCCTTGTGCTTCAGGCGGCGGTGGTGGTGGAGGAGGATTGCTTTGATTGCCGCGTGATGAACCACCCATGATTAACTCCCAAGCAACTGTCGTGTGCCAGTCTGTGGCTGATTAGCGCTGGCTAGTTCGCCCATGCCGCCTTCGCCTTCAGACAAGATGGTTGCACCCCGGCCACGTCGACGACGCATCTCATCGCGGCTACGGCGTGCTGATACTGCTTCATCCTGAGACGGTGGCGCAGGTGGTGGTGTCGGTGGTGGTGGTGGATCTGGGGTATCACTACCAAAAATGCCGCTCATAAACTGATCTCCTAATCAAATACCGCGTATTCCATGTCAGCAACGCGAGGGCGATTAGCACTACGCTTTTTCGCCCTTCTTACGCCTTCGCATGCATAGCGTAACGCATCTATGACGTGGTTGTCTTTATCTTCTAGCACCGGCAAAACCTCTTCCGTGTTGGGGTCTACTTTGTAGCTGTACAAAGTCAGCTCATCAATCGTGTGCTTGCACCGTGGATGCACAACAATCTCGAAAGATTTCAGCCATTCGATTCCATCCTCAATAGACTTTGACCCTTTGACCGCCGGCATGATCCTAGGGAATCCATTCTTCTGCATGTGACTAATAGTTTCAGGCCGGGCTGAGTCAGCAGTAATCGGCCATCGCTCTGATTCAGGCACGGTCATAAACAAATCCGGTATGTTCACAATCTCGCAGTTCACCATCCACGCCTCATAGTCGACGTAAAGCTTGCGGCCTTCCATAAAGCATCGGATCAGCACAGTCGGATCGTTGGCAAACCCCCAGTCAGCACCAAAGCGCAGCACTGCATCTACTGGCGCATCAAACTCATCAACCTTCCAGTTCTTAAACACCCGCGCTTCGCTGTTACGAGCATAGCCACCCATCCAAACGTGGTGGAATTTGTCAGGATCGCGGCCACGGTCGTATTCCATCTCCTCACGCAGCACGTCAGGAAACCATGGGTTGTCTGAATAGTTAACCTGGACAACGTTGGCGCTCGGTGGCTGCTCATCACCACGCAACAACACGTCGATGGGATCGTCTGCGTTCCTGGGGTTCCAGCTAAACCACAGCTCAGAGTCTGGCTTACGAATGGTTGGCCGCAATAAATCCAGTGATCGCTGCGACAGTGACTGCGCTTCCTCAACCCATGCTCGGTCATACCCTTCGAGCGACTTGATCGAGTCGGCGGTGTGGTTCTGCATTCCCTGGAATATGATCCGGCCATCGCCGCGCTTTGACTTGATCATCTTGTCCTGCACATCAAAGTAGTGCTGAACACCCAGCTCCTGAATCTTGTATTCAAGCAAACGCTTGACCGATTGGTTTAATGACAGCTGCACCTCACGCACACAAACTGAGCTTTGATTAGGGTTTCGCACATGCTCTTCGATCAGCATCTCAGCAAAGAAATGACTCTTGCCTGATCCGCGCCCGCCGTGAGCGCCTTTGTACCGTGACGGCTTGAGTAGTGATTGCGCCCAGCGCGGTGTCTTAATCGTCAGCGTCGATGATGACACGCTTGACCTCTTGAACTTGCAGCGGCCCGCCATCACCACCAGTGATAGCAGTCTCGTGCTTGTCGCTCCAGCCCATGTTCTTCAGCGCAAAGATCGCGCCAGTGGGTGAGTTTCCAGCCAATCGTTTCTCGTATGCGTTTTGCACAATCGCCTTGGCTCTTTTAACAGTGTCGGAAAACCCTTCATAATTCTGATAGTTATCCATCTCCTGTCGACCGTAAAAGCCTAAGTGCAAAGCCATACCCGTCCAGGTGATTGGCTCCTCTTCTGCTTTACATACCGCCACATACTCATCGACCTTGTCGTTTAGCTCCTCTGGCGTCTTGTATTTTCTTGGCCGTCCACCCTTATCCATTTGATCACCTACAGTTTAAATTCATCGCGGCAACGAGCGCAGATGTTATTCACAAGCCTTTCGCTATGGTATCCACACACCTCACACTCGCCTGGCTTTCCTGGGTCAATCTCTGCCTTGATAGCGTCAATCGCAAGCTTGCGCTCCCATTCCTCATACGCAGTCGCACGATCTATCTGATCAGCCATCAGTGTCTTCCATTCTGTCTAGCATCTGGCGCTTCACGATAGCAGTCAGCAAAAAGATATCGGTTGCCTTCATGTTGTACACGCCAAAACTTGGGTCGCCATCGTTATCCCAGCCAACCAGCATGCAGCTTTCAAAATTGCCTTTAGCCAGATCCAGGAACTCGCCAATATTGATCTGCTCTTTGCCACTGTCGAAGCTGTACACGTTGCTCATAAGTTTCTCCAAACCCGCAGGCCCAGGCCCAAAAAGCCACCAAACACAGTGAAGGTAACTAACGTGCCCAAAGCATACCAAAAGCCTGCGCCGCTCCAAACGGTCACAAACAACAGCATGCCGCAGATAAAGCCAAGCACCGACCCGATCTCTTCGTCGATGCCATCAGTGAAGTCGCTATCATTGAACACGATTATCTCCTAAGTATCGCTGGATATACCAAACCGCTTTACGCAAGCTCTCGTCGCCACCCTTCATCCGATACCGCCACAGGTATTTCATAGCATTGAGTATGCGAAAGTCGTGGCCGTCCGCTGAAAGTTCCTCCAGCACCTCAATACATTCAATCCGGCCCTGGGTGTAATGCGATGGGTGGTTCACAGTGTCGCCAGTCAAATCAATAAACTCTTCGTCCTTGACGCGAATGTTTTCCCGATAGGTCGGCTCGTTGTAGTCGTCAACCATTGCTTCCTTCCGGCGCTCTTCTTCTTCAATTTCAATGTGATGCATCATTATCCCCTATTTTCTAGCGCATGTCTGCATCTAACCACTGGGCTTTGTCTCCAACCCAGCGCATTGGAATGATGCCGACCGGCCCTTGCCGTTGCTTCTCCACAATTACTTCCGCCTCGCCCTCATCAACCGTCTCATCGTAAACATGGCCACGATATAGCATCAGGATGTTATCAGCCTCTTGCTCTATCTGACCACTCTCACGCAGATCAGCCATGTTTGGCCTCTTATCCTGACGATGCTCAAGGTTCCTGGACAGCTGCGACAAAAGAATCACAGGCATCTGCAACGTGTTGGCCATCGTCTTGCAATCCTTTGCCATCTCACCAATCGCAAGATCGTTTCTGTCAGTCTTCAGGTCTGGTTTAACCCGCTGCAAGTAATCAATCACGACCATGTCCAAGCCAGTCCTCGACCAAGCGTGACACTGACGCACGATCTGCTTCATTGACCAACCGGGCGCATCCAAAACCCGCACCGGGAGCTTCGCTATTTTGCTGCTGCTCCTTGCCAGCTGCTCCCAATCCTGATCGCTTAACTTGCCAAGCCTTAGATCCGACACAGATATGCCAGCCTCCGTTGCAGCCATCCGCATACCCAGGCTGACCGCATCCATCTCGCTGGACACAAAACCAACCTTAGCTCCAAGCTTCGCGGCGTTCATCGCAGCACCCAAGCCAATCGCTGACTTACCCATGCCGGGCCGGCCAGCAATGATCGTCAGATCACCCTTGTGCCACCCACCCAGCTTGCGATCAAAAGATTGCCACCCAGTTTTCAGCCCCAGCTGCTGCCCACTCGACGCCGCATCTATCCGCTCAATCGTGGCAGCCATCAAGTCTTGAGAATTGTACTCAGTCTTCCTGTCAGTCTTGCCGATACTCAAAGCTCCTGTGAGCAGCTCTGCGGCGATTTCTTCTGGCCCCGCTACCTTGGCCCTCTCCTTGACCTGATCGGCCAGTGAGCAAAGGCTGCGAAGGTCTGACGCACGAATAACCTGCCTTGCGTAGCTCTCAATGTTGCTGGGCGAGGCAGAAACCGTCATTGCATCGGCAAATGCCATCAGCGCATCGCCGCTTAGCCTGTTTTGCAAACTCACACCATCGACCGGCTCCCCGCCAGCGATGATCTTCAAGATCTCCAACCAAACATGCCCCGCGTTGGGATCGCTAAAATGCTCCGGGCCTACGCTCACGCTCGCAGCTGCGTTGGCATCCAATACGCCAGCAACGATCAGCGCTTTTTCAATCTCACTCATAACATCTTCCTCCTGCGTGCTGGCGATTCAGCCTGGTTGTTGTTCTCCCAAGTCCTGACCGCAGCCTTCCAATCCTTCATTTTGTTTTTGCCTACCATCCAACCCTTGGCAGCGTAAAAATTGCAAAATTTTCCTGGATGAACGTTGTTGTTTCTCTGCCTGCAATATTCTTCAACTTCTTTGGGTGTAGGTGGCACAAACCGTTTTGCGGTTTTGCCCACATTCTTATTCTTATCTGTATCTGTATCTGTCTCTTGCACCGTTACTGTAACGTTACCGTTACGTTCCTTGTTGTTAAGTTCTTGATTTTTCTGACGTTCACGAAACCGCCTGACTCGCTCTTTGCTACTGTCGGACTCGAACTGTCGAACGTCCCAATTCGTGGGTTGAAGACTGTCTTGATCGATCAATCCAACCTCAGATAAACGCCTGGCAATTTCCTCCAATTCACGCAGCTGAACACCCATCTTGACCGCTATCTTTCGACGCAATAATTGCTGGTCACAATCGTCATCCAGGATGTCCGAACACTTGCAACACAGAATCGCAACGTAATGCCACCGATCTTCAAACGCCAGCAACCGAAGCTTCTCGTCATCGATCATTTCCGAATAGGCGCGGAACCATGGTCGTTTGTTCATCCCTCGCGTGCCTCCTTGATAGCGTCTCTGGCCTTGGCCCTATACTTCTTGCTGTGTGCTTTCTGACAATTCATGCAAACATTGCTCGACACATAGCGAGACTCGTTCCCGCAGGTCTGGCATGGCTTGCCCTGGTAAATATAATCGCCGCGCCCTGCGGCCTGCACTCTCTCGTTTAACATGATGCTCTCCCGTTGAATGAGTTCACACTATAACTATTGACAACTCGTTTAGTCAATGAAATACTATCTCTAACGTTAAACGAAAAAACGAGGAAGCAAAAAAATGAACGCAGAAAACATTCACAACACGCTGAAGAATGACATTGCATATCAGCACGCAATTTCCAATGTCGATGTCATTGATATGGCGATCATTCTTAGAGCGCACGGATTTGACTACAGCATGAAAACGGTTTGCAGCGTATTTGATTATTCCGATGCTCTGCCAAGTGCGACGAAAGACCTTGAACCTGTGGACAGGGCAATCATCCAAATTACCGAGGTCAGCGCATAAGCGCTGATCTAACAGGAGATACAAACATGACCAGCAAACGCAAAATACTAAATGACCCACGGGTTGCGGAAGTCGATAAAGTAACGATTGACGCTTTCACTGGTGAACAAGGTTACGAGATTCAACTTAAACAGGGATTTACTTTCGACCCATGGGCTGACGTTAGAATTCAGATTGAAAGCACCCTCGCGGAAATTTGGGACAGCCTTAATCTGGTGTCAGATTTCGATGGCCCGTATGAATATTAGTCGAAACGCCCTGCGGGGCGTCTGGCCGGGTGTCTCCGGTCACTGACGAGACAGACACACAAGGGGAATCAAAATGAGCAAGTTAGATCAATGGAACTACGATGAAATGGTGGCCGATGCTCAAACGCTTCGTGTGCATCTTTACGAATGGGCAGAGCAGCTCGACGAGCATGCCAGCAAAGAAGGCGCCGCCGCCTGGGACGCTTACCGGCATGCCGAGGTTGCTTGCCAGCGTATGAAAGACGCCCAGCAGGAAAACCAAAAGGCTGCCGAGCGTCGTGTTGAGCAATCGCTTCAGCGCGTAGCAACTGGCACCTCAACCAAAAAAGACGCAGAAATTCTACGGGAGGCAATCAAATGAAGGTTTTATTGTACGCCGCTGGCGCCGTCGCGTTCCTTTATATGATGTCATGGGTTGGCAACATGGAAGCCGAAGACCGCCAAACCGCTCGCCAACATTATTGTGAAATGGTAGACATTCACTACGAGACAAACGGTGAGTACGGCTGGCCGCCATACAAAGGCGAATGCGAATAAAGTATGCGGTGGATTATATAAACAGGCGTTATGCGCTTGAGTCGTTGAAAGTCTGAATCATTACCCGTGCGCCCGTATCATTGCGGGCGTATTGCTTTACAACCCTCAGATCAACCACCTGCGAATCATCCTCATACGCCACACCGTTCAGGCCGTCCAAAATTGCCTTAGCGTAGTTGTCCAGATCTGGACGAGAAGTTGGCAGAATCTTTCCACATGCAGCATCAATAGTCTTTTGCTTTGACCACGAAGCTGGGATAGGTATGTACAGGTTTATGTGCATGCGAAGCGCACCCTCAAGCGGTGCCTCAGCATCACAAGCCGCCGCTACCGCCGCCTCATAGTCAGCGCTTTTCTTGGGCGTGTATGCCCTGGGCTTGCCGCCGGCCATCGTTACCCGTGGCCGGGCCTTGGCAACCGGCGGCGTGTCAATATGAATCAAAAGTTTAGTCATCGCTAAGATCCCCATTTACTTGTTCTAATAGATCGGCTTGGGAACCATATCGCTCCTCAAACTGTCGTGGTGATTGGTGGTAGCCAACGTCTACCGGCCCGCCGTGGCGGTGGTGTACAGGGCACAGCGGGATCGTGTGCTGGTGGCTGGCGCGTTTACCCATGCCAGACCAGCGGTGGCCTTTTAGGTGGTGTATTTCGGTCTCCACAAAACCCCTGCCCTCGTTCGAGCAGACCACGCAGCCCAGCTCCGAGAGTTTATTCAGTCGTTCGCGGTCGGCCTTAATCATTGATCGCAAACTCCGCCATGCCCTCAACTTCTTTAGCATCTAGCGTTGGCCAATACTGTGTCGCCAAATGCTTGACGATACCCTGGTATAAATCAGCAAACTCAGCGTCATCCATATCAGCAAAGTTAATGCTCTTCGGCACTCGTATCTCCACCATGCCGGCGCCAGGTATTTTTGCGCTCATCATTTCACAAGATATGCCTGCCTCATATTGCAATCGTTTCAGCGCTTCGTGATCAGTTAATGGCTCAAACCCCTCAATGTTTTCACGGCAGAGTCTACCCAGCGCGTGAGCCTTCCTCATAAAAGCAGGGTTTCTTGGTCGATCAATGCGAGCGTGGACAATTTCGCCCAGACCAAACCCCTGGTCGCGCAGCTTTTGTTTTGATCTTTCGTCAGCTGGCAGGAAATGCCCCTTACCAACCACGAGTTCGATTGCGCTCATGCTTCCTCCGAAAATTTGCTTTGATAGCAAAGAATGTTTCGACGTGCTTGCGAACTTGATCTCGCCATTCCTCGGGCACCTCATCAAGACGGCTTTTACGTTCCTCGCGAGTCTTGCCAGATACAACGTACCCGTTCCACTCGCCCTTACTCCTTGGGGTAAATGTCCGGCCTGAGTTCATGGCGCGACACCCCCGTAGCTTTCTCAATCGCAATGACATACTGCGGCGGCACCGAGCATCTGCTTTTCCACATCCTAACTTTGCTGGCGCTTACTCCAAGCATATCGCCTAGGGCAAAAGAATTGCCTGCCGCGTCGATTGCCTTTTGTATTGTGCTGGATGCAGTGTTCATGCCTGCTATCATAACGGATGCAACAGGGGGTTGCACTGTGTATTTGAAAGGTATATTCTGGATTCGAGTCCAATGGGAGGCACTCAAAATGGAAGCAATCAATATGAGTAATGCTGAACTGCGCAAAGCAGCCAGCGAAAACATGAACTTCGATATCGCCGTGGAAATTATGATTCGCGGTGGATTCAACGAAGGGCTGCGCGAAGCAGCTTGGCTTGAGTACTACTATGAGATGTTGCATGAAGAGCAACTACTAATGCAGCAAGAACAAACGGAGGCAGCATGAATAACATTGCAGGCGCATTTGTCGCAGCACAAAAAGGATTTAGCCCAGCCATCAAGGCCGCTAGTAATCCGCACTTTAAATCCAAGTACGCAGATCTAGCCGCTTGTGTTGAGGCAGTTATCGACGCCCTGCACGACAACGGCATCGCGCTAATGCAGCGAACAACCGAGTGTGAATCGGGCGTTATTGTTGAGACTGTGTTTATACATGAGTCCGGCGAGCAGATGTCAGGCGGCAAACTTCAAGTGCCAGCAGATAAGCACACACCGCAGGGTTATGGATCGGCTATGACATACGCTCGTCGCTATTCGCTGATGGCTGCTTGTGGCATTGCCCCGGAAGATGATGACGGCAACGCTGGCAGCGAAAAGATTAGTCAAGACCAAGCCGCCAACATCGAGGCGCTTGCTGATGAGGTTGGTAAGTCACCCAAGAATATCTGCGAATACTTCAAGGTAAAGAAAGTTGCTGACATTCCAGCAGCTCAATACCAACGCATTGTTAAAAGCTTAGAGAAGCAAAGGGAAGCATCATGAAATTGGTAGATATCGAACAAGGGACACCGGAATGGCTTGAGTGGCGCAAATCGCGCCGCATGGCCAGCGAAAGCCCAGCCGTCATGGGTATGTCCCCGTACGGCAACGCCAACAAGATTCGCAAAGACAAGCAAGGAACCAGCAAAGGATTCCAAAACAAGGCCATGGCCTACGGCCACGAGCAGGAAGTGTATGCCCGTGAGTTCTACGAAAAAGGCCACCAGGTCATGATCCCGCATTGTGCAGAGGATGATGATGGCATTTATGGCGCATCCTTTGACGGGATTAGCATCGACAACAAGCGCATCTTAGAAATTAAGTCGCCATACCACGGCGCTGATTCTGATCGCTGGAGAGCCGCGCTTGAGGGCAAGTTGCTACCGCATGACTTTATCCAGGTTCAGCACCAGCTGATGGTCAGCGAAGCAGATAGCTGTGACTTTATTGTCTGGGCGCCAGACGAAGATATGCAGATCATCAACGTTAAGCCTGAACCTGAGGAATGGAAAAAGATCCGCGAGGCATGGGATGAGTTTTGGCCAACCATTGTCCAGCGTGATGACAAAGACTGGGCCGAGGCCGCTGATTCTTTCCGCTCAGCCAAGGCAGAATACGAGGCAGCCAAAGCCAAGATGGATGATTTAAAAGAACAGCTGATTGCTATGGCCGGCAACCAAGCATCAGGCCGTGGCGTCAGCGTCTCAAAAATCAACCGCAAAGGATCGATTGACTGGGCCAAAGTTCAGTCAAGCCTGTTGCCGGACACCGACCTTGAGCCGTACCGCAAAAAAGACTCAAGCTTTTATCGTGTAGACGTGGAGGAAACGCAATGACACAGAATGAACACATGTTAAAACTGTTAAAGGCAGGGCCATTAACTGCATTCGATGCAATGCAACACGGATGCTTTCGCCTGGCCGCTCGGGTCAAAGATCTACGTGAGCAAGGCCACGACATCCACACAGAATTGTGCGTCACTACTGACGGCAAACGGTTTGCGCGGTACACACTTCGCAAACAATCTAAAGCAGCATAGGAGATAACAATGGAACAACGTGATTTGAGTGGTGCCCTTTTCAAGAATGACCGCAAGGAAAAGGAAACACAGCCTGACTATCGGGGAGACGTAAAAATCAATGGGCAAGAATACTGGATCAGCGCTTGGGTCAAAGAGGGTAAGAAAGGAAAGTTCTTTTCGCTGGCGTTCCAGACAAAGGAGCCGCGACTTGAGCAGGCGACACCGCCAGAAGTAGAAGGCGATATTCCTTTCTAGGTGCAATATGCCCAGCATACAAAAACTAATATTTGAGGATTACAAAAGGCGGATGATGGCCCCGAACACGACTTACGAGTCCACTGTTCGGGCCGTTGCCCGAAAATTTAACAGGCCAAGGAAATACGTCAGGCAATCAATCAGCAACCTGTCTCCTACTGGCCACATCGAAGCAGTGCAATACAAAATCCAAAGCAGTCATACTAAAGGCATGCGCAAGATCGTTGTGCAAATAAGAGGTCAGGAGGTGACATGGATAACATCAGCAAGCGACGAGGAAATACAGGAAAAGATAGAGAAGCTTCGACACCGGATAACCATCAACGCCTAGACGAGGAGTCTTCAAAGGCATGGAGAAACGGCGACGACGAGGATTGTGAGTGGCTATTCCTGAAACAGATGTCAGAGATGCGAAGCTCACAACCAAAGCCAGGCTCAATCAAAGAAGTACACGTCTGGTACAAACGAACCAAACGCAAACTGTTTGCAAAAGGAAATGAAAATGAAACGTAAGCTACTAGCAATCGCAATGATTATGATGATGGGAACGGCCAGCGCGAACCCGATCTGCAATCACATTAAGGTCATATCTGAAAACGCCATGCTTATGCGGCACACAGGCATCAGCCAGGCTGAGCTTTATTTCGTCATGAGTGATTATATAGAAACCGATATAGTCGACCGCATGGTCAAGGCCATCCTTCACGATGCTTACCAGGTCAACCGGATCTACGATAAGGCCAGCATCGAGAGCGTGTCGAAAGAGTTCGGCAAGCAAAACTACCGGGTCTGCATGCGCAACTTGGGAACCGTAGGATAAAAAAAGCCCCGCATAAAACGGGGCAATGGAGGAGTTAGTGCCTGCTGTGTGACGACCCGGCAGGCGCGGGTGGGAAGCAAGGGTGCCACACTACCCTGGGGGGATCATTTCTTTTTGCTGCTGGGCTTAGTTGTGGTTTTCTTGCTGCCCGATTTCATTCCGCCTTTCTTTCCGTAACCTACACCTTTTGGCATTTTGATCTCCTAATTGTCTGAAGGTTGTATATTGCCAGCATTGTTTAGATGGCGCGATAGCTGTCTGGGTTTTATTTAAGCATTTCTGGCTTGATAGTAGTGCGGCCAACCTCGCCAAAGTTCTTATGATAGATAATTGTAGACGCGCTGCGCTTGCTTAAGTACCCATGTTTGGCTGCGTAGGCATCTGGTGCGGCCAGCGTGCTGTG
>Ga0102927_1000041_pt1 | contig 25170 bp, 16 predicted proteins | sample SalPon1_A_H2O_MG_FD_78208 | JGI IMG/M metagenome (GOLD analysis project Ga0102927, IMG submission 78208) | Salt pond water microbial communities from South San Francisco under conditions of wetland restoration - Salt Pond MetaG R1_A_H2O_MG | ecosystem: Environmental > Aquatic > Non-marine Saline... | reverse complement strand
TGAATTTAATAATACTTTTTTTGAATATCTAGGAGAACAAATGAGTAACGACAAATTGACGAAGCTTTTCAGTGGAGACGACCTCAGGCAGAATACCCATAAAACTGAAAAAGGCCAGGTTAATATAAGATTTATAGATACTGAAGGTGATGAAGATGAGCTCTACCCAGAAGAAGTTCTGAAAGTGATTTGTGAAAAGAAAAAGCTCGGGTACAAGCTAGGTCAGATTTGTATTTTGGTGAGAAAAAAGAAAGATGGTATAAGCATAGCCAAGTATCTGAATGATAAAACCATCCCTATCATCTCTTCAGAAACTTTGCTCATCAATGCTGATGCACAAGTACAGCTTATCCTTAATCTTTTGAATGTGCTGAATGATGATAAAGACGAATCCTCTAAGGCTAAAGTTTTAGAAGCTCTAGCTAAAAGGCGCAATTATTCTGAAGAACAAAGCTTTAAGGTCTTGCAAGCAACCTTGAATAAAGATAAGGCCATGTTCTGGCAAGCTATAAACCAAATGGCCTTTACATTTGATCCTCATCATTTTCAAACACTTCCTTTTTATGATGCGGTGGAATACCTTATTCATCAGTTTGAAATTGATAAAACACACAATGCCTATCTGCAGTTTTTCTTGGATGAAGTAGTTGAGTTCACCCTGAAGCAAGAAGGAAACTTAAGCGCCTTCTTAGCGTTTTGGGAGCTTAATGCAGAACATAAAAGCATTATTAGCACTGCTAATGAAGATGCAGTACAAATCATGACTGTACACAAAAGTAAAGGGCTTCAGTTCCCCGTTGTTATTTTTCCTTATGCTAAGCTTCAGCTAGATTACGCTTTGAATAATCATCTGTGGGTGGAGTTACCAAAGCAGTTCGAACTTCCTCTAGCTTTGATTACAAAACCAAGCAAGGGTATAGAACATCCTGAGTATTCAGAACATTACCTCAACCTCATTAAGGCACTAGAAATGGAAAATGTTAATATTCTTTATGTGGCCTTAACGCGTGCAGCCAGAGAGTTGTATATTATTTCTGAAGATGACCGCAAAGCAGACGGAAGTTTGAAGCCCAACACCTTTGCAGGCTTGCTGATGAGCTATATTGAAAACATAAAACACGAAAAGATAGAAGTCAATACCATATACAGCTATGGTGAAATTTCTGAATATGAAACTACTGAGCCTATCGAAAATAAAACCACAAATAAAACCTTGCAGTTCCATCACCCATCACCAAAACTCAACCTGGATCTGGTAACCACTGCAGGGAAGCTTTGGAACACTAAGCTGGAAGAAGCCCTAAACGAAGGCAACCTAATTCATTCTATACTAGCCGAAATAAAAGTGAAAAGCGATGTAGAGCGAGCACTTCAAAAACACCTCGATAATGGGTTTTTGAAGGCAAATGAATTTGAAGGCTACAAAACAACGATTTACAACATCATACGTGATAACACGTTAGCAGAGTTTTACACTGAAGGCTACGAGGTATGGAATGAAAGAGAGATTTATTTCAAAGATCAACTTTTGAGGCCAGATCGGGTGAACCTCAAAGGCCATGACGCCTATCTTATAGATTATAAAACAGGAGCAACATCACCAGCGTATCAGGAACAGATAGAGGCCTATGCAGAAGCTTTGGAGGGATTACAATATAATGTTAAGATGAAGATGCTAGTTTACGTACACCCTACTATTGACGTAAAGATTATCTAAATTTGTGAAAAAATAGAGTTTATGTATTCAGATAATTTACAGCACCAACTTCAGGACGAATTACAACACATAAAGGACGATGGTCTCTTCAAAAAAGAACGGATCATCACCTCCCCACAGGGGGCAGAAATCACTTTAGATTCTGGACAAAAAGTGTTGAATTTTTGCTCCAATAATTATTTGGGATTATCCTCTCATCCAGAGGTCATTAAAGCAGCTAAAGATACGCTAGATAGTCATGGTTTTGGAATGTCTAGCGTGAGGTTCATCTGTGGTACACAAGATATTCATAAACAACTAGAGCAAGAAATTGCTAGTTTTTATGGTACTGAAGATACTATTTTGTATGCAGCATGTTTTGATGCTAATGGAGGTGTTTTTGAACCCCTTCTCACCAAGGAAGACGCTATAGTGTCCGACTCCCTCAACCATGCTTCCGTAATAGATGGGGTTAGGCTTTGTAAAGCAGCAAGGTACAGGTACCAAAATGGAGATATGCAAGACCTAGAGACACAACTCAAGCAAGCCAGAAAAGATGGAGCAAGACACATACTCATCGTTACAGATGGCGTATTTTCTATGGACGGGCTAGTTGCACCACTAGATGCTATTTGTGATTTGGCAGATGCTTACGAAGCTTTAGTGATGATAGATGAGTGCCATGCCACGGGGTTCATAGGTGACAAAGGTATTGGTACACTTGAAGAAAAAGGAGTTTTAGACCGTATAGATATCATCACAGGTACACTTGGGAAAGCACTTGGAGGAGCTATGGGCGGCTACACTACTGGAAAAAAAGAAATCATAGAATTATTGAGACAAAGATCCAGACCTTATTTATTTTCAAACTCTTTAGCTCCTTCTATTGTTGGAGCCTCTTTAAAGGTGTTTGAGATCCTAAAAACAGATACATCTTTAAGGAAGAAACTTACAAGTAACACGGCATATTTCAAAACTCATATGAAAAACGCAGGCTTTGACATCATAGATGGAGAATCTGCTATAGTTCCTGTGATGCTTTATGATGCCAAATTATCTCAAGAAATGGCATCCCATCTTCTTGAAGAGGGTGTCTATGTGATTGGATTTTTCTATCCAGTAGTGCCAAAAGGCAAAGCTAGAATTCGGGTGCAACTTTCTGCTGCACATTCTAAGGAACATTTAGATGCTGCTATACAAGCGTTTATTAAAATAGGCAAACGCTTAAATATTACGAAAAGTTAACTTAATTTTATATTTTTAATTTTACATTTGCAAATCAGATTTAAATTATCTTATAATTAAAACTAAATACTATGAAAAATTTAAACAAACTTTATTTACTAATAGCCTTGTTCTTAGGCGTTGCAACTTCGCAGGCGCAGGATAGCAACAACCCCTGGGCCGTTGTTATCGGAACCAACGGAGTAGATTTCTATCCAGCTGGAAATGAAGACATTCTTGGTGCGGTAGATGGCGGAAATTTATTTAGCCAATACTTTAACGTTGGAGACCATTGGAATATCATCCCATCAATATCAACTATAGAAGTGAAAAGATACGTAGGAGATGATATTTCTGCTCGTTTAGGAGGTTCCTTTAACCAAATAAGCCAACTAGGGAGTGCCGCCGCCAATGATTTAAGCTTCTACACCATAGGTGCTGGAATAGAATACAGTTTTAAAAACTTGCTAAACTCTCAAGTTATAGACCCTTTCTTAGGAGTTGGTGCTAGTTATTACTGGCTAGATGACATAGGTGCCGCAACATTTGATACAGACTTAGGCTTAAACTTTTGGTTTACAGACAATATAGCCTTTACTGTAAAATCTTCTTTTAGAACTGCCTATGAAGACGATCACTTAGATTATTTTCAACATACAGCTGGTATTACTATCGCTTTTGGAGGAGCAGATAGCGATGGCGACGGTGTATATGACAAAGATGATGAGTGTCCAGAAACTCCAGGTTTAGCAGAGTTCAACGGTTGCCCAGATTCTGATGGTGATGGCATTACAGATGCTGAGGATGAGTGCCCTAACACAGCTGGTCTGCCAGAATTTAATGGTTGCCCAGATTCTGATGGTGACGGTGTTCCAAATCCAAAAGATGAATGCCCAAATGATGCTGGTAGCAAAGCTCTAAACGGATGTCCTGATGCAGACAACGATGGTGTAGCAGACAAAGCTGACAATTGTCCAAACGAAGCTGGTCCTGAAGCAAACGATGGCTGCCCTTATTCTGATACTGATAATGATGGTGTGCTAGACAAAGACGATAAGTGTCCTGATGTAGCCGGTGCAGCAGATAATAATGGTTGCCCAGAAGTGTCAGAAGATATTGAAAAAGATCTTAATGCTTACGCCAAAACACTTGGCTTTGAAACAGGTAAAATGGCCTTATCTAAAGATTCTGAAGATGCCCTTAAATCTATAATTGCGATTTTAAATCAATATCCTAACTCTGAATTCGCAATAGAAGGACATACTGATAGTGTAGGTAGTGCTAAAAATAACATGAGACTCTCTGAAGCAAGAGCACTTTCCGTAAAATCTTACTTAGTTGAAAATGGAGTAGATGAATCTAGATTATCCTCTGCTGGTTTTGGTGAAGACAAACCTATTGCTTCAAATAATACTAAAGATGGAAGATCACAAAACAGAAGAGTAGAAATTAACTTGAAAAAGTAATTTTTTTCAAAATATATACCTTTAAAACACCCCAATTTGGGGTGTTTTTTTATTTTTAACCTATGGAAAGCTTTATATCAACAGTAGTCTCAGAATTTAAAACAAAAAACCTCAACGCTTGCTGCTTTATATTACCTAGCCGTAGAGCCGCACAAGCCTTTACCAAAGAGCTTTATCTTGCAAAAGATGATGGTTTTTTAGTACCTCCTATCATGAGTATTGAAGAGTTTATAGAAGAGGTTGCTGAGGTTACTCTTATAGACTCTCTTGAAACCTTGTTCCATTTCTACTCCATTTATAAAGAATATACCAACCCCAACAAACAAGAACCTATAGAGCAGGTGTATAACTGGGGACAATCCATCATACAAGATTTTAATGAAATTGACAGGTATCAAATAGATTCAGAACAATTTTTTGGAAACTTAAAAGCTATAAAAGACATTGAACATTGGTCTAAATCTGAGATAAAAACAGACCTAGTGAAAAACTATATTGAGTTCTGGGAACAACTCCCTAAGTACCACAAAGAACTCAAAAACAAGCTCAAATCTCAACAAAAAGCTTACCAGGGCATGGCCTATCAGGAAGCTGTTTCAAAAATCAAAAGCTATATAGATAAAAATAACAAACAGTTTTATTTTATAGGCTTCAATGCATTAAATTCATGTGAGGAAACTATTTTTCAGTACATCCTTTCAGAAAAAAGAGGAGAGGTGTTTTGGGATATAGATACTCATCTCCTTAAAACGAATGCTGCTGGACTCTTTATGAGAGACTATACCAAAAATTGGGCTCACTTCTCAAAAACCCCTCTTGAAGCCACCACAACCCACTTTTCAAACAAGAAAGACATTCATCATTACGGTGTCCCAAAAAAGATAGGCCAGGCGAAACTAGTGGGGGACATCCTTTCCAAATTAACCAAAGACGAGTTAAACGAGACTGCTGTAGTCCTTGCCGATGAGTCTCTGCTACAGCCTGTGCTCAATGCCTTGCCTAGTTCGCTGACTAAAGCTAATGTCACCATGGGGCTTCCTCTAGAAGCAACGAGCTTTGCGTCTTTTTTCAACGCTATTTTCAAAATTAGAACAACTGGCCAAGAAGACTTGCATTACAAACAAATTTTTGAATTGATAGAGCATCCAGCATTGAAGAAAGCATTTAGTAGATCTACAGACTACATAAAAAATGACTTCAGCAAGAACAATTTGATCTTTCAATCTAGATCAGAATTTCTAAATAACTACAAGGCTTTAGATGAATCCTTTGCTCAAATTTTAAGCTTATCGCTTGCAAATACCGACCTAATAGTAGATAAATTTTTAAACAATTGTTTGCAAATTATAGAACTTTTAAAACCAAGCTTCAAGGATGAAGCCTTATCCTTGGAGTACCTATTTGGATTCAAAAAACTTTTTATAAAATTGCAAAACCTCCTAGAAAAATCTGATTTGATTCAGGACTTTAAGGTTTTTTATCAAATTTATCAAGACATGCTTTCAGCTGAGACCTTGGACTTTGAAGGTTCTCCCTATGAAGGTCTCCAAATTATGGGAATGCTAGAAACTAGGGTGCTGGATTTTAAAACAATCATTATCACTTCTGTGAATGAAGGCGTGCTACCATCTGGAAAATCACAAAATAGCTTTATTCCATTCGATCTTAAGAAGGCGTATCACCTCCCAACATTTAAGGAAAAAGATGCTATTTATGCCTATCATTTCTTTAGGTTGATGCAAAAAGCAGAGACTTGTCATTTTATTTACAACAACTCCACCACTGGGGTAGAAAAAGCAGAGAAAAGCAGATTTTTGACGCAGCTTGAAACCTTCAGCATGCCCAAGCATCACATCACAAAATATACTGTGACCTCTGGAACTGCCACAAGACAACAACCTCTAAAACAAGTCAACAAAACGCCAGAAATGCTTCAGATGTTGAAAACCCTCTTCCAGTCAGGTATTTCACCCACAGCTCTCACCACCTATATCCGAAATCCTATAGATTTTTATGAGAGGTACATCTTACAACTCAACGAGACAAAGGAAATAGAGGAAGACATTTCATACTCCACCTTTGGCTCTGCAATTCATGATTGTTTGGAAGCGATATACAAAAATCAACTTAGTAAGGTACTCACCAAAAACAGTATTGATAATATGCTTAACACATATCCTCAATTTCTACTTGCAGAGTTTCATAAGAAATTTACTGATGACACCCTGATGTATGGCAAAAATCTTATTGATTTTGAAATTGCTAAGCAACAAGTAAAACGCTTTTTACTTCAAGAAAAAAAGAGCCTCGAAACTAACAGCATCAAAGTTATTGAGCTAGAAAGCAAAGATGAAGCATTACTAAGTCTTGATAAGCTGAACTTAAAAGTAAAACTAAAAGGGAAAGTAGATCGATTGGATATGATCAACGATCAACTCCGTATTATAGATTATAAAACAGGAAAAGTAGAAAGTAAGCAACTTAAAATCCCATCCGACTGGCAAGAATTGACTGAAAATTATGAGTATTCCAAAGCATTTCAAGTCCTATTTTATGCCCTTTTGAAAGAAGACCAACTTAGCGAAAATTCACAAGCAGGAATTATTTCATTTAAAAATTTAAATCAAGGTTTTATGCCCTGTAATGCTAAAAATTCTAATTTAAAAGAGCTGGTTGCTAACTTCAAAATAGAATTGGAACGATTAATTTTAGACATTCTAGATCCCAAAATTCCTTTCACTGAAAAACTTGTATAGAACTCAACTACATGCGCTGGACTTTACTAGAAAACAAGACCTTATCTCAGGTCAAAGATTTACAACACAGTATAGGAGTAGACGAACACATAGCACAGCTTCTTGTGAAACGAGGAGTGACTACTTTTGAAGATGCCAAACGCTTTTTCAGACCAGCTTTAGACCAACTTCATGACCCTTTCCTGATGAAAGGTATGGCCGAAGCCTGCCTGTGCATTCTTCAAAAACGAGAAGAACGCAAGCCTATTATGGTTTACGGCGATTATGATGTAGACGGCACCACCAGTGTAGCCCTTATGAGCACCTATCTAAAAAGTTTAGATCTAGAGGTGCTCAGTTATATCCCAGATAGGTATGAAGAAGGCTATGGTGTTTCTTACAAGGGGATAGATTGTGCTAAAGCAAACGGTATAGATCTCATTATTGCACTAGATTGTGGTATCAAAGCTGTGGATAAAGTCAGTTATGCCAAATCTCTTGGCATAGACTTTATAATTTGCGACCACCACAGGCCAGGTGATGTGGTGCCAGAAGCGATGGCTGTTTTAGACCCCAAGCAGCAAGACTGCACCTATCCTTATGACGAGTTGTGTGGTTGTGGAGTAGGATTTAAGCTAGTGCAAGCACTACAATCCAAACTAGGCCAACCTCAAAAAGATATCTACAAGTATTTAGACTTGGTGGCTACTGCTATTGGTTCAGACATAGTTCCTATTACTGGCGAAAACCGAATACTAGCCCATTTTGGATTGAAACTTATCAACGCCAAGAAAAGACCTGCCTTTATAGCCATTCTGGATAATATAAAGAAAAAAGAACTGACCATTACAGACGTAGTCTTCATGATAGGCCCCAGAATAAATGCAGCAGGACGAATGAAACATGGGCTATTAGCTACAGAACTGTTGTGTGAAACAGATGTTGAAAAAGTAGAGGCTTTAGCTAAGGACATAGAAGCTTATAATGCTAGCAGAAAAGAAACTGACCGTAGCATCACCGAGGAAGCCTTACAGCTCATCAAAGACCAGAACGAAGAGGACAGATATACCACGGTAGTATATCAACCACACTGGCACAAAGGGGTGATAGGGATTGTGGCCTCAAGACTTACTGAAACCTATTACAGACCTACACTGGTCTTTACCAAAAGTGGACAAAAACTAGCTGCATCAGCCAGGTCTGTGAGTGGATTTGACGTGTATGATGCTCTGGAAGGCGCATCAGAATTCATAGAACAATTTGGCGGACACAAATACGCTGCTGGCTTAAGCCTGGAAGAAAGTAATTTTGAAAAGTTCAAAGCTAAGTTTGAAGACGTAGTAAAATCCACCATAGCTCCAGAACTCCTTACCCCAGTATTGACTTACGATGCTGAGATTCAATTTGAGGATATCACACCAAAATTTATTAGGATTTTAAAGCAATTTGCACCCTTTGGGCCTAGAAACATGAAGCCTACATTTGTATCAAGAACTATAAAAACTACAGGGTTTGTGAAGGCTTTAGGAGAAGAAGGAGCACATTTGAAAGCAAATTTAGTTCAAAATGGGAAGGTTGTTTCAGCCATAGGTTTTGGACTGGGAGAAAAAATAGAATTGATGCAGGGCGAAACTAGTTTTGATATCATCTATACTATTGAAGAAAATGAATGGAACGGCAATGTGAGTCTTCAGCTCAATCTAAAAGACCTTCAAAAATCAATTTAAATACATTTACTTAACTTTGATTTAAAAATAGAATTCTCTATCAATGCTACAAGATATACTTTCAGCTATTCCACTAGGGTTTTTTCTTGCCTTCATGGTAGGGCCTGCATTTTTTCTTTTATTAGAAACTGCAGCTATGAGGGGGTTCAAAGCTGCCTTTTCATTTGATATAGGAGTAGTTTTAGCAGATATTCTTTTTATTTTTATAGCCTATTTTAGCACCAATCAATTGTTGAAAAGCATAAAAGATGAACCTGGCCTTTTCATTTTTGGCGGCAGTGTATTGGCCATCTATGGACTCATTAGCTTTATAAAGGTTCAAAAAACTAGATATTCTCAGGCAGACTTTGAAGTGCAGAAGCTGAAACGCAAAGACATTTTTGGAATCATCATGAAGGGGTTTTTGCTTAATTTTATCAATATAGGTGTACTCGGATTTTGGCTGGGATTACTACTTATTTTTGGGCCATCATTAGACATGGAAGGTTCCAGACTTTTAGTATTTTTTACTACTATTATAGCGACCTACTTGTTCATAAATGTATTTAAAATTTTATTAGCCAAGCAATTGAGTAAAAAACTTACCCCAAAACGCATTGCATTTTTTAAAAAAGCTATCAGCATATTGCTTGTTATTTTTGGGATAATGTTAATTTTGAGGGGGCTCATGCCTGAGCGCCTTGAGCGTCTAGAGCAGCAGCTAGAACCCACGGCTCTCACAAAAAGCGGTAGAACCTAAAGTTTATTTTACTAAATTATTCCTTTTAATCTTTTTGTATTTAAACACCACTCCAAACCTTTGGAGTTTAAGTTACTAATGCCATGCTATTTTGTTTTCTATTTCTTATTTTTATACAAAATATAGAAGCTTATGGCCATTCAACGTCCTTTCAACCTCAACCAATGGATAGAAAACAACAGAGATTTATTAAAACCACCTGTAGGGAATAAAAATCTTTATAAAGATGCAGGAGACTATATCGTTATGATAGTAGGTGGCCCAAACGCCAGAAAGGATTATCATTACAACGAAACAGAGGAGCTTTTTTATCAACTAGAAGGCAAAATAGAAGTACACATACAAGAAGACGGCCAGAAGAAAACCATGATTTTAGGCCCTGGCGACATGTATCTTCACCCCGCTAAAGTCCCACATTCTCCTGCAAGAAAGGAAAATTCCATAGGACTTGTGATAGAGCGAAAGCGAAAGCATCTGCACATCAATGATGGCTTGTTATGGTTTTGTGATGAGTGCAATCATAAGCTGCATGAAGTGTATTTCCCTCTTCATGACATTGAAAAGGACTTCCTAAAACACTTTGAAGCCTTTTATTCTAATAAAAACTTAAGAACCTGTGATAAATGTGGAGAAGTAATGCCGGTAGATGAACGATTTACGGCATAAGTCTTTAGCCATTTTAAATTTTATACATTCGTAGAACACTTTTTAAAATGCAATGCAATGCGTGATATTTCAAAAACATTTGGCATCGATGAAGCCTTAAAACAACTCGATATTCAGCTAGTCAATAAGGGAACTTCAGTTGGAGACACTTTTTTTTCCAGTGGCGAAGAAATTGAATCTTACTCCCCTGTGGACGGCGCTTTGATAGGAAAAGTACAGGCTACAACCCAGGAGGATTATGAACAAGTAGCCACTACAGCACAAAAAGGGTTTAAAGAATGGAGAACCTGGCCCGCTCCAGCTAGAGGGGAGGTCGTCCGACAATTCAACGATGAATTGAGAAGGCTAAAAGCTCCGCTCGGCAAACTGGTCTCTTACGAAATGGGAAAATCCTACCAAGAAGGCCTGGGCGAAGTTCAGGAAATGATAGACATCTGCGATTTTGCCGTTGGCCTTTCAAGACAACTACATGGGCTAACAATGCATTCCGAGCGTCCCGGACACCGCATGTATGAGCAATGGCACCCATTAGGCGTGGTCGGAATTATTTCAGCGTTCAATTTTCCTGTAGCAGTGTGGTCTTGGAATACAGCTTTGGCCTGGGTTTGTGGCGATGCCTGTATCTGGAAAGGTTCAGAAAAAACACCTCTCACCTCAGTAGCTTGTCAAAAAATTGCTGCTCGTGTCTTTAAAGCCAATGATGTTCCAGATGGCATCTCTTCTTTAATCACAGGAAATTATAAAGTTGGAGAATTCATGACGCAAGACAAACGTTTGCCATTAATTTCTGCAACAGGTTCTATACGGATGGGCCGAATTGTAGCTCAAGAAGTTGCCAAGCGTCTAGGAAAGTCTTTACTTGAGCTTGGAGGCAACAATGCTATCATCGTTACCCCAGAAGCTGATATCAAAAACACCGTGATTGGAGCAGTGTTTGGAGCTGTAGGGACGTGTGGACAGCGCTGTACTTCTACCAGGCGTCTTATTGTACACGATTCTATTTATGATAAGGTTAAAAATGCTATTGTAGATGCTTATCAGCAACTCCGCATCGGAAATCCTTTAGATGAAAACAACCATGTGGGGCCTCTTATTGATAAAGATGCGGTACACAATTATCTACAGGCCTTGGAAGAAGTTAAAAAAGAAGGAGGCAACATACTAGTAGAAGGTGGTGTTTTGGAAGGCGAAGGTTATGAAAGTGGTTGCTATGTGAAACCAGCAATTGCTGAGGCTCAAAACCACTTTGAAATTGTACAGCATGAAACTTTTGGCCCTGTGCTTTACCTCATGAAATATTCTGGTGAGGTAGAGGAAGCTATAGAACTTCAAAATGGAGTGGTACAAGGCTTATCCTCTGCTATAATGACCAATAACCTAAGAGAGGCCGAAAAATTCTTGTCTGTGGAAGGCTCAGATTGTGGGATTGCTAATGTGAATATAGGCACCTCGGGGGCAGAAATTGGTGGAGCTTTTGGTGGAGAAAAAGAGACTGGTGGTGGAAGAGAATCTGGTGCTGATGCTTGGAAAGCGTACATGAGGAGACAAACCAATACAATCAATTACACCAAAGACCTGCCGCTTGCTCAAGGCATAAAATTTGACTTATAATATCACATAATTCTATAAATCTGATAAAATCCCACATAATTTTTTGTTTATCGTAATTCAACACTACTTTAAACAAGAATATGTTAAAATCACTCAGACTAAAACATTGCTAAGTAAATGTTGAGTTGTTTTTTGCTAGCTAAAAAAAAACAACTTAATTTGCATCTTTATACACTATGATTTTGAATAAAATAGTTTCAAATAATAGGATAAATTAAGCAATTTATGAGTGATGTAAAAGCAGCCATCACTGCTGTAGGCGGCTATGTGCCAGACCATGTACTCTCCAACAAGGACTTGGAAACTATGGTAGATACTAATGATGAGTGGATCACTGCAAGGACAGGGATAAAGGAAAGACGCATCCTAAAACACCCAGACCAAGGGTCTTCTTATCTCGGCATCAAAGCCTGTGAAGATCTTTTCAAGAAAACATCAATACGGCCTGAAGATATAGATTTGGTTGTTTTTGCCACAGCCACCCCAGATATGCCTGTTGCTTCCTCTGCCGCTTATCTCGCTTCAGAAATAGGAGCCATAAATGCTTTTTCGTTCGACTTACAATCAGCATGTTCTGGATTTCTTTACGGGATGTCTCTAGCGTCTTCGTATATCGAATCTGGAAGGTATGAGCATATTTTAGTGGTTGGAGCAGATAAAATGTCGTCTATATTAGACTATACAGACAGGAGTACATGCATTATATTTGGAGATGGAGGTGGTGCGGCCTTGTTTTCGCCAAATACTGATGGCTTTGGCCTTCAGGATGAAATCTTGAGAACAGATGGCGCTGGTCGACAATTTCTAAAGATAGAAGCAGGTGGCTCATTGCTCCCTACATCTGATAGTACTTTGAAAAATAAACAGCATTTTGTGTTTCAGGATGGTAAAACTGTGTTTAAATTTGCAGTGTCTAATATGGCTGGTGTGAGTGAAGAACTGATGCATAAAAATAATTTAACAGGAAATGACGTGGATTGGCTAGTGCCACATCAAGCCAATAAAAGAATTATAGATGCTACTTATAAACGGATGAACTTAGAAGAGGATAAGGTATTGATGAACATCCACCGCTACGGAAATACAACCTCTGCTACCCTTCCGTTATTATTAAGCGATTATGAAAACCGACTAAAGAAAGGAGATAATATCATATTTTCTGCTTTTGGTGGTGGCTTTTCGTGGGGGGCTATTTATTTAAAATGGGCCTATAATTCTTAAAACTTAAAAAACTAAAACTATGGATTTAAAGGAAATTCAAAATTTAATCAAATTCGTTGCTAAGTCTGGAGCAAGCGAGGTAAAGCTAGAAATGGATGATGTCAAAATCACCATTAAGACTGGTAGTGAAGATGAAGGCAAAACCTATGTGCAGCAAGTGCCGATGCAAATGCCACAACAGCAAATGCAGCCAGCACCAGCTAGCCAGGAGCCGCCTGCACCTGCACAGCCTACAGAACAAAGTCAAGCTCCTAAGGCCAAAGACGATGATAATTACGTCACTATCAAGTCGCCTATCATAGGGACGTTTTATAGAAAACCTTCTCCAGACAAGAAAGTCTTTGTAGAAGTAGGTTCTGAAGTAAAAGAGGGTGATGTGCTTTGTACTATTGAAGCCATGAAACTCTTTAATGAAATAGAGAGTGAGGTGTCTGGAAAAATTGTGAAAGTACTAGTAGATGATTCCTCGCCTGTAGAATTTGACCAGCCGCTATTCTTGGTAGATCCTTCCTAAGAACTTATTGTTTTAGACGTTATCCATAACCAAAACAAACATTCATGTTTAAAAAAATTCTAATTGCTAACCGCGGAGAAATTGCTTTACGTATCATCCGTACCTGCAAAGAAATGGGCATTAAAACAGTAGCTGTTTATTCTACTGCAGATAAGGAAAGCTTGCACGTAAGGTTTGCAGATGAAGCCGTCTGTATAGGACCACCACAAAGTAGTGAATCTTATCTGAAGATCCCAAATATCATATCAGCTGCAGAGATTACCAATGCTGACGCTATTCACCCAGGTTACGGCTTTCTATCTGAAAATGCCGCTTTTTCAAAAATATGCCAAGAACATGATATCAAATTTATAGGGGCTAGCCCCGAAATGATTGATAGAATGGGAGATAAGGCTAGTGCTAAAGCTACGATGAAAGCTGCAGGTGTGCCTTGTGTACCTGGCTCAGAAGGTATTTTAAAAGATTTCAAAGATTGCAAAAAAGTAGCCAAAGAGGTAGGCTATCCTGTTATGCTAAAAGCCACTGCTGGTGGCGGAGGTAAAGGAATGCGTGCCGTAAAAAGTGAAGAACACCTAGAAGCAGCCTGGGAATCTGCCAGGCAAGAAGCTAAAGCAGGGTTTGGCAATGATGATATGTACATGGAAAAGCTTATAGAAGAGCCTAGACATATCGAAATACAAATAGTAGGAGACCAGACTGGAAGAGCTTGCCACCTCTCTGAACGTGACTGCTCTGTCCAAAGAAGACATCAAAAACTGACGGAAGAAACCCCTTCCCCATTTATGACAGATGAACTGAGAGAAAGAATGGGTAATGCTGCCGTGAAAGCTGCTGAGTATATCAAATATGAAGGAGCAGGCACCATTGAATTTCTTGTAGATAAGCATAGGGATTTCTACTTTATGGAAATGAATACACGTATCCAAGTAGAACACCCCATCACTGATGAAGTTGTAGATCATGACTTGATAAGGGAACAAATTCTTGTCGCTGCTGGAGTGCCTATCTCTGGAAAGAATTACTATCCTAAACTACACTCCATTGAATGCAGAATAAACGCTGAAGACCCGTTCAATAACTTTAGACCCTCTCCAGGAAGAATAGAGACACTTCATCTGCCTGGAGGTCATGGCATAAGAGTTGATACTCACGTCTATAGCGGATACGTGATACCACCTAACTATGACTCCATGATTGCTAAATTAATCTCTACGGCTCAAACTAGAGCTGAAGCCATAAGCAAAATGAAACGCGCCTTGAGTGAATTTGTGATAGAGGGCGTCAAAACGACTATCCCGTTTCATGCACAACTGATGGAGCATCCGGATTATGTAGAAGGGAATTACACTACAAAATTCATGGAAGACTTTGTTCTTGAAGATATAGAGGATGAGGACGAAGACTAAATAGATCTACTTTTCAACTAATAGAAAGCTGCTTTTACTACTAAAGCAGCTTTTTTTATACCCACTCTTGTGGGGTTTGTAATACCTTTAATAATTTTTCTTCTTCAGAATTGGGTTCAGGATGGTGGTCATACTGCCACTGCACATGCGGGGGCAAACTCATCAATATACTTTCTATTCTACCATTGGTTTTGAGACCAAAAAGCGTTCCTTTATCATGAACCAGATTGAATTCTACATACCTGCCTCGCCTTATCTCTTGCCAGTTTCTTTGTTCCTGAGTATAATCCAGGTGCTTTCTTTTTTCGACAATTGGCACGTAGGCCTCAATAAAACTATCGCCTACACGTGTTACGAAATCATAAAGGCTAGTAAGGTTTATTTCAGAGGTAGGCTTCAGATAATCAAAAAACAAACCGCCCACACCTCTAGCTTCCTCCCGATGAGCATTCCAGAAATAACGGTCACATTGGTGTTTATAGTTTGTGTATAAGTTTTCACCAAAAGGATCGCAGGCTGTTTTGGAAATGTTATGAAAGTGCTTGGCATCTTCCTCAAAGAGATAATAGGGTGTCAAATCCTGTCCACCACCAAACCATTGGTCTATCACTTCCCCTTGCTTATTATACATTTCGAAGTATCTGAAGTTTGCATGAACAGTGGGTACCATAGGATTTTTTGGGTGTAGCACAAGACTGAGTCCACAAGCAAAAAAATCACACTCTTCTACCTTAAAATAGGCTTGCATAGCCTTAGGAAGCTCGCCATGTACAGCTGAAATATTGACACCTCCTTTTTCAAAAACACCTCCATCTTGAATCACTCGTGTACGGCCACCGCCACCACCTTTTCTCTCCCAAAGATCTTCAGAAAAAACAGCCCTGCCGTCAACTTTTTCTAATGCACTTGTGATGGTATTCTGAAGCTGAAGTATGTAATTATAAAATGTATCTTTCATAGTATGAATTTCAATAGAATTACAAAAATAAGGCTTTATAAAAGTTTCAGTATCTCCTTGAGCTAAGAATTAAAAACAAACGCCATCTTCAGAATTGAAAAGGCTAATGTGTTTTTTGTTCAAAACTAGTTTGATATGAAATCTATATACTAATTTTGTTTTAGAAGCAACAAGAGTCTAACCTTTAGAACAACTAAAAAGTTGGGAGTCTTGACCTTAAATTATATGCCTATGAAATTCAATACTAAAACCATACACGGCGGCCAGAAAGATATAGATCCAGCTTATAATTCAGTTATGGCTCCTATATACCAAACCACAACGTACAGGCAATCATCACCAGGCCATCATCTAGGTTTTGAATATTCTAGAGGTGCTAACCCTACCAGATCTGCGCTCCAAAAGTCTATAGCTTCTATTGAAAATGGCAAACACGGCATTGCCTTTGGCTCTGGACTTGCAGCTATAGATGCCGTTTTAAAAACACTACAACCAGGAGATGAGGTCGTAGCAACTAAAAACATCTATGGAGGGGCCTACAGGTTGTTTGAAAACGTGTACAAAACTTTCGGAATTCAATTTCACTTTGTGGACCTTCAAAACGCTAAAGACCTAGAGCAGCACCTCGAAGCCAAAACTAAATTGATTTGGATTGAAACCCCCACCAATCCGATGATGAATATTATAGATGTTAAGGTTGTTTCGAAGCTTGCAAAACAACACAACATACTTTTAGCAGTAGATAACACGTTTGCCACCCCCTATCTGCAACAACCCTTAGAGCTAGGAGCTGATATTGTAATGCATAGCGGTACCAAATACTTGGGCGGGCATAGCGATGTTGTTTTGGGTGCGCTTGTAGTGAATGATGACCAACTTGCAGAACAACTCTTTTTTATACAAAATGCCAGCGGAGCTATACCAGGGCCTATGGATTGTTTCTTGGTACTTAGAGGAATAAAAACCCTTCACCTTAGGATGCAGAGGCATTGTGAAAATGCAAAAACCATAGCCAACTTCTTACATCAACATCCTAAGGTAGAGAAGGTGTACTGGCCAGGTTTGTTAAATCATCCCAACCACAGCATTGCTAAAAGCCAAATGAAAGCTTATGGTGGCATGGTGTCCTTTAGTATGAAAGGAGATAGCCAGGAAGAGGCTGTTCAGTTTTTAGAACGGCTAAGGGTGTTTACTTTAGCAGAATCGTTGGGGGGTGTAGAATCTCTAGCCGGGCATCCCGCTACAATGACCCATGGCAGTATTCCAAAAGAAGAACGCCTTAAAATTGGAATTTTAGACTCACTCATCAGGCTAAGTGTTGGGGTTGAAGACCAGGATGATTTGATAAAAGACCTCCAGCAGGCATTAAGTTAAATCACTGGTGATTTTAGGGGTATATAATTCTGAATATTAAGCAGTAATAAGGCTTTATAATCTATTTGTTATCAACTAAACATTAATCTAATTTTAGGTTATCTCTAAAATCGAAATTATATCTTTGCGAATATTAAAATAAAACAACTTTTAAATAAGAATAACAAAATGAATAACGAGCTCCAAGGATTTTTAGATAAGGTTTCTGAACGTAACCCAAACGAAGCCGAATTTCTTCAAGCTGTCCATGAAGTAGCTGAAGCCATCATTCCATTTATGGAAGCCAACCCAAAGTACAAAAACCACAAGCTACTAGAGCGCATGGTAGAGCCAGAGCGCGTAGTCATGTTTAGAGTGACATGGGTAGATGATCAGGGAGAAGTACAGGTGAATAGAGGCTTTAGAGTACAAATGAATTCTGCTATTGGGCCTTACAAAGGGGGGTTGAGATTTCACCCTTCTGTGAATTTGAGTATCCTTAAATTCTTAGCTTTCGAACAAGTCTTTAAAAACAGCCTAACCACACTGCCTATGGGCGGTGGAAAAGGAGGGTCTGACTTTGACCCTAAGGGCAAGTCTGATAATGAGGTGATGAACTTCTGCCAAAGTTTTATGACAGAATTGTACAGACATATAGGAAATGACACAGACGTTCCTGCAGGAGATATAGGTGTAGGTGGACGAGAAGTGGGTTACCTCTTTGGGCAATATAAACGTATTCAAAATGAATTTACAGGAATTTTGACGGGCAAAGGGCCCTCTTTTGGTGGTTCTTTGATTCGTCCAGAGGCCACTGGCTATGGCAATGTGTATTTCACTAAAAGTATGCTTGAGACACAAGGAGACACGCTGGAAGGAAAAACTGTGCTCATCTCTGGCTCTGGAAATGTAGCTCAATACGCCGCAGAAAAAGCCATACAACTGGGGGCTAAAATCCTAACCATGTCAGACTCCAGCGGTTATATTTATGACCGTGACGGGATAGATAGTGAAAAACTCAAGTTTATCATGCTTCTTAAAAATGTGAAACGTGGAAGAATAAAAGAGTATTTAGCTCAATACCCCTCAGCTTCTTATCATGAAGGCCAAACACCTTGGAACCAAAAAGGAGATATCGCTATGCCTTGCGCAACCCAAAATGAACTCTTGAAAGAGGATGCCCAGGCTCTTGTAGATAATGGCTGTATCCTCGTGGGAGAAGGCGCCAATATGCCGTGTACTCCTGAAGCTATTGAGGTATTCCATACCAACAAAATACTGTTCTCTCCTGGTAAAGCCTCCAATGCTGGCGGTGTGGCCACATCTGGCCTAGAAATGTCTCAAAACTCAATGCGATATGGATGGACAGCTGAAGAGGTTGATACCAAATTGAAACAAATCATGCATGATATCCATAAGGCATGTGTCACTTATGGCAAGGACGAAACAGGCTACATAGATTATGTGAAAGGAGCAAATATTGCAGGGTTTGTGAAAGTAGCTGACGCTATGATAGCACAGGGTGCTGTTTAAACCAAACTTTATATACTTCTCAAAACGGCCAGTCTAAATTTTAGACTGGCTTTTTTTAGTTTTGTAGTCAGTTTTATAATAAATTGGTAATGGGTTAAGTTTACATACTACAGACTTTTGTTATGAACAATATACTTGCTTTCCTTTTGTTTTTACCTATATATGCTTTGGCGCAAGAATCTTCTGAACGTTGGGAGGGCTATTTTTCTTACTACAACATCACAGATATTCACGAAAGTGACGGCAAGATATATGCAGCAGCAGAAAATGCTTATTTTGTGTACGACACATCAACGGATACTAAAGCAACCGTAACCTCCATACAAGGCTTATCTGGAGACCCTATTTCAAAAATATACCATTCTAAAACCCATAAGGTCACCTGTATTGGTTATGAAAATGGACTCTTGCAGATTGTTATGGATAATAATCAACACATCTTCACTGTAGTGGATATCCGAGACAAAATTTCAATAGCTCCCAACTCAAAGCGAATCAATCACTTTTATGAACATGACGGTATGTTGTACATCGCCACAGATTTTGGAATTGCTGAATATGATTTGGATAACCTGGAATTTAAAGATTCCTTTTTTATTGGAACTAATGGAAAGCAAATACAAGTGAATCAAATCACCATTGCTGACGGAAAAATATATGCTTCAACTTCGGCTGAAGGAATCAAAACAGCAGATGTGACAGTTCCAAACCTTATAGACTATCAGAATTGGCAAACTGAATACTCTGGCAATTGGAAAGGTGTAGTGTCTTTTGCAAATTCAGTATTAGGGTGGAGAAGTAATAACACTATTTATAAACTAAACAATGGTACTACATCAGTAGTTAAAAACATTGGAGCACCAGTAAGAGCATTCAATGTGAGTGGCAACCAGATGCTGATTACGGCTTCCAATCAAGTCTTGGCTTATAATTCTAACTTGAAGCTTGAAGCGTTTTTTGATAACATTCCATACGAAGACTTCAGCTTTAATACTGCTGTATCAAGTAACGGGCAATATTTTTTGGGGCATACCAGCTTAGGTGTATTAAAGTTTGATTCAGGAGATTCAAAAATCTATTCAAAAATAAGCCCCAAAGGGCCGCTATTCAATAGGATATTTAGCCTTACAAGTTCTCCTTCATCGCTTTGGGTAAGTTTTGGTGAGTACGATCAGTTTTATAATCCCTATTCTAGTGGTCTTAACAAAAGAGGCTTGAGCCACTTGACCCCAGAAGGCTGGGTTAAAATCCATGTAAAAAACCTCAACAATGCCAAAGTACTTTCACATATCACGGTAGATCCTCAAAACCCCAACCACATCTTTGTGAGTAGTTTTTTTGATGGCCTACTGGAGATTGAAAATAATGAACTTGTTCAACAATTTGATGCTTCCAATAGTAATATAGAAGGTGTCCCTTCAAACATCAATGATAACCGAATAGGTTGTACGGCCTTTGATGATCAGGGCAACCTGTATTTTTCAAATTCACTTAGTGAGCATCAAATTAAAAGGCTCAACTCAGATGGTAGTTTCTTCACGCCCAATACGTCTGAAGGAATTACAAACCCAGAAACTGTTCATTCCGCAAAACTCGTTGTAGATGCTAATAATAATGTCTATCTAGGCACGCTAAAAGAAGGTATCATTGCTTATAATAGCCGTACAGATAGCGCAAAAGCTATCACGAGCAATGTGGCTGGAGCAGATTTTCCAGACACGTATAATGTGACACCTCACATCACAAGCCTAGCGATAGATGAAGATAATCGCTTATGGATTGGCACACAAGCTGGTATAAGGGTAATGTCCAACCCCTCATCTATATTTGAAGAGACCCCTGTGGTAAATATCTCTCCTATCATTATAGAAGATGTGGATGGGCTGCCTCAGGAGTTGCTTTTTGAACAGTATATCACGGATATAGCTGTAGATGGTGCTGATAATAAATGGATTGCTACTGCAGATTCTGGTGTGTTTCAAGTCTCGCCCAACGGCAGAGAGGTTTTGACTATCTTTAATGAACAAAACTCACCACTGCCTACCAATAGCGTGAGAAGCTTGTCTATAAATGATGCCACTGGCAAAGTGTTTTTTGGAACAACCAGTGGATTATTATCCTACTCTAGCTTTATAACGTCAGAGAATGAAAGTCTGGAAAACTTAAGAGCCTTTCCAAACCCTGTAAGACCCAATTATAATGGCTTGGTCACTATTGATGGCCTTACAGATGGCGCTAACGTCAAGATCACAGATGTAACGGGTAATTTGGTCTTTGAAGAATTTGCCAAAGGTGGGGCTTTGCAGTGGGATACCAGGGCCTTTGGCAAGCATAAAGTAGCCTCAGGCGTTTATTTTATAATCACTACCGCAGAAGATCAACAAGAGACTAAAGTGGGTAAACTCATGATCATACGCTGATGCAACTCAAAACAAAAGCCATTGTTATTTCTACTCTGAACTATGGAGAAACAGATGTGATAGCGAAGTGCTTCACAGAAGAAAAAGGTGTGGTCTCTTATATGCTGAAAGGCATCCGAAAATCTAAAAAAGGAAAGCTTAGGATGTCTATGTTTCAGCAACTTTCACTTCTCGATATTGAAGCGTCCCATAAAGAAAACAAAAACCTACAGTACCTTAGGGAAGTGAGAGTATGTCATCCCTACCATAGCTTGTACTCCAACGTTTATAAATCGACCATGGTGATGTTTTTGGCAGAAGTTTTGAAAAATTCTATCCAAGAAGAAGAACAAAACCAAGCGCTGTTTTCATTTTTAGAAGACAGCTTTGTTGACTTAGATCGTGCACAAACCATCAAAAATTTTCACTTGCACTTTATTGTAAAACTCACTGAATTTCTTGGATTTTATCCTGACACCAAGAGTAGTGGTCTCCCCTATTTTGATATGCTCAATGGAGTGTTTCAACTCAAAGAATATAATGCTTATTCATTTAATAACTCAAATTCTGAATTACTGAAAGCGCTGATGAGCCAAAAAAACTATAAAGAAGCAAATCAAATTCTGCTGAATCAAGACCGTAGAAAAAGCTTTTTAGACTTTATGATGTTGTATTATGAACTGCAACTGCAAGGCTTCAGAAAACCAAAATCACTTGAAGTGCTTCAACAGATATTTTAACTACAAGCCTCTTTCTTTCTGAATCTGTTCGTAGGCGTCTTGTACTTTATTGAACTTTTCTTGTGCTCCTTTTTGATAAACCTCATCCATATGTTGCAACTTATCTGGATGAAACTTTTTGGCCATTGTTCTGTATGCCTTTTTCACCTCTGCATCTGTGGCCGATTTTTCAATCTCTAGAATTTTATAAGCCTCGTCTGCAGATTTAAAAAACATCGCCTTGATGCTTTCATAGTCCGAAGATGCGAGACGCAAATGCTGAGAAATGTTATGCAAAACCCCAAGCTCAGATTCTGAAACATGACCATCTGCATTAGAAATATTAAATAGAAAATGAAGAATCTGCAGTCTGACTTCGTACCGAACCCGTGGCCTGAGGTAGTCGCAAATCCTTTCTACAGAAATTTCACGGTTTTTGATAACCTCATTAAAGGTTCTGAATGTAGCATTGGCTCTCTCTTTGCCATAAGCTTGTACAAAATACATTCTTACATAATCCATTTCCTGCTGAGTGACCTTCCCGTCTGCTTTGATAACCAAAGAGGATAAGGACAATAAGTTGAGTTCAAAATCTCCAGGAGAGACTTGGTTGTTTTGGTCTTGGAAGACCTTTCCAAAACTACCACTAGCAGTGGAAGACGAGCTTCCAAAAAGCCGATCTAGGATAGAGCCAAGAATAAAGCCTAAAATAGCCCCTCCAAATCCTTTGATATAAAAGCCAATAATGGCTGCAATCCACTTCAAATTAATTCATTTATAAAGCAAATATAAAAGCATTGAAATAGAAAAAGAGAATGTTTCTAAAAATATTAAAGATTAGTCAACTTCTTCTGGTTCAAATATGAAGTTTAAGTTTGATTTTCTGTTTTAATAACTTTTGATTGAACATCTGAAAGTGGTTGAAGCAATTGCAAAGCCACATCTACCGACTTTACATTTTCAAACGTTAGAAGCAAACGCAGCCCATTTCTGGTTTCTTTTTCTTTCATCTGGCACTGCCGTGGATGAGACTGCACGTACTGCAGAATCTCTCTAAATCGGCTGGAAGTGTAGAAACTAGACTGCTGATTGGAGAGGAAATACCCAATCATTTTATCCTTTTTCAAGACTAGTTTTTCCAGTCCAGCACTGGCAGCAATCCATTTCAATCGTACGCTGTTGATCAGGTCTTGAGCTTCTTTTGGCAAGTCGCCAAACCTGTCTTTCAATTCCTTTTCAAATTTCAGCAGACCTTCTTCATCGCTAATAGAATTTAATTTGGTGTATAAACTCAAGCGCTCTTTGATGCTATTGATGTAGTGGTCTGGAAATAGAATTTCAAAATCAGTATCTATTTGAGCGTCTTTCACATAGACCTTTTCTTCTTCGTTGACTTCATCTTCGTACACCGATTTGAACTCGTTTTCTTTCAACTCGTGTATCGCTTCATTCAGAATTTTTTGATACGTATCAAAACCAATATCACTGATGAATCCACTTTGTTCTCCTCCAAGCAAATCTCCAGCTCCACGAATTTCTAAGTCTTTCATGGCGATGTTGATACCGCTTCCTAAATCTGAAAACTGTTCCAAGGCAGTTAAGCGTTTTCTGGCATCAGCAGTCATCACAGAGAGTGGCGGTGTGATCATATAGCAAAAAGCTTTTTTATTACTTCGGCCTACACGACCCCGCATCTGATGAAGATCGGACATGCCAAATTTATTAGCATCATTAATTAAAATTGTGTTGTCATTAGTCACATCCAATCCACTTTCTATAATGGTGGTGGAGACCAAGACATCAAATTCATTATTCATGAATTTTAGCATTAGCTGTTCCAGCTTCTTCCCCTCCATCTGGCCGTGTCCAATGCCTATTTTGGCATCAGGGACCAAGTGCTGAATCAATCCTGCCACTTCTTGGATGTTTTCAATTCTGTTGTTGATAAAGAACACCTGCCCTCCTCTTTGGATTTCATAAGACACTGCATCCCGAATCTGCTCTTCAGAAAACCGAATGACGTGAGTCTCTATAGGATAGCGATTGGGTGGTGGGGTTTTGATGGTCGATAAATCTCTTGCCGCCATCAAGCTAAATTGCAGTGTCCTCGGAATTGGCGTCGCCGTAAGCGTAAGGGTATCCACATTCGCTTTGATGGTTTTTAGTTTGTCTTTAACCGACACTCCAAATTTTTGTTCTTCATCAATGATTAAGAGCCCAAGATCTTTAAATTTTATAGCTTTATTCACCAGCTGATGTGTGCCAATCACGATGTCTATGCTGCCATTTTCTAGACCTTCTAAAACACCTTTTCGTTCTTTGGTTGTTCGGAATCTGTTGAGGTAATCCACGGTTACTGGAAACTCTTCCAGACGCTCAGAAAACGTTTTGTGGTGCTGAAAGGCAAGAATGGTAGTGGGGACCAAAACGGCAACCTGCTTGCCATTATCTACAGCTTTAAAAGCTGCACGAATGGCTACCTCTGTTTTGCCAAAGCCCACGTCTCCACACACCAAGCGATCCATAGGTTGTTCCTTTTCCATGTCGCTTTTCACAGCCTGTGTGGCAGTGCTTTGGTCTGGCGTATCTTCATAGATAAAGGAGGCTTCCAGCTCGTGCTGCAGATACGAGTCTGGCCCGTATTGATAGCCTTTTTCCAGCCTTCGTTTGGCGTAGAGTTTAATCAAATCGAAAGCTACTTTCTTAACTCTGGCTTTGGTCTTTTTCTTAAGGCTCTTCCAAGCCTTGCTGCCTAATTTATATATCTGAGGGGGCTTTCCGTCCTTTCCGTTGAATTTGGAAATCTTATGCAAGGAATGAATGCTGAGGTAAAGAATATCTCTGTCGCCGTAAATCAATTTGACCGCTTCCTGTATTTTGCCTTCCACATCAATTTTCTGTAGGCCGCCAAACTTTCCTATTCCATGGTCAATATGAGTTACATAATCTCCAACTTCTAGGCTGGTCAATTCTTTTAGTGTAATGGCTTGTTTTTTAGCATAGCCATTTTTCAGATGAAATTTATGGTAGCGATCAAAAATCTGATGGTCGGTGTAGCAAACTAGTTTGTTGGCTTCATCAATAAAGCCCTGATGCATAGAAAGTACTAGCGTTGTGTAATGCACCTCTTGGTCCTGGTCATCAAAAATATCCTTGAAGCGCTTGGCCTGCTGATCGCTTGTGCAAAGTATACAATTGTGGTA
>Ga0102927_1000039_pt1 | contig 25831 bp, 43 predicted proteins | sample SalPon1_A_H2O_MG_FD_78208 | JGI IMG/M metagenome (GOLD analysis project Ga0102927, IMG submission 78208) | Salt pond water microbial communities from South San Francisco under conditions of wetland restoration - Salt Pond MetaG R1_A_H2O_MG | ecosystem: Environmental > Aquatic > Non-marine Saline... | reverse complement strand
GATATTACAGTCTTGCAAGTCCTGTCTGGTCAAATTTTGGTCTAGAGCGCGGTCTTCCTATCAGCTGCTTCGGCAGCCATCTTGAAGACAGCATCGAGAGTATCCTCTTCACACACGCAGAGGTTGGGCAGATGACGAAGCTCGGGGGAGGGACGAGCGGATACTTCGGCAATCTTCGACCACGTGGCACGCCGATCACAAACAATGGTAAGAGTAACGGAAGCTATAGTTTCACAGAACTGTTCGACCGAGCCATCAATGTCATCAGCCAGGGCGAGACTCGACGGGGGCAGTTCGCTGGCTACATCGACATCGAGCACGGCGATCTAGATGAGTGGCTGAACATCAAGACAGAAGGGAACCCGGTGCAGGATATCTACTATGGAGTCATCGTCGGCGATGATTGGTTCCAGGCGATGATTGACGGCGACACAGAAAAACGCGACAAGTGGGCGAAGATCATCGAATCGCGAATCAACATCGGTGTCCCATACATCGTGTTCCGAGGGAATATGAACAAAGGGAAGCCACAGGTGTACAAGGATAAGGCGTGTGAGATCAATGCGTCGAACCTGTGCACCGAGATCGCACTTCCCGCCAATGCTGACGAGAGCTTTGTCTGTTGTCTGTCGAGCATGAATGCGCTGCACTACGACGACTGGAAGGACACCGATGCTGTCGAGACGTTGACATATTTCCTTGATGCAGTCATGCAGGAGTTCATCGACAAAACTGAAGGAACTGAATTCATGCAGCGCGCTCGACAGTTTGCGATGCGACACCGCGCTATCGGAATCGGTGTGCTCGGGTGGCACAGCTATCTTCAGCGGAACATGATTCCGTGGAACAGCATGGAGGCAATGCAAAAGAACAGTGAAGTGTTCCGAGCGATCAAGGAGAAGAGTTATGCCGCAAGTAGAGAGCTTGCAGACAAACTCGGGGAACCTGAGATGCTCGAAGGGTATGGCCGGCGTAACACAACGACGATGGCAGTCGCTCCGACAAAGTCGAGCAGTATCATCCTCGGACAGGTTAGCCCCAGTATCGAGCCATTGAAGTCGAACTACTTTGTTCGAGATGGCGCAAAGCTGAAAACAACACAGAAGAATAGATTCTTGGAGTCACTGCTTGAACAGAAGGGCAAAGATACACGAGATGTCTGGGATAGCATCATGGCACAAGATGGGAGCGTGCAACATCTTGACTTCTTGTCTGAGCATGAGAAAGAGGTCTTCCGAACCTTCGCAGAGATTCCACAGATGGCGATCATCAAGCAGGCAGCATCGAGACAGAAGTACATTGATCAGGCACAGAGTATCAATCTCTCCATCGACCCAGATGAGGTCAGCATCAAGGATATCAACAAGCTGTATATCGATGCATGGGAGAACGGTGTGAAAAGCCTGTACTATCAGAAGAGCGTGAATGCTGCACAGAAGTTCAGTCGTAACATCCTTGAATGTGCGGTCTGCGAGTCGTAGGTGAATCATGAACAACGATGAAACAATATCCGTAACTGATGTACATATCGACGTCCCAATCCATGACGATGTGCCCACATTTGAAGATTGGAGAGACGAACAATCATTCGAATACACGCGCATTCAAAGTGAAGTAGCCGATTACATCAACGGTGTTGTTGCGTATGAAACGCTCGACGAAGATCTATCGACCACTGCTGAAAAGAACGCAGATGCGATCACATCCGACGACGAGGTTGAGATTCACATCAACAACATGGATAGCGTTCTTGACACATTAGATATTGCACATGGGTCTGACCCATCTTCGATGGTTGAATCGCACCTGGCTCAATATATTGTAGCTCGTGTGACGTACCACGCCAAGGAATTATAATAATAATACATAATAAAAACGATAACGGCACCGAAAGAGTTAAATACGTGCCCGATTTATTGTAGTATAGCGGTATGAGTAATCCAATCCACCATAAATGCAGGAAATCAACCTATTCTTCCTTTCGGCGAGCATTGCCATCGGTCTCATCGGTGTGTACCTTGGCTGGCTCGCGCGGGGAGGAGTACTAAGTCTATCAGAAGAGCGAGTCCAGATATTCATCAGTTTGGTGATAACGATCATCTGGGCAAGTAGTGTGGTTGCGAGTATACTCTCTCCAACACACACAGTCTCACCAGCAGTGCACGTCATCATGGGATTGGTGGCGGCATACTTTTTCAAAAAGGATATTCTTAACATACAAGTAGGACAACAATAATGAACATCAATATTGGACGATTCTTTGTGATCGTTCTTTTCGTACTGGCTTTCACGACTATCGGCTGGCTTACACCAGCACTATATGCAACGTATGCTCCACAGGATACGTTCATCGAAGCGAACTCATTTGTAGCACCAGACACCACTGTGAACACACAAAAGCACACTGTGTGTTTCGATCGAAATATTCATCAAGATTCTACGGGCGGTATCATCATGGAGATGTATCTAGTACCCGAAGAAGGAACACCGATATACATACAGTCGACACAACAATCGAAATATTTCCAAGAAGGTACACTTACAGAAATTATCGCTGTTAATCTGCCAAGAGATATTGAAGCAGGTGAATACTACTACCAGCGAATCTATCAGATGGAATTGGTGAACGGTCGAGTCACTAGAACGTTCACATTCAATTCTAATACATTCGAGATAACGAACACCTCAACGCCGTCGCAGTCCTGTTATCAACCATAACATTTAAATACTAGCACAACATAGTGCCATGTATGGACACACCACAGGACCCCAATCAGTGTGAGGTCTGTGAGACAAATCTCTTTGAGCTTGAAGGGAGTTGGTACTGTCCGTCGTGCGATTCTATCTCTGGTTTTGAATTAGTCGAAGAAGAAGACGATCAGCGAAGTCTTTTTGAATTGTAATTACGGCGACAGGCGGTTCGGCCCATGTTCTTCATAGTAGTTGAAGCTGTAGGGCATCCACTCTTTTAATTCTTTGAGCAACATATTACTCAATTTTCGAATCTCCCACTGTGCATCAGCTTTTCTTCGCATATCCAAAAGATGCAAAAATGTCCTTGCATTACCAGTGAATGTCATATTGACTCGGGTTCCGATTGGTAACACCATGCGAGCATCTTCTTTTGGAATGCCCGCCTCGATCATATCATCGTAAAGGTCAAACGCATTCATCGTCATATAATGGAAGGAATTCCTCCAATAACTACGAATCTCTTCATCGAGCTCGACAAGACCGGTCTCCCGCGAGAAATGCTCACCGGCTCTGATCGATGCGGGCACGATCGACCCAGCGTTACCCAGGTTCGCGTAGCGCATGCTCTGCACATCGAAGGATAGTTGCCTATGCCGGGTTATCTGTGCCATCAGAGAGCGGCTCACGCCACTCACAGCGAATGTGATATGTGGGTGCTCCCACAAACCATAGTGCCCCCGACTCAATTGCTTGTGGATGAAACTGACCTTTGCTCCTTCGAGCGCCAGCTCGCGCGATGGAATGCCACCATCTTGATATGCAGCGATGTCATCGGTGAGTGATGCATTTGTGGTCTGCTCTGCTGCAATACTGATGTGCTCATCTCCATACGTGACAGATGACATCAAATCCTCGAAGTGTGTATCACAGATATATCCCTCATAATAATCTCCTCTGCCAGCCTCACAGACGAGCTGTTCTGGATTCTCTGTTGCCCGAAGAACATTTACTTCCATATACATACGATTGTATGTACTGCGACTATAAAAAGATTGTGTTACTCGCGCCCGTGTGCGCCATTCCGCCAGACCGTGTTCCCTGTGACCTCGATGAACTCTGCGTTGTCTTGAGCATCTTGCACGTTGTCCGCTCCACAATAACTGATTGCTGATCGGATGCCATCCTGATATCGATTGAGCAGCGACGCAACAGAGCCATTCATCGGACGAGTGAAGCTCTCACCTTCGACCATGCTCGCATCTCCGTACATATCGACCTGTGCAGACTCTGACGCCATCCCTCGGAACAGTTTGTCTCCATGTGCCGTCACAGGAGCCGCAGATTCCTCACAGACAGCGAGCTCTCCTCCCATGATGAGCGCGTCGGCCCCTGCGAGTAATGCCTTGCTAGCGTCGCCTGGCGTCCGTATGCCGCCATCAGCGACGACGGTGACATCAGTATCGTCTACGATTGGTGCAACATCCATGAGCGCTGTGATCTGTGGAACGCCAACACCTGTGTTGACACGTGTTGTACACGCAGAACCGCTCCCAACACCGACCCGAAGACTATCGGCTCCCGCCTCGATCAAGTCGTGGGCCGCCTCTGCTGTGGCAATGGTCCCTGCCATGACCGGACCATCGATCGATTCTATTGTGTCTATCGCAGCATCATGATGCGCATGCGCGACATCCACACAGATAAAGTCTGCTCCTGCGCCCAACAACATATCTGGAACGACTCCATTCTCATTGATTCCGATGGCTGCTCCAAATGTTGTATCATCGCTGACAGATTCCGCCATCGCTATCCGGTCATCAAGCGATAAGAATCTGTGCAAAATGCCGACACCACCTGCCTCCCACATCACCTCTGCCATATGTGCATCAGTCACTGTGTCCATCGGAGATGCAACAATCGGCACATCAAGTTGAACATCATCAAACAAAGAAACTGATGTTGATATATCATGGCGCGACTCGACAGATGATCGTTGTGGAACGATAAGTACGTCGTCGAACGTCAGCCCACGATCACGTAACTTCATACCGGATATGTATAGAAGTCGAGTGTACTTAAGTGTTTTGCTCCGTATCGTCTTCAACAATATCGATAGCACCGCGAGCAATATCGAGGACCGCATCATCCAGTGCATCTAACGATTCTAGCACACTGAATATCTCTTCTGTATCTACCTCGTGTTTTACGACAGATGCATCATGTATATCTTCAGATGCCGCCATTGCCGCAAGAATGTGTCCTGCGCGTTCTTTGGCCTCAGTCGACGAGACAATATCATCCGATACAATGCGGACGGTGAAATAATGTGTGTTCGTCATTCTCTCGTCAGTGGAGCACTGTAGACACCTGTTGTCTCACACGCGGAACAGTACACTGAGTATCTCGCGTTATAGCCACTCATGCTCGGTACAAGGCGCACACGAGCCGTGGCAGTCTGACCACAGTTCACGCACTCTGCTGGGATAACTGGCGGCTGTGGCTCTGCGAATGCAGGTGGCATGATGTCTTCATTAGGCGGCTCGACCTCGATATACATGATATCTCCATCCTCACCATCAGGATATGTGATATTCAATTTATCGTGGTCTTTCAATAACTTGATAGCCGTGATAATCTTTGCCAACGCCATCTTGTGTGAGTCAATATCCTCGATGTATGCCTGCCAGAACTCATGGTCAGGGTCGAGAATCGTCCCAGTTTCATTCTCTTCGTTATGCTCTTTACCGATTGGTGTGATACCGAGCATATGCGGTACAAGAACAGGACCTAAGCGTGCATCGTTTATTTCTCGACCGTGCATCGTCTGATAGATGTGCTCCGCAACAACATCTTGCAGATCGCGCATCGTATTCTCCATATCAGACAATAGTCAGCCGAGGCATATAAAGTTTACTCTGGTGGGGTGTCATCGTATGCATATGTTGTGTGAACACCATCATCATCGATTTCTGTCGCAGCATATTCGTTGAAGAACTCCAACAGCTCTTTAAATTGTCTCTTCTGCTTGTCCGTACCATGCTTCTCGACAGTACGTCGAGCCTCATCCGAGGTGTATATGCTCCCGCCTTCATCAGAGAGATAGTAGTCAAGTCGTTTCTTGTCTATCTCACGCCACCCGTGGATGGCGAAGCGGTATGCATGGTCGCTCTCATCTATCAACACCAAGAATAACTCTTGATCACTTTGATAGAGAAAGTCGCCCTTCTCCATTAGTTTAAATATAGGACGCCGGGTATTTAAGTGTTTCGGCCATTAGTTCACTTTCTTCGGCGGAGCCTCGACCGTGACTGTCACCGACAACGGTTCACCACCCTCGCTCGTGAGTGTGCGCGTCTTGAACAATCCGAGGCTACTCAGTTTGCGAAGCGCCTTCTCGATCTCTCGTTCTGTATCCTGTGGTGTCTCGACCCACCCATCGGGGCCGTATGCCCACACCTCGTGCTCAGGGTCGAGCACTGTGCCTCGAACAGGGACGCTGTCATCATCTTCTCCGAGCGGCACGATGCCGATTAGTTCACGTGGTGTCGGGTCATGCTGGTCCAGATTCTCGATGATTGCATCGTGTACAGTGTCGCGGAGCATCTCCAGCACAGTCTCTTCGTGTGGTGCGAGGTCGACGATGCGACCATCCTTGGTCTCCCCGAGTGTCACCTGTGCCTCTGTAGCATTCCCACCAGAACTGACATCCTCTGTGTGTAAGAAGTCCGACGCCTTCGGTGTAAGTTCGTTGTTCAACCGACGGGCGGTCTCAATGAACTCATCGTGTGTGAATGGGTCTATCGTCCCATCGAACAGTTCCTTGAATGCATCGCTGATATTGAACTTCCCGAGATTCTGCCAGCTTGTGAACTTATACAGATGTCGACCATTCTCTCCCGCCCGCTCCATCTTCTCGACAAGACCGTTATCTTCGAGGTCAGCCAACATCTGCTCGATTTGTGTCTTCTTCACGAACGAACTGTTCGTCTCTCGCAGGTAGCCCATGATCGACCGAGGCTGGCCAGCAGAGTCATCTGGATGCTTTATCGGAGCAGCGTTCTGTGTACCTCCGACCTCCTCGATGGCCAGACAGATAGCACGGCGCTTTCGGTCGAGCTGGTGTGTTGTCGCCATCAGCACATCTCTGCACGCCATGACATTCGCCAAGTCCTGTGGCTCTGCGATGATCGCATCGATGTACCCTTCGTTGTGCACCTGTATTGTCTTCGTCTCACGGTTCTTATGATTCAGCAGTGCAGACGCTCGGACAAGATTCGCCACCATCTTCGCCACACGGTTCGTCTCTGATCGATCGATATCGAAGATATCCTTCACCGCATCATAGAATGACATATCGCCGAACTCTCCTTCCCCCGCGGGAATCTTCACCCATGAATCCTTTGGAAGACTACGGAAGTGTGCTTGCAGCGCCTTCCGTCCATCTTCAAAGTCATACATGTACTCTATATCAGAGCCACCGAATGAGATGAATGAGTGGCCCCAATGAGTCCGAGCAACACCGTCATTCTTCTCCGACGATTCGTGCACAGGAATCTTCAAGAGCCGGTCCCACATCTCGAAGTCAGGGTCATACTGTGCATACAGGAACCAATATGGAATCGCCGTTCGGATAATCTCATCGACCTGTCGGTCGGCCCCCTCACCATCACCTGTAACCTTATACCGGAACTCTTCGTCCTCTCCGCCATGCAACGACTTGAGAATCTCGATGATCTCATCAGACGGCTTCTGTAGTTCGTCAAGGCTCGCGATGTATGCGTCTTCCCATGTGTCGTCGTAGATGATCGACTTCTCTGACCCAGATGTTGCCTGATACAGATACTCATCGGGCAGAAGTTCATCCACTGTGTTCTGTAAGTGTGACTTCCCACTACCCGCCGTACCGATGAGAACTCCACTCACATAATGCTTTCCTGACTTCATGAACCCCGTCACGTACCCCAATGTCGTCAAGACAAATTGCTGTTCATTCTTCACCGTTCGAGAGCGTGTGTATGCAATCAAGTCATCGACAACGTTGTCCGATAGTTCATAGTCAAAATCGTCATCTTCGCCTGACACCTCTTTCTTCGCATCATGACGTAGATTGAACTTAGACATCTATACCATAATGAGGCGTTCACACTATAAAAGTATTTCGGCAGCAATCGATAAAAAAAAGTTACGTGGTGCTTACTGTCCAGCCTTCGCCTGAATGAGTCCGACCATCCGCTCGATGTTCGGATTGTCCGAAAGATCGCCTGCGTTCTGCTCGATGTTACTGATGATAGTCGACTCATCGTCAGCGAGTCCCTCGGAGATATACTGCTGGACAAACTCCCAATCACTGTCGGGCAGATTGCCTGCTGTGGGGTCGAAACGCCATTCAAGGAACGAATAGCCGACAGGCTCACCAGTCGTTGGTGTGATCGTCTCCTCTGTCTCCATGTCGAAGACTGTGTACCACATCATGTCGCGTGTCTCGTCGGACTCATCAGCGACGCGCTCTGCGAAGTCCTCGTCGACCTCGCTCCGGCGAGTCACCATGAACCCGACCTCGGTCCCATACAGCTCCTCGCGAAGCTCAGGGTTGCGAGCATAGCGTCGATTCACCTCTGCGTCAGTGTCGTCCGTCGCATACTCGATGAGGCCGCCGTTCACACGACCGGTCTGCTCATCCATGCCAGCAAGTGTGTCGCCGTTGACATCAAGCTTTCGCGCAACGCTGACAGAGGCCGACCGATCGACCACAAGAATGACACGCTCGTCCAACTCTGTGAGCGTCTCTTCGACACCATACTGGTTACCGCTGATGCTGACAGCATCTCCGTCGTACTTCTCCGATGTGTTGTCATCGTCGAAGTTAACAACGCGGTACTCTGTGTAATCTTCGTCGTCTGTCTTTACAATTGTTGCACCAGCAAGACCCTCGTCATCGTCGGTGATGACACGGAGGTCGTCCAAGACAAGACCAAGGTAGCCCTGGTCCCGCCGACCATTGTTGTTCGACTCATCGGGGAATCGAATGATCGGATTGCCCTCGTCAGCAGGGAACGTGCCTGCGACAAGCGTCGTGGGATAGAACTTGACGAACGGCATGGACCCGAAGTCCACATCGATCTGGTCAAGCGTCTCACGAGTCTCGGAAGAGCTGATTGCAACTTCCTGTACTTCTTCTGCTACTGCATCTCTGAAACTCATATGTGCTTGTAGGCGATTACGGAATCGCGTATTCACCTCCGATTCCACCACGCCTGATAGGAGATAGGAAATACAGTGACTTAAAGGTTACGGTTCTTCGTGCTATTCGTTCGCAAGAGACGCCCTATCATCGTCTGACGTGATGATGTGCGCGTGCCAGTGATCAGGGACCATCCCCATGCGTACCTCAAGCTCAATATCCTCTCCGAACATAACACTCGATAGATGTCGCGCCGCCCACTCTTCGTCAGAGTCGATGGCCTTCTTGTGGTCCTTCAAGACGATGAATGGCCCGCCAGACAGCTTTTCGGCGACCACAAACTGTGGTGTCTCGATGTACCAATGCGTCTTCTTCTCCATCTTACACAGCATACAATCATCTTGTGCCCGCTTCCACTCACCGAGATACCGTGGCTTCATCGCCATAGACGTGACTCCGTCGTCTGCTCACATTCGACACACTTGAAGTACGATGTGAGAGAATCTGCAGATGCTAGTACTATCGGGTCTTTCGTCGATTCACACTTTGGACACTGCATATGTAATGTATGTGTCCATGGTGTAATAAATGTTTCGCTAGATACTCTGACCAGGCTCGACCTCGATGACCGGAATATCAGGGCTCACCTCTAGAATCTCTTCACATGGGAAGTACACAGCACGCTTGTCCTCTTTGACCCCAGAGGCAGACTTGTCTGCTTCATGTAGCAGCCATTGATTATCCGTGCTCGGTGTCATGCCTTCACCCCACGGACCCATGTGACCGTGAATCATGAGATACACATCATTCGGAACTCCGCCGATCTTCTTCGCCACATTCGCAGCGATGATGTCATGATTTTTAACCGTGTGGTAATTGTTATCCGACGGCCATCCATACTTCATCATATCGTGCAGGAGCGCCGCCGCCTTACCATACTCTCGATCTCGATCTGAGATGAGACCAGCATGTAACTTCGATTGCGAGATGTTCACATATGCCGCGAACACACGCTTCGTATGAATTACATTTCCCCACTCCCCGTGTTCGTCCGCAGCATGATACTTCCCCGAGCTCGATGAACCGCGCTCCCAGAAGTAATCTGGACATCCATCGAGATAGGTTCGTATCACAGCATCGCGTGCGTCGTCGTCTTCAATCGCCCATATCTCAGGTAATCGACGCTCAAGCTCATCCTCCGAGAAGAGGCTGTTGTCGATTCGATTGATTCTGTCTATTTTGGCCATATTAGAGCGTGTGTATATGCCGCATCACAATGAGCAACAACATAAATGCGAACACTGTGAAACTCATCGTGGGTAGTACGCCTCACACATATTTAAATCTTTCTATCTCTCGCTATATACAGCGCCTGCTTGGCTAATTCATGCGCTTTTTGATTCTGCACGCGACTACACCAACGAACGTCTGCTGTGTCGAACTTTGTCATCAGCCACTCAACCGACTCCTTCCGTTCCTCCCACTTTCCCCATACATCAGCATTACCGCGCATCTTCTCGACCATCGGTTCTGCATCGCTGTAGACGATGCACTCATCGACCAATTCTGCGTAGTGTGTGGCCGCCCAGAAGCCTCGAACAAGCGCATAGAACTCAGCATCCATCGATGAGAATCTGCCTGTCATTATGTGCTTACCCTCATCTTGATAGGCGCCGCTGATATGATACCCGAGCCCTACAGCCTCATCACCACGAGACGCATCTGTCCGAACGATGATGGTGCTCATGCGTTCGCGACACTCTTGCCATAGCGGTATGCATGTGGATACCGATCGACGATATCATCGTACCACGACGGTTCTCCTGCTGACCACTCGAACCAATCAAGATGGCTTTTCACACAGACGATATATTTCCGATACGTTTCGACCACACTCTCTTCGACACAGAAATCGAGCACACATTTTGGACGAGCAGTCCGCCCCAGATGTGGGAGCGCTTCATCTACGATGTTGTCAACATGTGCCGTCGCAATCTGTACGATTGTCTTGTGCACCGCACCATCCTCCCAGAGTTCCCACGCTGCATCATCGCCCATAGCAACGATATCATCATATGTATATCCATAATAATGATTGTGTAGCGCGCTCATATAGTCGACAAGCCAGAACCAATTGTCAGCCGACTCTCCGGCCCAGCGACTGATCGGATGGTGATTATATCCGGGTCCATACGGCGACACATGTCCGAGACCATTGTTGTGCAATGCGGAGCACAGACACTGGCCGGATTCTAGAATGATCTTCGTATATCGTGTTGGATGCGCCTCTGCCGCCGCATGCAGGTCATGATCTAACCAGAATACGTTCATACTCCCAGTATGCAGTACGGGGTTAAAAAGTTTTTGTAAGGCCGCGCTCTTCCGCAATAATTTGCGCTGGCCATCGCCGCCATGATTCATAGCCCTTTCGATATGGGTATGGCCGCCCGGTGAGTTCTCCGAGTGAATCGCTGTTGTGTATCTTCATCATCGCCAATGCATACGATGTATTACCGAGGCATTGATATGTTTGTAGGGGCATATCCAACTCGTCTTCCATCAAGCCGAGCTTGATCCAGTGCCACCCACCGACTGCATCAACCGTGACAATCTCATCGGTTGTACCGAACATCGGCTTGAAATAGTATGTGAATACCGGCTGACCATCATGGTCGCACTCATCACCATCAAGTGAGAGCCCGCACATGTCACACAGGTCATCCGTCATGCGTCATCTTCGTCGTATATCCGTTTAAGTCTTTCGCCCTTATTCCAGATGAGCATGCCGCCCTCATCGTCGCGATCATGTGCATACTGCATCGGTGGTATGTCTTTCACAGAATCGTATAGCGGGCCTTTCATCATGCTATCGACCATAGACGATGGGCCAAGCCATGCGTATTGCTCGACTGGATATTCAATCTCTTCTGCCATTTCGTCGAGCACATCCCAATGATATCCTGCCACCGACTCAACCTCGACCATATCTTGCGCATCGATCGATAGAAACAGCTGTGGCTCGACAATTCGACCTGCGTGTCCACATGTGTCTCCACTATATGACAAACCGCAGTACTCACAGCCATCCGGAACGACGAAACTGAATCCGCTCACAAGCCTAGATAATCGAGTAGGTCGTTCGCTTCTATCTCTGCTAGCTTGTGTCGTCCCTGCTTCTTCAAAGCACGGATGTTCTTCAGCTTTCGCTTGATATATTCTGTGTCGTTAGGTGAGTCTCGCGCGCTCATATCTGGATTGTTGTGTAATCAAGAACGCCCTTTCGAGTCAAACTTGATATCGTCTTCCGCTGTGTCTCTCGAAGAGAACTATTCATCTCCATGAACTCCGACAGTGTGATATCCCCAGATGCGATTATCTGTGATACATACCACTTCTCTAACGTCGTGAGTTCGATTGACATCTAGAGCGTGACATCATCGCTGACCTCTGTGTCAAAGCCAGCGAACTCCCACAATTCGAGCGCCTCCTCGACACAATCAGTATCGATGGTCCATGCGCCATCACCCTCGCCGAGTGCATTCGGATTCCACGACGCATGCGACGCGAACTCGTCCGAGAAGTCGAAGGACTCCAGCACATCGAAGACCTCCATCAGTTCAGATGTCTTCGTGTTCGTCCCGCGAGTCTCGGCCTTCTTCTTGAGTGAACCGTACTCCGCAATCTCGTCACTGTAGTTATTCCACGGGATGAACTTCATATAATACCGACTCTCATACGGCGAGTCGATGACCGCCTTCTCGCCGAACTGTGTCTCGATAACCTCAACCACCTTAATTGTATTATCTGCCATACATAGCAGAATAAGAGGTATACCTACTTAAAGCTTTCGTCTGTAAAAAAAATAGAGTGAGCCGAACTAGAACTGTGCGTCGAGGTGGCGCGCCATCGAATCAGGGATAGGCGCCATCGACTCTGCCCGATCAACATCAGGCGCACCAGAGACACCGCGTCGAGCCAGTTCGCCGAGACCACAATGACAATTTGGATTCGCTTCCATCGATGCAGCCTCTTCGTCGCTCATGTCGAACGTGTCGGATGCACGGTGCTTTGTCGTGTCGTGGTTGTGGACCAGGCCACACTTCTCGTGCACGCACTTGAAGCCACCGACAGAGAAGCCCTCTGCGACCTCATCGATGGTCTCGTGCAGCACATCAGCGCCAACAATCTCAGGGGTTGTGCCAACTGTGATTGACGGCGACGTTGTCTTCCGCTCAATCTGTTCAGCGTCGATCATATCGTATGTTTGATTCATACTGGTTCGTCACCCATATGTACATTATCGGTGCCATCATATAAGTCTTTCGGTTCCTCGATCATGTCGTCGAGATACTCCTGCATGTGGTCTGAGTCGATGTTGGCCTCAGACATATCTCCAAGCACAGCGACAACCTTGCCGCCTTGCATCAGGAGGATGACACCATATCTGGGCGAGCATCGTGCCTCGTCATAGCTGTGGTTCTCGACCTCACATGGGACAGACTGTTCCCACAGGTCAGTCATGCTGAGATGTATCTCTCCGGTCCGCTGCATCAAGCGGAGGTCGCTATGCGCAGTCGCCAGTTCGTCCTGCATCAGATGTCGAACGTATCGACCGACGGCGTGTCCGACTCTTCTGGCGGCATACCTGTGAGCTCATCGACAGATGAATAGCGGTCCACGTAGTACCAGAACGGCTTATCTGGATGATACTGTCGACGGTGGAGCAGCCACTTGACCTTTGCGAGGAACAGTACCTCGCGTTCCGTCATCCGATACTGCACTCCAGACAGTGTGATGTTCACCGGTTGAATCGGGACGATACTCGACAGCTGCATGAACTCATATGACTGGTCGACAACCTCGATTCCCATGCCGGTCCGAATCTTATCTGGCTCATTCGGGTCGTCGTGCTTGACATACATCGATGCCGACCAATTCACCAAGTACAGGTCATCGATCAGCCAACCACGCTCGTCAATCTCTATCCGATCATCTTCCTCGAACGTCGGCAGCAGCACATTGATGATATCCCTGCGCACCTGTGACGCCATGATGTCATCGTACACAGACAGTACACCAGTGATATCACCACTTGTGAGCGCATTGTACAGCGCTTCGAGCACGCTCTCTGTCTGTCGTGGTGTCGTCTCTACCGTCGATCCGTTGTACAGGATGATGTATCGATACATGTCGACCGTCGGGGCGATGATAAGTTCTGGGTCGCTGTCAGAGAGAACAATCGCTTCATTGTTCTCGAAGAACCCGCGAAGGCCATCGTCGAACGGAAGCTCATGCTCCGGGTCATACAGCAGGATGTTCTCTCGGCTGCCAGTGATAAGCTGTGGTTGCCCACTCTCATCGATCACCGTGAACTGCTCTAACTCACCGGTCTCTTTGTTGTGAGACACGTCGATTATATCCACCATGATTGTATATTGTTGGGTGCCTATTTAGTTCTTTTGCTTGTATCCTTCCGCACGCTCGACCTTGACCAGGCCTCGACCAATGTCGAAGTCGACCTTCACATCAAGGTCATAGCATCCTGTCCGATACTTGTAATGCAACACATCCGGCTCATCCGTGACCTTCTCAGTCAAGACGCCGGCACGTATCGGCTCATTTGCATATCGTGCGACAACGGTGTGCTCATCCTCCGATGACGGTGGGTCGACCATTACCCAACCCTCGCCATCCAATTCACGAAGCATCGGGCACCTCATACGGACTCAGACCCATGTCGTGTGCCTGTGCCATCGTCTCGATGAGTTCGAACCCACCAGCAGATAACGTCACATTAACATTCAGCAGTGCCTGAATCGCTGTGGTTTCTTCTGACCAATTATGCAGACGTGCGTGTGTGTACAAGATGTAGTCAGATGTGAAGTACCGGTCAGTGACAAAATGCTTCAATCCAACATCTCCCTTGATGCTGATGAAGTCGTCACGGTTCTCCTTTTCGAGTTCCACCATCGCAGGTTCGACGTGGTGCATATCCACCTTGTCGATGGGTGCATATATCATCTCATCGCGATCTGGGATACGCTCATCGCCTCGATATCGTCCGCGTGATATCTGCTCGATAGTGTCGCTTGCGATAACATCCATGACCTTCGAACGGATTGATGGCTCCATCAAACGATCTTTAACGTCTGAATGAACCGTATGGAATACGACATTCGACAGGTCGTCGTCGTCCATTGTGATTGTACCACGTGATGTCTCGATCTCGTAGTTCATCGACGCTTCGAGATAATCATCGATGTGGTAGACGTGGCTTGACTGATTCAAGTATTCATACGTCGACTTGTTGCAGTTCGCTAGCGCCACTGTTGTGTCATCATCGCTCGTCGAGGTAAGATGCCAGTAGTCTGTCATGTTCTTATCCGTTGTGGTCGGGAATAGGACAAGCGTATCGATAGGTGGGAAGTTCCCGGCTTGACCCATTGTCCGGAACATCTTCAAGATGTTCTCTGCGACCATGTGCGACTTCTTTCGACTACGCGTCCCACGAGAGACGATGAGCGTCTTCTTGTGTGGCTGACGAGACGTGTTTCGCGACGGGTTTGGCTTCTTTGGCTTCGAAGATGAATTCGATGACCCGATGACATCCTGAATCTCACTTTCTGATAAACGGTCTCCATAGAGCTTCTGAATCTTCTTAGAGCCATGTGGTAGCTCCTTGAGCTTCTTCCAGCCAAGAACATCCTCATACTCAGTGTACTCATCGACAACAACGATGACATTGTTCTCATTGAGTGCCCATGCGAGTCGAACCTTCTTGTCTGACGTGAGAGACTTCGCCATGTAGACATCTCCCTCTTCGCCAGCCCGTGTGATCACATCCGACACGTATGTCGTGATGCGGTTACCCTTTCGTGACACTGAGTTCGCACCGACATTCCGTCGAGCAAGCGATGCGTCCATCCGTCGATCAAGGAAGTTCAACATGTCATCGAACGTGTTGATATCGTTAGATGATATCTCAGATTCGTAGTCTGTCTCCATATCGTACCCGAGAGTGAGCAGCGACTCAATGAGCTTCGCCCCATCGTGCGAGTACGCCATCTTTCGCATGACGGTCGCTGTCTGGGTCGAGATATTCGCACCGAAGCGATCGCCGACAGCATCGGCAAGTGCGTCTCCTCGCTTTCGCATCGCAAGCTTCTTCATGCCGCGAATAGCGACATCCATCGGGTCGCCCGATGTGCTGATCTCCAGTCCGTGCTCTCTGTCTTGTTCTATGATTGACATTATTCCCACCCCAGATTGATCGTCGTAAAGTAGTCGTCCGGTTCTATCTGCTGAATCGCCCTGATCGTATCATCCGCGTCGTCGATCTCTTCGTAGACCTCACGGACGCGCTGGTCGAACAATTCGCTGAACAGCGACGCCAGGTACTCCCAGAACACCGTGTGTGACTGTAACCGATCACGGTCCGATGTTGGCTGCGGCAAGCAGAGGTCACCCGTCCCTCTGTCGATATCATATGCCGTCAGTTCAGACTCAGGGACATAGTGCTCCGCCCGACCCTTCGGCATCTGCTCCCAGCGAGTCACAGAGACAACCTGCTTCCCCTCGTGTGGACCGAAGATGACAGTAGCGTCGCCACCGACATCCGCCGATGTAAGGTTCGACTTCTGGATGTATGTGTACTTCGATGGCAGCGGCTTACCCGATGTAAGCACCTCGTCTTTGACGACCATCTTTCCAGTGTTCGGCCCAGATGTGACCTCCTGTCCGACGATATCGGCGTTGTTCAGCAGGTCCTTCGTGATGTATGGTTCACGCTCTTCTTTGAGCATCTCGTTGTAGTCAGAGGTCGAGATAGGCATCAGTCCCTCATTCCCGTTTGTCGACTTGACGACACGCCCTGATTCATCAAGCAGTCGTACATCGAATGCGAACGGCGAGTCATGTCGGTTCGTCGAGAATCGACCATCATTCCGATCGATCTCCATGCTGAGCAGCAATGTCTTGCCGCTTGCATCAGGAGATGCATATGCCTCAAAGTAGCCCTCTTTCCGAAGGCCGAGGCACAGACGGTCATCTGTGTATTGCTCATACAGCTTCCTGTCACCGTAATCCTCTTGGAACTCCACTGCACCGTCTGTCCCGATCTCCTCGTATCGGACAGGCACACGCATCCACGCAGCATACGTCTCGATGGCAGAGCGGATATCACCTGCACCGATATCGCTCTTCGGTGTCATCTGGAATGATGTGCCATATTCATCGTTATCGAGTGAGCCGCGAATCGGCTCCACACCCGCGAGCGTGACATAATACGCAGCGTTGTCATCATTCAAACGCGAGTGACTTGTCATCAGCATCGCGTTATCGAGACCGACGAGCTTGACGAATGACAGCGCACCCATGCCGAACTGGCCGGACTTACTGCCATCATCCCGAGCAGCGCTGTGGCCGATCTGCCGGAAAATCTTGTCCACCTCGACTGCCGCCATGCCGATACCGTTATCTTTGATAACGATCTTGTTCTCCTTCTTGTTATACTCGACCTCGACCTTCGGCTGATAGCTGTCCGCCACAATCATGTCATCGTATGGCGACGCTGTTGGGTCAGCGATATAGTCTTCGACCTTCAAACAGGCAGTCTCTGCGTTCGCCAGATACTCACGCAGTGTCGCGTGCCACGATTCGTACAGGTCATCTGCGACCCGTCGAATCAGGTGACGAAGGTCTGCCTCGAAGGCTTGTGCTTCCTCCCCGAAGGGATGGTCCTCCCCTGCCGCATCGATGTTCCGATGTTCAACGCTTGTGATACCGCGCTGAAAGTGCGGAACGAATGTATCTTCACTCATGCTACACCCTCATGTTTACCGGGTGTATACTTAACTCTTTCTATTCACCGGGCCAGTTCGCTGCACTGATACTGATGATGCCTGCGCCAAGCTCTGGCTTATCGATCAGTTCGAGTAGTTCAGACACGTCTGGTTGTCCGACGCGCTGTCCGCACTCCATGCATATGACATGATAGCGTCCGCCACCACCCTCGTGCGTGATACGGATATGCGTGCGCTCATCGCATGTGCAGTCAGACATGCCAGTTATCGCCACCAGCAATACCGTCGGTGAACCGAGACTGTGACTCGCGGTCGGCCACATCGCGCGATGGAGGCTTCTGCTTCGTCGACAGCTTGCCGACCACAGGGCAATCATGCATCTTCAAGATGGACTCCCAGTGATCGTGCGAGTCGGTCTTCTTGTCATAGATGCGTGGCTGGTCAGCCCGCTTCTGGACATTCCATTCGACACGAGATGCAATCGGCACCATCGCCTCACCTGCAGCCCACGTGTGCGTCACATCGGGGTGCTCCGGTGCCCAAACGACCATGCTCGGGTCCTTTGCAGCCTTGTCCGGCTTGACCGGAATCTTGTCGAGGCGGTCAGTCTCCGGCATCGGGACCTCCTCGAAATGGCGCGGAAGAAATGGGAAGTGTGTGCGACCCTCTATCGCGTCAGCATCTTCGCGCTCTGGCTCGACCGACTTCATCCCATTATCGTGAGATGCGTCGTTATCCTTCGACAATGAATAGAAATCGAAGAGGTCCATCTCCACCTCCATCTGGTCGAGGTTCTCCCATGGAACCATGACACCCTCTGTCTCGATTACGAGCACCGCGTCGCCCTCATCGTGGATGGTGCGCTCCCACATGCCATCAGCATACTGGTCTGGGTCTGCGACCTTCCACCAGCACGAGAACATCGTGTTCTTCTGATACTCCAGCTCCGCGCGTCGCGCAATCGCATCGCGTGCGTCTTCGTTCAATGCGTACAGCTTGTTGTTCAGGCGAACGGTGTACGTTGCATCTGAACTATCTGTGTTCTCACTCATCTGTGGTGGTATCTTTATCGGATAGGTACTTAACACTTTCGACCGGTGATCGAACGGGTGTGATGTCCGGCATCTCGTGCACGATGGTGTCCTCTATGCGCTCAGGCGTGTGATTCGGACAGTTCGCATTATGCACACGAACACCGTCTGTCTTCATCGCACCGAGTGGGCTGATGTTGCTCCACCATGATGCATTGGCAGCATCGACATTATCGAACAGTTCGCTTCGTGAGCACATCCGACATCGCAACAAGATGCGAATAGTGTACATTGTCTATATATACATTACGGGTTCTACTATATAAACCTTTTGTTTATTCACCGAAACACTTAAATACCTCGAATGAGATATGCGTGCATTGTGGAAGATATCACCATCATTTATATCATCATCGCACTTATCTGTGCAAAGGCGTTCGTTTCTTTGTATGATATGTACAGCCGCAAGCGCCTTGAAAGGCGCATAGCGGCTATCCTCATCGATGAGTACCTTAAGGGAAAGAACTAAATATCATACAAACATCCTTACATAGTACACTATGACAATCGGGCGAACAGAAGACGAGATTCGGCAACACATCGACCGCGTATTGCGACATGAGTTCCCACAGATCGCCATGCATGGTGGTGTGGCAGAGGTGGTCGGCCTTGACACAGAGACGGGTGAGGTCGACATCGTGCTTGGCGCATCGTGCAATGGATGCGGTATCTCTGGTATGACGATGGCCGCACTTCAGCGTCGTATACCAGCATCGGTCGAGGAGGTGACACACGTGCGTGTGAGTGAGACATCGTCGTTCGGGACAGAGGGTCCGTCTGACCTCTCTGATGTTCCATTCTAACCGAAAGATACTTATGCTACCGACGTGTATATAAAATATGGATGAGCGCGAGATAACCAGCGAGCAACTTGAGATGCTACAACAACAGCATGCCCGGCCATCTGTGCGAGGTATGCTACCTAGTGTCCCACACACAGGCGCAGGTGTTGTAGCATTACCGTTCTTTGCACTCGGCGCAGAAGCATTGGTCAATCAGCAGTCCATATATAATGTGATCGATGCAGCGTTCAATGCGACATTCGCCGAGATCGTCACATTATCGCTTTCATTGGTGGGCGTCTTCATTGCGATTATCGTTGGTGCAGAGATACTCATCGTTATCGCTAGTCTTGCTGCAGGTGGAATGCAATACGAGCCATCGAAGATCGCAATCGGTATTGCTGGAGCCGTGCATATCACATTGGCCGCCATTCTCGCATACACGACGATCACATCTGTCAGTTTTGTCTCTGGATTCGTATTGGCATACTTCGGTATCATGTATGTAGTCATCATGGCCGTGAAACTGATTCCAGTTATACCATCGGTTTTCATGGCGTGATATGATGACACCGAGCGAGAAGTTCTACAGGAAGTGGGCCGAGCAGATTCTCCTTCGCGCCATCGACGATGAGACCATCATCTTCCGATCAGAGGAAGAACTTAAAGGGTATATAAAGGAACAGGCAGAGCTACTTATAATAGACCCCGATGAACTATGGAAGTGGACACTCCGAGTATATAAAGACCTATGAACAAGAAAGATATCGTAGATGAGTTCCAGTTGTATGCAGAGTTGCTCCGCCTTGACGGAGAGAAGTCTCGTGCATTCGCCTATGAGAAGGCATCTGTTGGACTGAGTAAGGCGAAGTTCATCCCGCCGAATCCGGCGCTCATCAATGGCATTGGAGACAGTATCCGCGAACGAATCGTGGACCTCGATTGTGGACGAGGCATTGGAAATCTAGAGCAATTGAAACAGAGATATCCATGGTATGCAGAGCTCTCGCAGGTTGATGGGCTTGGGCCGAAACGCGCGCAGGCGATATACGACGAGTTCGGTATCACCACAGTCGAAGAACTCATCGACCTCGGCGAGTCGATCACTGACGTGTCAGGCATCGGAGATAAAACCGCATCCACCGTCATCGGTAATGCACAAGATGTGCACGACCGCCGCCGCAAATCGCAGGACGGCTCTGACTTTATCCGAAAAGTATAAATACTATCAATACGTTTGTATATATGTCCACAGGGGGACACACATATCAATACTATGATTGAATTGCCGATACAGGAAGGGGCACTTATTATCACGTGCGATGATGGATATAGCGAGGAATTGGACCGGGCAACACATGTTGTCACATACGAAGGAATCGTTGAAGAGTATGATACAGCAGCTGGCACCATCGTTATGGACGATGGAACGACAGGGGACGAGCTACAGGAGCGTATCGAGTCCTCGGCCGCAGTAGAAATCTCGTATCCGTAACACCACAGTTCAATTTTTTTGCCGTAACCTTTAACACCACAGAGTGCATACTATCTGTATGGATAGCATCAGACAACATGCGTACACAGGTGTGATGATCGGACTGGTATTGCTTGCAGCAGCGCTTGCCATGCCAGTCATGGTGCCAGATGCGCCGCCCCATCAATGTCACATCCAGCATGTCGGCCAAATAGAGGACGCATTCTCTGCCAGCGTCGAGCCGCCCATGGACACAGGATTGGAATGTGGTGAGACATATGACATCGAGCGTGCAGACGAATGATGCGAACAGTCAACATCCCGACATATGCAGGAACGGCCAATGAGAATGGGTTTGTCATCAATGTGCATGATGCCCTTGTCGCAACGATGACCATCGAAATTGCGGGGAATGCGAAGATAGATACATTCTTCGAGACCGTCGAGACCGCAATCGACGAACATGTCGGCCTTGGCAAAGAAGCGGTGATCGCAGACATGCTCCGTCGCCGCTCGCACGAGAAACGGACATATCTTGTCGATGCAGAGGTAATCATCCGACAGCCCATGTCACGCGATAACATCGACTTCTTCCGCACGCACAGCTATCCGATATACATGGGATTGGACGATGTGTTCGACGACCCGCTTCCGACGATGGCCGAGATGTTCGGTCAGAAGAATATCGCCTTCATCTCGCAGGTGTCGAGGGACCGAAAGACTTAAGTACCCCGCCTCGAAACAGTGTGGTAATGGGTGACACAACAGACCCGTCACTGCCACCAGAGTGGGACACACTCACACCAGAACAGAAGAACCAGTGGTTCAATGAGGAGCGTGCATTCCGTCAGGCACTTCGACAATCAACGCTCCCTCGGTTCACCGTGCGGCACGCACCATGACATATCACGACATCAAACAGTTCATCCCCTTGTATCATGCGTGGGACGATAATCCCGAGCCGGATATCCCTGAGCTCGATCCGCGCGTGATACTCGACACGAACATGGAGTCGACCGCATGGATGTACAACGTACATGAGACGAGCGCGTGGTTCTGTTATAACGGCGTACTGATGCCGCTCGAACCATAGCGGCGTCCGAAACACTTATCTGATGAGCATCCGTATCTGATGTATGGCTACATACATGGACATCGTGATCGCAGATACGGTCTCATCTCGACGCATCGATACTGTGCTCGACGGCATGGAGGGCGCCGCCCACATATCGACAGTCGACGGACAACACCTCCTCCGACTCGATGGCGATGATCGGACCATAGATGCGGTCCTCCTGTTGCACGAGCTTCGGCCCAGTGTTGCGCTCATCACCAGACCGTATCATCACAACACACGCGCAGCCGTTTGGACATACGAGAACGACTGGCGCGGAGGGACGCGCCGCCTTGCAAAAGCGACGGTCGATACGATAGCCGAAGCGCAGACCATCACATTTCGTGGATTGACGATCACTACTTCGACAGTCAACGAACCGCCCAGTGTTGTTCTGACATCGTAAGAGTTAAGTAGGTAGCAGTGGTATCTATAGATGCAATGAGTGGATGGACACGACTTCAAGTGAGAGATGCTCGGCTGTTCGAAACAGTCGCACCACAGTATGACATGATCGACATCTACGTGCACGATGATGGTGTCGGCGAAGCGTATCTCTACGGCTATGGCCGAGAGGGGGACGCGCTCGATATCGCACAGGTGTCTGGCGCAAGCGATGCGCTCATCGTGGCGGCAAACGATACCTCCGACATGGCAGATGCGAACATGTACACCTCGGCCGACTATGGAGAGGGGCTCCGCCACATCGGTGGCGCACAGTCGCTCGATGGGGAGCGCTTTGATTTCGAGATTGGATATCGCGGCCTCTACCTGACAGGGGAGCGCCCACGATGGTTGTTCAATGCTGGTGGAGCCACTGTATGAACTTCTGTCCATACCTCTTCACGATGAAGGTGAAACACCGACTCCTTCGACTGGTCGGCATCGTGTCAGATGAGGAAGAGGACGAGTAACGTTTAAGTTCGCGCACTGCGTACATTGTTGTATATGTCGGATAATGCATGGCTAGCCATCGATCTCTTCAGTGGGACCGGCGGCTTCTCCGCCGCCTTCACGCAGTCGCGCGATTGGGATGTTATCACTGTCGACAACGCTGCTGATCGGCCACAGGTGAATCCGACCATGAACGCAGATGTGTTCGAGCTCACCGAAGATGATTTTCCGGTCGACGAGTATGAATACGTCGTGGTGCTTGCCGCCCCTCCGTGCAAGGCATTCAGTATGGCGGCAGCGCACCATCATCTTGATGCTGACCTCACACCGACAACCGACTTCGGTGCCACAAGTCTGAAGCTTGTTAAAACGACGCTCGAACTTATTAACGCGCTTGACCCAGACTGGTGGTTCTTCGAGAATCCGCGCGCGGGCATGCGACGAGTTATGCGCGAGGCATCGTGGGGAATCGGTGAGCCGACAGGTACGGTGAGTTACTGTCAGTATGGCCGGAGTGTGATGAAGCCGACCGACCTGTGGGGCGACCATCCGCCGATGGTGTATCGATTCTGCGCCAATGGTGAGAGCTGTCATACAGCAGCGCCACGCGGCTCGCACAAGGGGGTGGATGGGCCGACCTCCGACCTCGACCGAGGGCGCGTCCCATTCGCATTGAGTCTGTCGATCATGGAGGCAGTCGAGCGCGCCATCGACAGGCGAAAGACTTAAGTAATCTGGGAGCCTCTCTCTGGTGATGACAGAAGACGACAGATATGCAGCAATGGTGTACGCAACGATGGTTATCGCACTACTGGTCGCCGCTGGTGTGAGCGCGGTTCTCGCATCGCTGTAGGGCAGGCACTCGACTGAGAGGTGGCCTCGATTCTGACTAAGGGGTGGCCCGCTCTCGACTGAGGGGTGATCACAATCTTGATCGAGGGATGTCGCAGGTGCGACGCGTGGCCTGATGTCGACTGAGGGGTGGCCGCAATCTCGACTGAGAGGTGGATTCTCTCGTTCGATAGGTGGCCTCAATTCCGACTAAGGGGTGGATTCTCTCGTTCGATAGGTGGCCCCAATTCCGACTAAGGTGCGGCAGGGAAAGCTTTATATACCTGCAATCGACCAACTATATAAACTTTTCGGTGCATATAGATATCACGCCATGCACCAGAGTAATACTCTCATCTGCGCGACAGATTCCACCAATTTCTCGATGCCGACTATCGCTCGATGAACGCGCGCGCATGTCGCGCCAGCAGTGGCTTCATATCGGCCTGTGGGCGTTGCTCGTACACGAGATTGCGCGCCTGCTCGAACGAGAGGTGCTGCACTCGGCCGATGGCAGCTATCGAAACAGCGACGGACCTCGATCGGCCGACATAGCAGTGAATCGCCACATGATAGCCGTCGCTTAGCGCATTGGCGACCACATCTGCCGCCTGATCGAACATAGCGCGAGAGTAGTGCCCTCGATCGCCCGAGTAGGCGTCCGCCATATTGAACCAGTGGTAGGCTCGGATGGGCCGAGCGTCGATCGGCTCGATGTCGACTGTTACCACTACGTCATATGACTGGGTGGTAGCACCTTGCATGTCCTCCCGTGACCCGATGTCGAGACTCCCCTTGGCCGATGTGCGGATCCGCTGCATCGTGTGCCGATAGGGTGGCCACCTATGTAAGTATTTCGGTCGCCCCTTGTCCGAGTGGGGGGCTGCCCCTTGTCCGAGTGGGGCCACCACTGTGGTGTGCATCGATCGGATGAGGGGAGGCCTCGATTCGGACTAGGGGAGGCCAGATGTCGACTGAGGGGAGGCCTCAATTCGGACTAGGGGAGGCCAGATGTCGACTGAGGGGGAGGCCGACCCTCGACTAAGGGGAGCCTTACACTCGACTGTGTGACTGGGTGCGGTGATCGACTGAGAGGGAGGCTGACCCTCGACTGAGGGGAGAACCGCCCCTTGACTAAGGAGAGACTTACCTCTTGTAACAGAAGAGACACCCCTCTTGTAACAGGAGTGCACCACTGTTACTATATATAGAACCACCACTGTGTTATTACTGCGGCCTTGTGCGATGAGAGTCGACCCTTGTACAAGAGAAGAACCACCACTTGTGTTGCGACTGTGGTGGGAGTGAGGTCACTCCTCTTCTATATATATAAATCTCATCGGACAGAAAGGAAGAACTATATCTTTCACCTCTCCCACTCCTTGTATTACTATACGGGATGGGGGTATATAAATCTTTCGGTGGTGATCGTCGAACCTCGATGTCGACTATTGTCGAAATTGCTCAATGGCGACTACGCTCGGCTCGATGGCGATCAGAAAATCCCACCAGAAAAAATGTGTGGTGGGGAGGTGTGAGTGAGAGATAGTCCGCATCGGCCCGAGTGTGACTCGAACCAGATCGATATACGTGCTCCTTCTATATAAATGTTTCGGTCTACCACTCTGAGCGATCGGTGATCATCGACTGAGCTTGATCCCGACTCGGCAGATAGCGACCTGCGATCGACAGGATTGCCGACCGGGCAAGCTCATAGACGAACACGAATCCGAGCAGATAGACGACATGGTTTGCGATAAGCTCAAGAACCATATATGTAAATAGGCGGATCTCCTATATAAATGTTTCGGTCTACCACTCTGAGCGAGTGCGTGCGCGTGCTATGTCGTGTAAATGTGTAAATCGTGCTAGCACTTCACAACCGACTCGACATGATCTCGTTCTTCAGATTGTAGTAGTGACCCTGACTGCGACCTGTCCGCATCTTGAATTCGTCGATCTGCTCCAT
>Ga0102927_1000038_pt1 | contig 27232 bp, 22 predicted proteins | sample SalPon1_A_H2O_MG_FD_78208 | JGI IMG/M metagenome (GOLD analysis project Ga0102927, IMG submission 78208) | Salt pond water microbial communities from South San Francisco under conditions of wetland restoration - Salt Pond MetaG R1_A_H2O_MG | ecosystem: Environmental > Aquatic > Non-marine Saline... | reverse complement strand
CTTCTCGGCGGGCGCCGACTTGGGCTGGATGCAGCGGATGGTGGACTACGACCTCGAAGCGAATCTAGCGGATTCGCGTGAGCTGGCGCGTTTGATGGCGCAGCTTAACAGTCTGCCCTGTCCGGTCATCGCTCGGGTCCAGGGCGCGGCTTTCGGCGGCGCTGTCGGCCTGGTGGCCTGTTGCGACATTGCTGTGGCCTCAGAGAAAGCGCGTTTCTGCCTCTCCGAGGTACGCATCGGCCTGTCCCCGGCTGTCATTAGTCCGTATGTCCAGGCCGCCATCGGGCCGCGGCAGATGCGCCGCTATGCACTCACCGCCGAGACGCTGGACAGCGTCCGCGCGCGTGAGGTGGGCCTGGTGCATGAGGTGGTTGCGCACGAGGCCCTGGATGAGGCCATTGCCGAGCTTATTCAGGCGATTGGCCGCGGATCACCCCAGGCGCAGCGCGAGACGAAGGCGCTGCTCGGGCGGATTGAACAGACCCTGGATCCGGAGGCTCGGGAGGCAGATACCTGTCAGGTCATCAGCGCCATCCGGGTGAGTGATGAGGGCCAGGAAGGGCTGGCCAGCTTTTTTGAAAAGCGCTCCCCGGCCTGGATAGCGCCCGGCCCGGGTGATGCGACGGAGCAACGGTCATGACCCAAGAACAACACCGTACAACGCCGATTCGTCGGCTTCTGGTTGCCAACCGGGGGGAGATTGCCTGCCGTGTCATGCGCACTGCGCGGGCAATGGGCATCGACACGGTTGCCGTCTATTCGGATGGCGACGCGTATGCCCGGCATGTGCGGGAGGCGGATGAGGCCATTCGGATCGGGCCTGTTTCGGCGGCTGACAGTTATCTCAACATCGATGCCGTGATTGACGCCGCACGGCGTACGGGCTCGGATGCCATTCACCCCGGTTATGGCTTTCTCTCGGAGAATGCTGGCTTTGTCGAGGCGCTGGACCAGGCGGGCATCCTTTTTGTGGGGCCGCCGGCGGCGGCGATTACCGCCATGGGCGACAAAGCGGCTGCCAAGCGCTGCATGGAGCGCGCCGAAGTGCCCCTGGTTCCCGGTTATCACGGGGACAATCAGGACGCCGAGCAGTTGCAGGCCGAAGCCGAGCGCATCGGTTATCCCGTGCTGCTCAAGGCAAGCGCAGGCGGCGGTGGCAAGGGCATGCGAGTGGTCGAGGCCAGTACCGCCTTTCAGGCCGCGTTGGACGGCTGTCGCCGCGAGTCGCAGGCGGCATTCGGTGATCAGCGCATGCTCATTGAGAAGTATCTGACCCAGCCACGCCACGTCGAGGTGCAGGTCTTTTGTGACCGTCATGACAATGGGGTTTTTCTGTTTGAACGCGACTGCAGTGTCCAGCGCCGCCATCAGAAAGTGCTCGAGGAGGCGCCTGCACCCGGGCTCAGTGACACGCTTCGCCGGCAGATGGGGGAGGCGGCGGTCCGTGCGGCGCGGGAAATCGGCTATGTTGGCGCTGGCACGGTGGAATTTCTGCTCGATGCAGATGGTGCCTTCTACTTCATGGAAATGAACACGCGGCTGCAGGTCGAGCACCCAGTGACGGAGATGATCACTGGCGAGGACCTGGTGGAGTGGCAGTTGCGCGTGGCGATGGGCGAGCCGCTGCCGCGGTCACAAGGTGAGCTGGGGATCCACGGCCACAGTTTTGAGGCACGCCTCTACGCGGAGGATCCGGAGCAGGACTTCCTCCCCGCCGTCGGGGTGCTGGAGCGGTTCGAGATCGACCCTGCCGGCGTCGAGCTCGACCCGGCGCGCGTGCGGCTTGACAGCGGTGTAGAGAGCGGAGACACGGTGTCGATGCACTACGATCCGCTGCTTGCCAAGCTAATTGTGCATGCGCGTGACCGTGATGAGGCGCTCGATACGCTTGGCCGGGCGCTGGCGGCCATGGATATTCAGGGCGTGACAACCAACCGGGCCTTTTTGCTGCGGCTGTCAAGTCATCCCGCGTTTCGCGCGGTCGATCTTGACACGCGTTTTATCGAGCGCCACGAGGACACCCTTCTGCCGCGACGCATCTGTGCGCCGGAGGATTACGCCGGTGCCGCGCTGATTGGCCTGGATGCGCTGGCGCGGGAGGGCGAGAGTGACTCGCCGTGGGCTCGCCGCGATGGCTTTCGTCTCAACGCCCCGCATCAGATTCGGATTGCCCTTTGCGATCCGGGGTTTGCCCGGGCGGATGATGCCGCACCCGAGGTGGTCATTGTCGATGGGCGGCGGGAGACCGCGACCGATGATTGGTTATTGCGGATCGGCGATTACGAGATGCAGGCGACCCTCCAGCATCTGAGCGGCAATTCCGTGGCGATTACGCTCGATGGGCACCGGCGACGGCTGCAGGCGCGATTGGAAGGGGGGCCGGAGGGATCCATCGTGGTCATGGTGGATCGGCAGGCGGAAAAACGGCTTTTCTGGCGGCGGATTGACGCGATTGATCATGGCCAGCATGAGTCGGAGTCAACCCTGACAGCACCCATGTTTGGCGTGATTGTGGCTGCCCATGTTGCTGCGGGCGAGCGGGTCGAAAAAGGCACTGCCCTGATGGCCCTCGAGGCGATGAAAATGGAGCATGCCATCCTCGCGCCGGCTGCCGGGACGGTCGAGGCGGTGCATTTCGAGGTGGGCGACAGTGTGGGCCAGGGCGAGGTGCTGATTGATTTCGCCGCCGAGGAGGAGTGAGACGTCATGGCGTTTCCTAACCAGGTTCGTCTCTTCGAAGTCGGCCCCCGTGATGGTCTGCAGAATGAGCCCGGCGAGCCCATCGATACTGCGATTAAGGTGGCATTTATTGACCGATTGGCGGCGGCAGGATTGCAGCATATCGAGGCCGGGAGTTTTGTCTCACCCAAATGGGTGCCGCAAATGGCCGACTCCGGCGCGGTGTTTGACGCCATTCCTCGCCGCGAAGGGGTGACCTATGCGGCGCTCACACCCAATCGTAAGGGACTGGATGGAGCACTCAGCCATCATGCCGACGAGGTGGCGGTTTTTGCTGCGGCATCCGAGGCATTCAGCCAGAAGAACATCAATTGTCCCATAAGCGAGAGCCTGAAGCGTTTTGAGCCGGTATTGGAGGCCGCGCTGGAAGCCGGTGTTCGGGTTCGGGGCTACGTCTCCACTGTGCTGGGCTGTCCTTATCAGGGTGCGGTGTCGCCGCGCGCCGTTGCCGACGTGGCAGCAGCGCTCCATGCCATGGGCTGCTATGAGATCTCGCTTGGCGACACCATTGGTGTTGGCACTCCGCTAGCGGCGAAGCGCATGCTCGAGTCAGTGGCGCAGCGCGTACCGGTCGAGGTGCTGGCGGCGCATTTTCATGACAGCTATGGCCAGGCGCTGGTTAATCTCTATGCTGTACTCGAAGAGGGTGTGGCGGTAGTGGATGCCTCCACCGCCGGGCTGGGCGGATGTCCCTATGCGCAGGGCGCGTCCGGTAACGTGGCCACGGAGGATGTCCTGTACATGCTCAATGGCATGGATATCAAGACTGGCGTTGAGCTGTCGTGCGTGGTTGAGACCGCCTACTGGATCGCGGATCAACTGGGTCGCAGACCCCAGTCGCGAGTCGCCCTGGCGCAACGGCCGGCCGCAGCATCGGCATGAAAGAGGGCACCATGAATGCGCCGGTCGCAGGTCATTACCAGGCCGAGCTCAATCTTGATGGCGTCGTTGCGCGGGTGCGACGGCATTATCCAGCGGGCGCGACGGCGCCTGAGCTGGCGCCGCTGGATCAGCTGCATATTGGCGGGCTCGGCGCGTCGCGCCGGTTGCTTGAGCGGGTCAGCGATCAGGGGGCGCGGCGAGTGCTCGACATCGGCTCCGGTGTGGGCGGACTGATGAGGCTGGGCGCCGTGCACGGGCTCGAGATGATCGGCGTGGATATCACGCATGGGCTTAACCGCCTCAACCGCGCGCTATCGGGCTTGTGCGAGAGCGTTCCGGACAGCTGGCCTGTCACCGGCGATGCAGCGCGCCTGCCTTTGTGCGACGACAGCGTCGATGCCGTGATTTTTCAGCATATCCTGATGAATGTCATGGATGACCGAATCGCGCTGGACGAAGCGCATCGAGTCCTGAAACCCGCGGGGTTGCTGGTCATGCATGAGGTCATTTCGGGCCCGCACGTCGAGAAGATGCGGTATCCGGTTCCCTGGTCCGGTGACGGGCGGCATTCCTGCCTCATGACCGCCCAGACCTTGCGAGCCAGGCTTGAAGCGGCCGGGTTCAAGGTGACTCGAATGCAGGATCAGACCGAGGCGGCGCGCGCTTGGCGGGCGCGTCAGACCAGCAAGGAGCGCACGGGGCACTCGGCGGCCGCCGCCCTCTCGCCGGCCCTCGTGTTCGGCGAGACATTTCCCGTCATGGGCCGCAACCTCCTGCATAACCTGGAGGCCGGTGCCATTGGCATCATCGAAGTCGAGGCCGACGCCAGCCCCGACTGAGGTTGGTGTCGAGGAGGAAGAGATGAGCGATCAGGGTGAGATCCTCTGGCAGCCTGGCGCGCGTGAGTGCCAGGCCAGCAACATGGCCCGCTATATGGCCTGGCTGGCAGAGGCCGGCTACGGCACATTCGAAGACTACGCGGCACTGCACGCTTGGTCCATCGCCGATATCGAGCGGTTCTGGGCGAGCATCTGGGAGTATACCGGCGTTATCGCCAGCCAGCCTTATACCCGCGTGTTGGGTGATGCGCGCATGCCCGGCGCCGAGTGGTTTCCAGGCGCCCGTCTCAACTTCGCCGAGAACCTGCTCCGGCATGCCATCCACGGGGGCTCCCACCGTGAGGCGGTGGTTGCGGTGTCGGAATCGCGGGCAGAGGTTCGGCTGACCCGTGGCGAGCTGCTGGATCAGGTTGCCCGCCTGCAGGCTTACCTGAAAATCTGTGGGGTAGGGGTAGGTGACCGAGTGGCTGGTGTTGTTGGCAATACCGAGCATGCCCTCATCGGGATGCTTGCCGCGACTGGGCTCGGTGCGATCTGGAGCTCCGCGTCGCCGGATTTCGGTGTCGCCGGCGTGCTGGATCGATTTCGCCAGATCGAGCCTAAAGTGCTGCTCGCGGTCAATGGCTACAGCTACAACGGCAAGTCCTTCTCGCGCCTCGATCAGAATTGCGAGCTCGTGGCGTCTTTGCCGGGGCTCGCTGGTGCGATCAGTATCCCGCTGCTGCCCGAGTTGGGCCACCCCGATGCAGCGCCATTCGCGACATGGGACGAGGTGCTGGCGGCGCACCCGGACAGCAAGCCAGTGTTTGAACAACTGCCGGCCGATCAGCCGGTGTTCATTCTCTACTCCTCCGGAACCACGGGTGTGCCCAAGTGCATTGTGCACGGCGCAGGCGGGATGCTGCTCAATCACAGTAAGGAGCTGCTGTTGCATGCCGATCTGCGGCCGGAAGACACCTTTTTCTATTTCACGACCACTGGCTGGATGATGTGGAATTGGCTGGCGTCGGGTCTGTTGACCGGGGCGCGGTTGGTGCTGTTTGAGGGGTCGCCGGGGTACCCGGATCTGGATGTCTGTTGGGCCCTTGCCGAGCGGGAAGGTATCACTCATTTTGGCACGAGCGCCAAGTTTCTGGGTGGCTGCAGCAAGGCCGGTCTGAAGCCTGGACAGACACATGACCTATCGGCGCTTCGGATGATCTTCTCGACCGGTTCGCCGCTGCAGCCAGAGGATTATGACTGGGTTTATCAGGCCGTTGGCCGCGACCTGCTGCTCGCTTCAATATCCGGGGGAACGGATATCTGTGGTTGTTTCGTGGGTGGCGCGCCGATCCTGCCCGTGCGCCGCGGCGAGATCCAGTGTCGTCAGCTCGGTGTGGATGCCGTGGCATATGATGAGCAAGGCCAGGACGCGGGTACTGGGCGCGGAGAACTGGTGATCCGTCAGCCATTTCCGGCGATGCCAGTGAAGTTCTGGAATGACCCGGACATGCGCCGCTATCGCGAAAGCTACTTTGCCGCCTTCCCGGGGGTCTGGGCCCACGGAGATTATGTGCGTTTCACTGAGCATGGCGGCGCTGTCATCTATGGACGCTCAGATGCCACGCTCAACCCCGGTGGGGTCCGCATCGGTACGGCCGAGATTTATCGCCAGGTCGAGAAACTATCAGAAGTGGCGGACAGCTTGGTGGTGGGAGAGCCCGTTCGGGATGATGTTCAGGTTCTTCTGCTGGTGGTAATGGCGCCGGGACAGGCGCTGACGCCGGAGATAGAGCGGCGAATCCGCCGTACGGTGCGTGACAATGCCAGTCCGAGGCATGTCCCGCAGCGTATTGTTGCGGTACCGGATATCCCCTACACCCGCAGCGGCAAAAAGGTGGAGATTGCCGTTGCTCGCATGCTGCAGGGTCGCGAGCCCGGTAATCGGGAAGCCCTTGCGAACCCGGCTTCATTGGACCAGATCCGATCAGCGCTGCAGCTTGAATGATATGGTTGCGCCTATAAAACATAGTGTATACGGTAAACCTAAACAGTAGTCAGACAATTTGACATCGGTTGCTTAGCCCCCTGAAGGGGTTGACGGAGCCGCCACGACGCAGGGCGGTCCCGCATCGAGGTGCCCGAAAGAGGTGCCCGGTCAAGAAAAATGACAATCGAGAGAGGAGGAATTGCCAATGCCATTCCGTGAGGAACCGCACTCGACCCATGTCACCGCTACGCGAGCCGGGGAGGTGGCATCATGGTGTCCGAGTCGCTGAGTTACGTTCACGGCACGGCCACGCATCCACTGCTTGGGGTGTCAGTCGGCCAACAGCTCCGTGATCGCGCGCTAGAGCGGCCTGAAGCGCTCGCCGTTGCCGATAGCTGCAGTGGACTGAGGCTGAGCTGGCGCGAGCTGGATGAACAGGTCAGTCGTGTGTCGGCCGGCCTGTTGGCGCTGGGGCTTGAGCCGGGCGATCGCCTGGGGGTCTGGCTGATGAATCGGGTGGAGTGGCTGCTGGCCATGCTCGGTGCGGCGCGCGTCGGCATGATTCCGGTCAGCATCAACCCGGGCGCCCGGCTACCGGAGCTGATCCGCTGTTTGAATCTGGTGGAGGCGCGCGGGCTGGTGGCGCAGGACCGCTTTGCCTCCAGTGACTATACCGCGATGCTGCTGGAGCTGGCGCCCGGACTAGCCGAGGCAGGCAACGGGGCGTTACGTTGTGAGGCTGTGGCATCGCTACGCCATGTTGTGCAAACGGGAGCGCATCTTGCCGCAGGCGCCCATGATTTCTGGCGCCTGGCAGACCCCTGTGAGCCAGCCGCCCTGGAGACCGTCGAGTCACTCGCCGCCCAGGTTGACTTCGACGCACCCGCCAACATCCAGTTCAGCAATGCAACTGGCGGTGAATCGGCCGCAACCACGCTGACTCATCACAATATTGTTAACAACGGCGCGAGTGTGGCCGCCACGATTGCTCTCGGCCCCGATGACCGGGTCTGCCTGCCGGTGCCGCTGTTCCATTCGTTTGGCCTGGTCATGGGCAATATGGCCTGTCTTGCAAGCGGCGCGGCGATGGTCTATCCGGGTGAGACTTTTGACCCCCAGGCCACGCTGGAGGCCGTTGCCCGCGACCACTGCACGGCGCTCTATGGTGTGCCGGTGATGTTCAAGGCCATGCTTGAGCATGAGCGCTTCGCCGAGTTTGATGTGCGTTCCCTGCGCACCGGCATCATGGCCGGCGCCCCCTGCCCGCCTGAGACTATGGACCAAGTCATCCGGCATATGCACATGGCGGAAGTCACCATTGGTTATGGCATGACCGAGTCCTCTCCCATCTCCTTTATGAGCGATATCGACGACCCGATCGGGCATCGGCTCTCCACCGTGGGTACGGTCCGGCCCAATGTCGAGGCAAAGGTGATCAACGCTGAAGGGCAGATTGTGCCGCGCGGGGATAGTGGGGAGCTTTGCGTGCGCGGCTATAACTTGATGACAGGCTATTGGGGCGACCCGGCATTGACCGAGCGGGTGATTGACGCCCGTGGTTGGTTGCATACCGGCGACCTTGCCTGTCTCGATGAGGCCGGTTATTGCCGTATTGTGGGTGGGGTCAAGGACATGATCATCCGCGGCGGCGAGAACATCTACCCTGCCGAGATCGAGGGTTTACTGCGCGAGCATGCCGATATCCGTGACGCGGTGGTAGTCGGTGTACCGGATGAGCGTCTGGGGGAAGTGGTTTGCGCCTGCATCGAAGCGCAGGCCGGCTCCAGCCTTGATTCCGAGGCAGTGCGTGCCTGGTGCCAGGATCGCATCGCGCACTACAAGATTCCGCGTCATATCCAGATCTATGACCGCTTCCCGGGCAGCACCGGTCGGGCCCTGCGCGAGATGCTTCGCGCTGAGAGCCTAGCGGCGCTGGGGCTCGAGCCCGTGGCCAGTGGTGATTCCTGAGGTAAGCGGCAATGGGAGGAGAGCGCATGACAGCTGAAACACCAGACCGAGCAATCGGTGATCCCGTTCTGGAATGCCGAGGTGTCAGCCGCTGGTTCGGCAGCCTGCAGGCATTAACCGATGTCTCGCTGTCGATTGGTCGTGGCGAAATCTTTGGACTGGTTGGCCCCAATGGCTCGGGCAAGACCACCATGGTCAATGCCATCACCGGTTTCTATCCGCCACAGCAGGGCACCATCACGTTCGAGGGTGAGGTGGTTCAGGAGATGCGGCCGCATCAGGTGGCGGCCAAGGGCATCGCCCGCACGTTCCAGAATGTGGCCCTGTTCCGCGGGCTCACGGTGCTCGACAACATCCTGCTGGGGCGCCATGTCTTCATGAAGCCCAGCGTCCTCGCATCACTGTTCTATTGGGGCTTGGCGGAAAAGGACGAGATTCGCAATCGTGTGGCCGTCGAGGAGGTTATCGACCTGTTGCAGCTCGAGAGCGTCCGCGATGAGCCCGTGGACGTCATTCCCCTGGGCATGCAGAAGCGCGTCGAGTTGGCCCGTGCGCTCTGCGCCGAGCCACGCTTCCTGGTGCTTGATGAGCCTATGGCCGGTATGAATCAGGAAGAGAAGGAATACATGGTGCGGTTCATCCTCGATGCCCGCGAGGCCATGGGGGTGAGCATGCTGCTCATCGAGCACCACATGGATGTCGTAACGGCGATTTGCGATCGCGCGCTGGTGCTGAACAACGGCGAGGAGATTGCCCAGGGCGAGACCCATGAGGCGATCAATGATCCGGCGGTCATCGCGGCCTACATCGGGAAGACGGAAAATGCAGCCTGAGCAACAGCAGCCCAACGAAACGGCGGTCGATGTCGCAACGCTTCATCCAAACTGGGATGCCAATGATCACTTGCTCACGGTTTTGGCGAGAAACGCTCGCGAGCGGGGCGATGAAGTGGCCATGCGCGAACGTGATCAGGGCATCTGGCATGAATACACCTGGCAGGAGTATCTGGAACGGGTCCTGAGCCTGGCAGCCGCGCTCGAGGCCCGCGGAGTGCAGGCCGAGGATCGGGTTCTCGTTATGGGGGACAATCGGCCGATGCTCTACATGGGCATGCTAGCCGTGGTCTGTCTGCGGGCGATACCGTCGCCCGCCTATCCGGATACCAATCCGCAGGAGATCCTGCGCGAGCTCGAGGCCGAATCAATTCGGGCGGCGTTGGTTGAGGATCAGGAACAGGTTGACAAGCTGATCGGGTTGCGCGACGAAGGCTACGCCGGTCTCGAGCTGGTCGTCTTTGACGACCCCCGAGGACTCAAGGACAGCGAGCCGGCCGGTGCGGTGGCCATGACTGATCTGCTGGCGCAGGGCAAACGTCGGCGTGAGGATACGCCAGGTCTGGACAGCAGTCTGCTCGAGCGGTCCTCGGTGCATGATGTCGCGGTGCTACTGCACTCTTCGGGCACCACCGGTGCCCCCAAGGGTGTGCCGATCAAGCATGGCCACATCCTCGCAGCGGTGCGTAATGCCTCGGCGGCCGGGTACTTTCGCGAGGGCGAGGTCCACATGGCCTATCTGCCGATGGCTTGGGTGGGGGATTTCATTTTCTCCATCGGCGCTGCACTGGCACTGCGCTTTGTCGTCAATATCCCGGAGCGCCAGGAGACTGCGCTGCATGACCTGCGCGAGATCTCGCCCACGCTCTACTTCAGCTCGCCGCGTGCGTGGTCCAGCATGCTCACCCGGGTACAGGTTGGCATCAGCGAGTCGTCCGCGCTGGAGCGCCGGCTCTATGAGCATTTCATGCCCTTTGCAGTTGAATTGGAGCGCCGCCGCCTCGCGGGGCGCGTGCCTGGGCTTGCCGAGCGCCTGTGGCGGCGTATCGGCGAATTCGTCATCTACGGGCCGATCAAGGATCACCTGGGGCTGTCGCGGGTGGAGCGCGCCTATACCGCCGGCGAGGCGATCGGCGAGGATGTCTTCCTGTATTTCCGCGCGTTGGGGCTTAACCTGCGCCAGTTCTACGGGCAGACCGAGAACTGCGCGCTCGCCGCCGCCCAGCCGCTGGATTCGGTCAGTCTCCACACTGCAGGCAAGCCTTTTCCGGGCGTTGAGGTGCGCATCAACGACGACGGTGAGATCCTCATGCGCGGGGACAACGTCTTTGACGGCTACTTCCAGAACCCGAAGGCGACGGCGGAGACGCTGGAAGACGGGTGGATGCACACCGGAGATGCGGGCTATCTGGAAGAGGACGGACATCTGGTGGTGCTGGGACGTGTCTCCGAGGTGGTGTACACCAATGCGGGCGAGCGCTTCATTCCCACCTATATCGAGAACCGGCTGAAGTTCAGCCAGTATCTCAAGGATGCCTGTGTCCTTGGCAGTGACCGAGATTTCCTTGCTGCGCTCATCGTCATCGATCTGGAAGCGGTGGGGCACTGGGCTGAGGAGAATGGGGTTGCCTACACCTCGTTTGCTGACCTCTCGCAGAAAGCGCCCGTGCAGCAGCTCGTGCGCGACGAAATCCGACATGTCAACACAGTACTCCCCGACGCCTTGCAGATCCGGCGTTTCGCCAATCTGCACAAGGAGTTCGATCCGGATGACGGCGAGGTGACCCGGACCCGCAAGCTCAAGCGCAAGGTCATTGATGCGCATTACGCGCCTATCATCACCGCGCTCTACGACGGCAGCGAGGTCATCGAGTTTGAGGCGACGATCAGCTACGACACGGGCGAGTCCGGCACGCTCAAGCGCCATCTGACCGTTTGCGACGTTGCCTCGGGAAATGGGGCCCGGATGCAGTCGGAGGCAGGGAAATGATGTATTTCGCTGAATTGCTCGTCAATGGCGCCCTCACGGGGCTTATGTACAGCCTGGTCGCGCTGGGCATCGTCCTGATCTACAAGTCCTCGGGCGTCCCCAACCTTGCGCAGGGCGCTATGGTCATGATCGCGGCTTACATGGTCTGGCTGTTCAGCCAAGTTATGGGTATCCCGGTCATCATCGCCCTGGTGCTGGCCGTGCTGGGAATGTTTGTGCTGGGGTTGGCGACCGAGCGGTTCCTACTGCGGCGCATGGTCGGCCAGCCCATCATTATGGTGGTGATGCTGACGCTAGGACTGGAGAGTTTGCTGCGTGGCGTCGGCCCCGGGATCCTGGGTGCGGCCCCCAAAAACATCGATCTGCATCTGAGCATGATGCCGATCATCGTGGGTGATGTGTTCATTAATCGCGAGTATCTGATTGGCGGGGTCGTCGCCGGTCTGACGGTATTCGGCGCACTCCTTTTTTTCCGCACACGCATCGGCACCAAGTTACGAGCGGTGTCGGATGACCATGTGGCGAGTTGGTCTGTGGGGATCTCCGTGGAGCGCGCCGTGGCCATCTCATGGGGGCTGGCGGGTATCTCGGCTGTCGCCGCTGGGGCGATGTGGGGCTCTATTCAGGGCGTTGATTGGACGCTCACGGCGCTGCTCTTCCCGGCGGTCGCGGTGGTCATTCTTGGCGGGCTCGATAGCGTCCCCGGGGTGTTTGTCGGTGGTTTGATCGTCGGCATTCTCGGTAGCGTCATTCCCGGTTACGTCGACCCCATTGTGGGCGGTGGCACGCGCGACGTGGTCACCTCTCTAGTCATCCTGCTCACTATTATGTTCCGTCCCCACGGCATTTTCGGCCGTGAGGATATCGAGAGGATCTGAGCGTCATGTTCTATCGTCTATCCGGTATTAAGCACACCCGATACGCCTCGGCCCGGGCACTCTGGCCGGTGCCCACCGATCGGCGCCTGGTCCAGCTGCTGCTCCTGCTGGGTATTGCAGCCCCCTTGCTGCTATCCGAACTGTATCTGACAAGTTACATGCTGCCGTGGTTGGTCTGGAGCGCGGCCGCGCTGTCTCTTACGCTCCTGATGGGCATGGCTGGCCAGCTGCACTTCGGATTTGCTGCGGTGCTTGCCATTGGGGCCTACACGAGTATCCATGCGGCCCGTGCGGGCATCCCTTTCGAGATTGCACTCATCCTGGCGGGGCTTGCTGCAGCGGTGATTGGCGCGATCTTTGGCGGAGCGGCGCTGCGGGTCAAAGGGCTATACTTGGTGATGGCAACCCTTGCCATGCACTATCTGGTGCAATGGGTGATTGTGAATGTGCCGGTCATCTCCGGTGGGGCACAGGCCACGCTCAACACCCCGGATGTGCGCTTTCTGTTCATTCCCATTGACAGCGACATCTCGCGCTATTACCTCGCTCTGGGCTGGGCGGTGCTGGTGTCGCTGCTGCTGCTCAACATCAAGCGAACCAGCCTGGGCCGGGCCCTGGTGGCGGTACGTGACAAGGACTTCGCTGCCGCCGTGATCGGCGTCGATCCGGTGCGCTTCAAGCTGACCGCGTTTTTCGCGGCCTCGTTTCTCGGGGGCGTCACCGGCGCAGTCCTGGTGTATGCCTACTATCAGGCGGCGACGCCTGAGCAGTTCGGTTTCAATGTCTCCATCCAGGCCGTTGCCATGGTACTTGTCGGTGGCCTGGGTAGCGTCATTGGAGCCTTTCTCGGAGCGGGCTTCGTGCTGCTGCTGCCGATTGTGTTGTCTAATCTGTTCTCGGCGCTCAATGGCATTGAGGGCTTTGAGATCTCCACGAATCTGATTGCGCATATCCCCCTGATGGTCTACGGCGGCCTGATTATCCTCGTGCTGCTCTATGAACCGCTGGGGCTTTCCAAGATTTACGACAACCTACGCAAGTATTTCGTGGTTTGGCCTTTCCGACACACGCAAAGCTGATCCTAGGGATCATGAGGAGAAGGAGAAGATGAAGATGAAGATAATGCAACGCGTTTTGACAACTGCCCTGGCGGCGGGGGCCCTGGCCCTCGGCGGTGTGGCGACGGCGCAGAAGGAGCCGATCAAGTTCGCTCTGCTCCAGGACTTTACCGCGGTCTACACCTTTCTGAGTATCGAGTACAATGAGGGCCAGCAGGATTATCTGCGGATGATCAATGAGACTGGCGGCATCAACGGCCATCCCATTGAGACCATTATCCGGGATACCGGCAATGAGCCCCAGCGTGGTCTAGAGGCCTACAATCGGGCCGTCCGTGAGGGAGCCGTCCTGGTTGATTTTCTGAGTACTCCGGTGTCGCGTGCAGCGGTCAACCGGGTGCTTGAAGATGAGGTGGTCATGATTACCGCCCTGCATGGACGGGGTGACGCCAGTCATGGCGAAACCTTCCCCTATGTCTTCCCGGTGATGGCGACCTACTGGTCTCAGGTGGCTACATTAGCCGACTACATCAATAAAAACGAAGGCGGACTCGAGGGCAAGCGCATTGCGCATGTCTACATCGATTCTCCCTTCGGCAGGGAGCCGGTGCCGATCTTGGAAGCGCTGGCCGAGCGTGAGGGATTCGAGTTTGAGACCTTTGCCTATCCCAGCCCGGGTACCGAGCAGTCCGCGACCTGGTCGCAGGTCCGCCGTTATCGTCCCGATCACGTGATCATCTGGGGCGCAGGTGGCGGCCAGCAGGTTTCGGTGCGCGAGGCCATTCGCAACGGGATCAGTCAGGAAGACATCCATTCAGTGGTCTGGCTGTCGGAGTCGGATGCCCACAATATCGGCGATGATCTGATGAACGGCGTGCGCCGCTTCGAGGCCGTCGCGTCTGGCACGGACGCCCCGGTGATGCAGGACATCATCGAACATGTTGTCGAGCCCGATCTTGGGGCAGGTGATCCGGAGAACGTCGGTACCAGCTACTACAACATCGGTGTTGCCACCATGGCGGTAGCGGTGGAGGCCGCTCGTCTGGCGCTGGAAGAGCATGGCGCACCGCTCACCGGGCCTAAGCTGCGCGATGGCTTCGAGATGCTGGACGGCTTTGATGCGCGTGGTTTGATGCCGCCGGTGACAATCACCGCCGAGGATCATCAAGGCGGTGGGTTCGGGCGTGTCTCAACCTGGGATGGGACCAGCTGGGTTGCCCTGAGTGACTGGACGGCTGCCTATCAGGACATCGTCTGGGAAGAGATTGAGCACGACGCAGCAGAATTCCGTAGTCAGTAGGCCATGCCGGGACGGGGCGGTCTTTGACCGCTCCGTCCGTTTGGGTCAAGGGCACCAAGGAGGACAGACATGCAGGCTGCCGAAGTCCAATCCCAAGCCGCTACCGCCCCCTTGCTCTCGCTGGAGAACGTCGAGGTGATTTATGACCGGGTGTTTCTGGCGATCAAGGGAGTATCCATGGAGATACGGCCGGGTCAAATGATTGCCCTGCTGGGCAGTAATGGCGCGGGCAAGAGCACCACGTTGAAGGCGATAAGCGGCTTGCTGGCTCCCGAGCGGGGGCTGGTCACCCGTGGCAGTATTCAGTTCCAGGGCAGCGATATCGGTCAATGGTCGCCACCCCGTCGTGTTGCTAACGGTCTCGTGCATGTCCTGGAGGGGCGCCGGGTTTTCGAGCATCTCTCGCCGGATGACAATCTCCTGTCTGCCTACCCCAGGAATGGCAGCCGCCAGCGCTATCAGGCCCTGCGAGATCGGGTCTACCAGTATTTTCCACGCCTGAAGGAGCGGGCAACGAGCAAGGCGGGTTATCTCTCGGGCGGTGAGCAGCAGATGCTCGCGATTGCCCGGGCGCTGATGACCGAGCCCGCCCTGATCATGATGGACGAACCCAGCCTGGGGCTCTCTCCCTTACTGGTCCAGGAGATCTTCGCCATCATCCGCGAGATCAATACCGAGCAGCAGGTGAGCGTGTTGCTTGTCGAGCAGAATGCCGTCGCCGCCCTGGACGTGGTGGACTATGCCTACCTGTTAGAGAACGGACATGTCGTAATGAGCGCGGATGCCGAGGTCATGCGCGAGAACCCCGACGTCCAGGAGTTCTACCTGGGTGGAGCGGGCAAAGTTGACTATCTCAATGTCAAACACTATCGCCGGCGCAAGCGCTGGCTTGCCTGAGAAAGCGAAGGAACTGCCATGACCAGCAGAGTGATCGTTCCGCTTGACGGATCCCATCGCGCAAGCAGTGCCATCCGGCCGGCTGTAGCCGTAGCCGAGCAGCTTGGCGGTGTGCCGGTGCAGGCCGCCTCGGTGGTGGCCGATGCCCGCGAGCAGACCGAGCGTGAGCAGGCACTGAACGTAGCCCTTGCCTCACAGGGCGTGAGCGGCGCAGAGGTGCACGTTCGCGTTGATGCCTCGGCCACTGACGCACTGCTTGGCCTGATCGGCGAGACATCGGATGCCGAGGTGGTCATGGCTACGCACGCGCGAGGTACGATTGGGCAGGCGGTGCTGGGCAGCGTGGCGGGCCATCTGGTTACGCATCTCGCGCAACCGGTTACGCTGGTTGGACCTGAGTTTGATGCGGACTGGATGCCACCAGTGCGCACCCTCATTGTCTGCCTCGATGGCTCGGAGCTCTCCGAGTCAATGCTGGGACAGGCCACCGAACTGGCTAGACAACTCGAGGCTGAGCTGCGGCTTATCCAGGTGCTGGAGCCAGGCAGTGGTAGCGGGACAAAGGGAGATTGGATTTACCTGCGCCGTGTTGCCGAGCATCTGCAAAAAGAGCGGGGCGTATCAGCCAATTGGGATGTCTTGCATGGCAAAGATGCGGCACGGGCTATTGTCGACTACGCCGCCCTGGTACGTGGTGCGTTGATCGCTATGACCACGCACGGACGCACCGGGTTGGCACGGGCGCTCATGGGCAGCGTCACCAACGAGGTGGTGCACGAGGCTCGGTCGCCTGTGGTCGTTATGCGCAGCGGGTGAGGGCTTTATTCGTTGCCGTTGCCCGATAGCTCATTGAGGGTGTTGAGCGGGCGCAGCAGTTTTAGCGCCTCGGCCATACGGACCCAGTGCAACAGGCTGCCGGCGCCCATTTTCTTCATCGCCCGAACCCGGTAGATCTCTGCGGTTTTCGGGCTGACATCCATGCAGTCGCTGATCTGGCGACTGGTTAGCCCCTCGGCGGCATGTCGGAGGATCTGCTGCTCCTTTGGTTTGAGGGCGCGGAACCGCTGACGCAGTTGATCGAGATAAGCGCTTTCCTCGCGCTGTTTGCGCGTGTGGTTGATCGCTTCCTGTGCGCTATCGATCATGTGCTGATCATTGAACGGCTTCTCGATGAAGTCGAGGGCCCGACCGTCGGTGAGGGCATGTACCGCCATCGGGACATCGCCATGCCCGGTAACGATAATCACGGCGACCTTCTCATCCCGGTCCTTCAGCCGCTCCAGCACCTGAATCCCGCTTAGTCCTGGCATGCGCACATCTAGCAGAACGCAGCCGAGATCGGGCTGTAGATCATCGAGAAAGCTCTCGCCGTCGGGATAGCAGCGTACGCTTAAATCGACGGACTCCAGTAACCAGCGCAGCGAGTCCCGAAAATCGGGATCATCATCCACAATCGCCACCGTTAACGTATCTGCTGGCTTGTTCATGCCGGGGTGTCTGTCTCCTGTCGGACCGAATTCGCCCGTTGCAGTGTACCAACGAAGCAGGCGCCAGGCCCGTCGGCTGTGGTGACTGTGAGGGAGCCGCCGAGCATCTCCATGATGGAAGCGCTGATCGGCAGCCCCATACCGAGGCCGCCGGGATGGGTTGTGTAAAAGGTCTCGAAGATGTGGCGGTCGGCGCCTTCGGGAATACCGGGGCCGTGATCCCGCACCTGAAAGCGGATGGTCATGTCATCGGCTTGCCAAGCGCTCATTTCGACGCGTCGGCGCTGCGGTGCGCCATCTCGGCACGCCGCCACGGCGTTACTGATGAGATTGACCAGGACCTGCTCGAGCTGGACGGGGTCCGCGCTCACTGCGGGGAGATCAGCGGGCACCGTCAGCTCCAGGCTTACGCCCGATTCGTTGGCCTCCCACTCGCAATGTTCGCGGGTGTTGCGCATCACTTCGGTGAGGTCCACCGCACTGCGTCGCACATGGCCGCGCTTGATTGACTGACGCACGCGCTTGAGGACGTCGCCCAGTCGAGTCACTTGGCGTTTGAGCTTTTCCAGCGGTTCCCGCAGGTCCGCAGCCGAGAGATCGGGGCGCGACTCAGCGATCTTCAATGCTCCACTGGCGTAGTTGGCCGTCGCGGCCAACGGTTGATTGAGTTCATGGGCGATTTGTGAAGCCAGTTCACCGGCAGCGGAGAGTCGCCGGGCCTGCTCAAGGCGCTGCTGCTGCTGTCGCACCAAGGCCTCCGCCGACTTGCGTTCACTAATGTCACGGTTGAGCAGGGTGATGTGTGATAGCGGCGCTTCAGTGCTGCCATGAGGCAGTGCGACTGCAAGAACAGGGACAATCCGGCCGGCTGGATCCAGCATTTCCAGCTCACCCTGCCAGGACCCGGAATGCGCCACCTGTGGCAGCAGTTCGGCGTGGAATTTTTCCACGGAGCGTGGCTGATAAAAACGTTCGAGGGCGGACGAAGCCGATGACTGCGGCAAATCGAAACGGGTCCGCGCGGCGCGGTTGGCATACTCGAGACGCTGCTCCGGGCCGAAGGCGACCACATAGTCTGTGGTGGCATTGACTGTACGGGCCAGCCAATCACGGACTTTCTCATTTTCGATTCGCCGGGTGGCATCACGCGATACGCAGAGGATATCGGCCAGTTCACCGGTTGCCGGATCACGGTAGGTCACGCTGGTGGTCTCGAACCAGATATAGTGGCCGTCCTTGCGCCGAACGCGGTACTCGTACTGGTAGTATCCACGCTCATAGAACACCCGGGGGTCCTTGTTGAACAGCGCCTCGAGGTCGTCTGGGTGAAAGAGCTGGGTGTAGGCCGAACGGCCTACTAGCTCATGCGGTTCGTAGCCGAGCAGGGTGCGTGCCGCCGGCGAGGCGTATAGGAAGGTGCCATCCTTCGCATGGCGGGAGATGAGGTCGCGCGAGTTTTCCACCAGCAGGCGATAGCGAGCCTGATCCGCCAGCAGACGCGCCCGCTGCAGACGCTGGGCGCTCACATCATGGCCATACCAAAGCGTAGCGCCGCTCTCGTCCACCGGTTGTACCTGCCACTTCAGGTAGTAGCCCTCGACCGTATGGTAGATGTCCCGAGCGGGCTCAGCCGTTTTCAGGGCCTCATGGTGGATATCGGCACGGTTGGCCGGCAAAAGCCGATCCGTGGTGACCGACCAGTTCGCCGCCACGCGTTCGGCCTCCTCGTTGTGCCAGGTGACGGCGCCAGCCTTGTTGAGAAGAAAGATGGCCAGCGGCGAGTGACGCAAAACCCGCAGCCCAACCTCCAGGTCGGAGTCGAGGGGGTGCCCAAGCATTGGCTCAGTTTGTGCTTTTTGTCCCGGCAACGCTGTTCTCTCCGGTTGCTGGATACCACTTATCCATCGCCGAGAACACATACGGATGCTGGCAACGGATGACAATCAGTTTATCCCGTTTGATTCACCACCGGCCACACCGGTCATGTACATGCAGCGCAGTGGTGTTGCGCCGATGAGTGCGCCGCCGGAGACAGTGGCTGACCGGTGCGCTGCAGGATTCGGATCTCTCGTGTAACCGGGGGGGGGATACCGAGGGGGTCACTTCAACGCGTCGAGCTGAATAATTTTTGAAACAAGCTCTGCCGTGTTCCGGCATCCTAGCTTCTTCATTATTTTGGCTCTATGTGCTTCAACAGTGCGGTGTGATATGCTCAAATCTTTTGCTATTTCCTTGCAGGTATATCCGTTAGCAATATATCCGGATACCTCCTGCTCGCGTATCGATAAATTTCTCGCTCTTTCTTGCCTGATACTGATTTTCGTAAATGTCCAAACAGCAAGGTCAAAAGGGGAGTCTGGTGTTAAGGTGAATCCTTGTGTTTGGCACCAGAAGACTTCTCCTTGTTTGTTTTTCATGAACCGCTCATCGATACAGCGATTTTCTTGAAGAAGCTCCTTATAGCGAAGCTCGCCGATCGTGACATAGTCCTCATAGGAGGGGTACATCTTCAGCGTCAGCTGTCCAAGGAGCTCAGCCCTTTGGTAGCCGAAGAGCTCGCAGAATGCCTTGTTGCACTCGATGACGTGCCTGTTTTTTGTGGTGACGATAGCACAGGGAGCATTTGCAAATGCTATGCCAACAAATTCATTAGGTACTGCCATCGAGCTCATTCGCCTCGCTCTAAGTTAGAAAGTAGGCCTGTGGGTTCTACCCCAGTTTTACGGACGGTTTAAAAGCGACGTAAATTCGTTATCTAGTTTTGCGACTCTACGTTGCATTCTCGGATTATGGAACCGCTCTATGTAATTGAAAACATCAGCTCTGATTTCAGCGCGAGTTCGATACTTCTTTTGCCGTGTACGTTCGCGTTTTAGGAGTCCAAAAAATCCCTCACATGCAGCGTTATCACCACAGTGACCTACTCGACTCATGCTGCTCAACAGCCCATGGCGCCTGAGTAACTTTTGATAGTCAGCGCTAGTAAACTGGGGGCCACGATCAGAGTGTAATATTACAGGCGCTGTGTTTTCACGTTGTCCTAACGCCTTTTCAACTGCTCGCATGACCATCTGCCGATCCTGGCGGATTTGCATCGACCAACCCACTACAACCTTGGCGTAAAGATCTAAGACAACGCACAAGTAGAGCTTGCCTTCATCGCAAGCCAGCTCAGTGATATCAGTGACCCACTTGGTCTCGGGTTCAGTAGCGAAGAAATTACGTCGCAGGTGGTCTTCTACGCCCTGCGGCCTGATCGCATCGCGCTTATACCCACGCCCTTTCTTGCGTGGCCAGCCTTGGAGTTGGTTCGCGGCCATGATGCGAGCCACGCGATTGAGACTGACAGCTTCGCCTTCATCGCGTAGGTCTTCACACATACGAGGCGCACCGATTACGCCTCGGCTGTCTTCGTGGATCTGGCGTATGCGGGTCAGAATCCGTTCATTCTCAAGCGAACCGCGACTTGGAGGCCGAGACTCCCAAGCGTAATAACCACTCGGGGAAACGTGCAGACAGCGACACATTAAACGCACTGTAAACTCACCGCGACAACGTCGAATCGCCTGATACCTCAGGACGACTCTCTGGCAAAGAACGTCGCCGCTTCGCGCAAAAAATCGCGTTCCTTCTTCACCCGAGCAAGCTCACGCTTCAAGCGTGATAGCTCTTCATCGTGGGGCACACCGGAACCAGCAAATGCGCGCTCAGGGCTAGTCTCTAGCTCACGCTTCCAGCGACCAATGACGTTGGGGTTAATGCCAAGCTCCCGGGCGACTTGGGCACATGAGACCTCAGGATGCTGCGTCTGCAAAACCGCTTCGCGCTTAAACTCGGCGGTGTATTTTCTCTTGGTAGTCATGAACACTCCTTTTAAGGGCAGTATGCACCCTTTTAGTTGTGTCCGTTAAAACGGGGTAGAACCCCTCCTATCATCTGCACTCTAACCTGTGCAGTTCTGGAGGGGGGCACTTGAGGCCTACTGGCAAGTCCACCCGCCATCGATAGGCATTGCTGTACCAGTGATGTTATCTGCCATGTTACTAGCGAGGTAATCAACCAGCCCTGCGACTTGCCGTGGGGATACCAGTTTACCGGTCGGTTGCTTCTCTACTACAAGGTCGTATACAGCTTCTTCTCGCGATGAATTTAGCTTTTCCATCCTGCCTGTGATCTGGGGTTCAAGGATTGGGGTGTCAGTCCAGCCTGGGCAGATTGAATTAACGGTAATCCCCTGTCCTGCCGTCTCCAGGGATATCACTTTGGTCAGCCCAACTACGCCATGTTTTGCTGCCACGTATGCAGCCTTATCCTTAGACCCCACCAAGCCATGAACGGATGAGATGTTTATAATACGTCCCCAGCCGCCCCGACGCATGCCGGGCACCGCACGCTGGATACTCCGGTAGACGGCTGTGAGGTTTGTCGCCAGAATCTCTGTCCAAGTGTTGTAGTCAAAAGACTCGATCGGAGCTGTCTTCTGAATGCCAGCATTGTTGACCAGTATGTCAACACAGGTATTGTCTTCTATAATGTCGTCGAACATCGCATCTATTTCTTCGACGCAACGCAAATCCGCCCGATAGTACCTTGCTTTAGGTGCTCCGCGGCTTTCTAGCTCTTTCATAAGGCCCTGAGCTGGCTCAGATTCTGGCTGGTGTATATCGTGTGCGACGATGGAATGCCCTTGGTCAGCGAAGGACTCGCAGACCGCACGACCGATGCCTCCAAGGGCACCGGTAACTAGCACAGTACGATGTACTGGCTGTTTTGGCATGGTTCCATCACTCCTCATCGTCATGCATCACTCGTAAGGATGCTGGCATAGTTGGCAACAGCCAAGCCACCCATATTGAATACGGCCCCTAGCTTTGCACCGGGAATCTGGCACCCACCTGCCTCCTCAAGTAGCTGCCTGGCCGCCATGACATGCATGGAAACACCAGTGGCGCCGACCGGATGTCCCTTCGATTTGAGCCCGCCGGAGGGGTTGATAGGTAGACGCCCATCTTTCATCACCCAGCCTTCATTGATGGCACGGAAACCTTCTCCATAAGGAGTTAATCCCATGCTCTCATAGATCATCAACTCTGCAATGGTGAAGCAGTCGTGCACTTCAGCAAAAGAGAGGTCGTTAAGAGTAATGGCTGCATTTGAGAGTACCTGATGCCAAGCTCGTGAGGCCCCCTCAAATACCAGAGGATCACGCTTACTCATGGGCATGAAGTCGGTCACCTGCGTCCGAGCCAGGAAGCGTACCTTCTTTATTGCCGACGGGGTCGCCCGATCAGAGGTCAATACAAGTGCTGCTGCACCATCTGAGACTGGCGAGCAGTCGGTACGCTTTAACGGGCCGGCCACCACAGGATTCTTCTCTGAGGCTGCATGGCAGAATTCGACGCCAAAGTCCTTCTGCAACTGTGCAAAGGGATTATGTACACCGTTAGCATGGTTTTTGGCAGCAATGCGAGCCAGCTCTAATGACTTGTCTCCGTAGGCGCCGAAATACCTCTCAGCTACATCAGCAAATACACCCGCAAAGCCAGCCTTGAGGCCTAGGCTCTCGGGTTGGTAACTGGCTCCCAGTAGACCCTTCGCGATTCGAGGTGCATCGGCATCTGTCATCTTTTCCACGCCGATGACTAGTACCCTATCTGCTAACCCTCCCTCGATCAGGTTGATGCCCTGGTGAATGGCTGCTGAACCACTAGCGCAGGCATTCTCTACTCTGGTGGCGGGTTTGAATCTCAGTTCAGGGTGAGCGTTGAGAATCAGCGAAGCTGGAAACTCTTGGTCGCACATACCACTGTTGAAGTTGCCAACATATATGACATCGATTTCCTCGGCAGAAATGCCAGACGATTTCAATGCTTCGGCCGCGGCTGCGGCAATAAGCTCCTCTGCAGACTGAGGAAGCTTGCCGAATTTGGTATGTCCGGTTCCAATAATATTGGTTTTCATCGTACTGCCTCTTGATTCGTGTTCTGTTAGAGCAAAGTTCTCAGTTCTGTCTTGAGAATCTTGCCATAGGCATTTTTGGGAAGCTCTTCCATGAGCCGGTAATACTTTGGTCGTTTGAAACGAGCCATGTTTTCCACGCAGAAGCTGTCGAGATCATCCTCAGTTGTCTCGGCAGAGCTAACAACAAAGGCAACCACTATCTCGCCCCAGTCAGCGTCTCGCTGTCCTACGACGGAGACTTCTCTTACGCCTGGGCACTTCAAGAGTATTTCTTCTACTTCCCTTGGGTAGATGTTGGTGCCCCCGCTTATGATCACGTCTTTCAAGCGGTCGGTCAGGTATAGGAATCCTTTTGCATCCAGATGTCCTACATCTCCCGTTCTTAGCCAGCCGTCGACCAAGGTCTCGCGAGTCGCCTCTTGGTTTGCCCAGTACCCCTCCATGACAATGTCCCCGCGTACACACACCTCGCCATCCTGCCCGTCAGGCAAGAAGGTGCCATCTTCAGCCCGGATTGCCAGTTCAAGCTGAGGGTGTGGTTGGCCCACCGGGAGTATCTGAGTACCGTCTGCCCCAACGCCAGAAATGTTCTCTTTCAAGGAACGGTGCTGGTTTCGATTAAGGTAGGTAATTGTCATCGGGCTCTCGCCTTGGCCGTAAACCTGTGCCAAGCAGTATCCAAAGACGTCGAGTGCGTCATTAAGGTCCTTGGCGTACATGGGACCACCACCATAGGTTATGGTCGCAAGGTTCTCGACGGCCAATGGCTGGTCGCTGGTCATCAGATAATCCACTACTCGCCTTACCATGGTCGGCGCCAAGAATATTGAAAGTTTTTCGTGGGCATTAACCGTGGCTACAAAATTCTCGGGCGTGAATTTGATAGGTTCAGGTATGAGATTGGCACCCCCGACCATCAAAAATGGTAGGAGATAGAGCCCCGAGCCGTGAGACATTGGTGCGAAATGGACTAATGTGTCACGCTCTCCAATTGAATCAATGCCAATGAGGTAGCTGCTGGACATAGCAGATAAGTTCAGGTGGCTAAGTGTGGCGCCCTTAGGTTTTCCGGTCGTTCCGCTGGTATAAAAGATCCATGCGGGATCCCTTGATTCTCTAAAGCGATGTCGAACCAGGGTGGATCCTAGCCCTTCAACAGATATTGTCGGCTGTAGGACTTTGGTACCTTCTAAATTGCTTGCAATATCGTCTCGGTCGGTGAAGACGACCTGAGCCTCGCTGTTGCCTAGAATGTAATTTACTTCGGGTGTTGTAAGCTTGTAGTTGATGGGAACTGCCACCAAGCCTGCGTACCAGATTCCGCACAGCAGCTCGATGTATTCAGGTGAGTTTGGCAGGAATATTGCTACGCGGTCGCCGGGTTGCAACGCCATGCGCTCCTGTAAGTACGCCCCAATCCTCCTCGCCTTGTCATCCAAGCTGGCATAGGTATGAGCCACCGTGGTGCCCACCAGGACGGCAGTTCTTTCGGGGAATTTCTTGGAGTTGACTTCCAGGTAGTTTGCCACATTCAAGGTAAGCTTCTCCTGAGGTGATTATTATTACAACCTAGGTTAGGTGCGCTCACTACCTATCGATATACGTAGTACTACCAATCTGTCTAGGTAAAAGCGTAAGCTTCCCCGTCAAGCGGACAGTTTGAAAGTAGACACTTCGCCGGTTATCTGCCGCCGGAATTCCGCCGGCGATATTCGCCCGAGCGAGTCATGGGGTCGCTCCTCGTTTTGATACGGTCCACCATCAATGCTTAAGAAAATATGTTAGATTGCAAAGCTCTATTGAGGAGTTATGCGCTCTCAGTAGCTTCTATATAAAATCGACTTTTGCTCCTACATGGTATAAGGAAGCCAAGTGGATAGTAAAGGAATGGAGAATAGAATCGCGATCGTGACGGCTTCCATCAATATGAACCATGATGCACCTGAGAAAACATCCGTGAGCGATATGTCTTCATCTAAGCCTGCGATAACATAGACGTTTAGTCCTATCGGCGGTGTGATCAAGCCTATCTCACACATCTTAATAGCAAGGATGCCGAACCAGATAGGGTCAAACCCAAGGCCAGTTACCACTGGGAAAAGGATGGGAAGAGTGATAACAAGCATAGAAAATGCATCGAGAAACATGCCCATCGGGATATAAATGATCAGTATCAACGCGATGATCAAGGTGGCTGGAAGAGGCAGGTCAATGACCAGCGAAGAGACCATTTGCGGGACTTGTATTAAACTAAGAAAGAAGCTGTAGATACCGGCCCCGAGCATGGTCATCATTATCATCACAGTAGTATTGATGGCATCTCGTGATGAACTGGCAATGGCTTTGAGCTTACTGGAAAAGTCTTGCTTCGAGGTGAGCAGGAAAAGAACTGATGCCACAGCTCCTAACGAAGCTGCCTCAGTCGGTGTCGCCCAGCCTGTATAGATGCTCCCGAGCACCACGAAGATAAGCGCTAACAGCTTCCAAGCATGTCCAAGCGACCTCAAGCGCTGGCCCCAGTCAAATTTTTCTCCCTTAGGGCACATTGATGGCTTGTGGGCGGATATGAGAAGTACACCCAGCACAAAGACCAAAACAGAAATGGCACCAGGTATCACCCCTGCAACCAGCATTCGCCCAGCAGAAACCTCGGTGAGAGCAGCATAAAAGACCAGTAGAACGCTTGGCGGTATTAGTACGCCGAGAACACCGCCTGCTGCTACGCAGCCGGCAGAAAGTCGCTTGTCATATCCTGCTTTCTTCATCTCAGGCAGGGAGATAGACCCTACCGTTGCGGCCGTAGCTACACTGGATCCAGAGGTGGCTGAGAAACCCGCACAAGTTAGAATTGTTGATACCGCAAGACCTCCGGGTAAATGTCCGCACCAGCGTTTGGCTACGTGGAACAGAGATTTCCCTACCCCAGCATATAACGCAAAATTTCCCATAATAATGAAAAGGGGTATGACGGTGAGGAGATACGAAGCAGTCTCATCAAATGCAAAGTTCTGAAGCAAGCTGTAGACGTACGTCATGTCTTGAACAAACAGGATACCTATCATTCCTGCCATTCCAATAGCTGCAAATACTGGGATGCCAAGCCCCATAAATATAAATATCAGAAGGACGGATAGCAGTCCTAGCACCATGGGATTAGCCATTGGTCTTTCCTAGTGCGGAATTGAAAGAGATAATGGCATGTAAGGACATCTGTAAACAAGCGAGCGACAGGCCTAAAGCTACTACTATTTTCACCCACCAAATTGGCATTTGAATAATGCCCCATCGAAATTCACGGTCAAGAAAAGAGCTGTAGGCTCCTTCGATAGTGGGAATACTCAGAAAAAATAAAAAGATCGCGGCAAAGGACCATGCTAAGCCCTCCCATGCCAGCCGTACCCGTTGAGGCTTTCTGTAACCCACCAGAGAGACCCGGATGTGCTTGTTGTCTCGTTGTGTCCAGAGGAGGCCAAGGTAAACAATAATGGCCATGGAAATCTCTGAGAACTCATAAACACCTGGCAAGGGAAAATTAAAGAGGCTTCGGGATGTAGCATCCAGCGCGGTAGACAGCATCATGAATATCATCGCTGAAACCGCTATGAAACCTGCAGCATTAGATAGCCAGGCCTCTGTTTTTCTAAGATGACCTAACATATCTCACTCTCGAAAAATTGTTGAGAGCAGGAAGGCGTATTGCCTTCCTGCCACAGAGGCCAGTTGAGTTGGCGATATGCTAGGACATGTCTTGATAGATTTCGAAGGGTGTTTTCAGAGAGCCGCTACTGTCGTGACGTTTAATTGCCTCGTCTTCGATAGATATCATTTCACTGCCATCGATCCCAGCTTGGCTTGCTACGTTCTCGACCCAGCTGTTGACTTGCTCAGGCTGAACCAAATTAGCAGCTCGCTCAATTTCAGAGTAATCCCATTTCGAGAACTGTGCGCCCTCATCAAGCGCTGTGCGCACGCGATCCTCGGCGATCCCCGCATAGATTTCACGATACTTACCTTGATAGATCTCGTCGGCTAGTTCATTTGCAACGGTCTTCACCTCATCTGGCAGTGCATTCCAGGCATCGATGCCGATGACCGTGGCTGATGGAGCATGCGGGCCGGAGCCTATCTCAGTAATATAAGGTGCAGGCTCATGCAGGGCATAACTGATAGCCGTGATGAAGTCGAAACCGAAAGCACCATCAAGAACGCCACGCTCGAGAGAAGAGTAGACCTCTGGAGCAGCCATAGGAACCGCACGACCACCAAGGCTCTCGACGACATCAGTGCCTACACCGTAGCCACGAATACGTTTGCCCTTGAGGTCTTCCATGCTCTTGATCGGTTCACGGGTTATCAGCGGGCAGTAGTACCAGTTTGTCCAATACAGGACCTTAGCCTTGTGGCGTGATTCCCATTCCTGGCGCAGAGGTT
>Ga0102927_1000032_pt1 | contig 28341 bp, 13 predicted proteins | sample SalPon1_A_H2O_MG_FD_78208 | JGI IMG/M metagenome (GOLD analysis project Ga0102927, IMG submission 78208) | Salt pond water microbial communities from South San Francisco under conditions of wetland restoration - Salt Pond MetaG R1_A_H2O_MG | ecosystem: Environmental > Aquatic > Non-marine Saline... | reverse complement strand
TTCAATAAAAGTACTGACTTCTACAATTTTATTAGGTGTGTTTGCATCGTCAAACCATCCAGGGTCTACTGCTACAATGTTACTTTCCCAAATTTCAAAATTAGGTTGTAAAGTAGCTGTTATATCTGTAAATGTTGTTTTAGCATCGGCAACACCATACGAAAAACCAAAAGCAAAATTTCCATCAGAAACATTGAAAGCAGATACATAAGATATCCAATTCTTATTACCATCAACAGAAACAATATTCTGTGCAAATCCAAATGTTGCTACTAACAACATCATTAAAATAGTCGTAATTTTTTTCATAGTATTAAAATTTTAATTTATAAATATTTGTATATATCAATAGTAAGGATTATTTCTTATGAATTTAGTAATTCTACCGCTACAAAAGTCCTACATACTTTTTAGGGTTATGTTGTCTGCACTATAACGTTGTAGATGGTTAGCAATAGCAAGGCTTTCAGAGGAATAGCTCTTTTAGGCTTGTATGGGTAATGTATAGTTAATTTAACAAAAAAAGCTTTTATTTAGTATATTTTAAAGATTCTTGTTTATCCCATAAGCCCCAATAAGCGCCAACTATACCTTCATCTCCAACTTTCCAGGACTCATCAAAAGAAGAAAAATAGAAGCAATCTATACCAGCGCTCTGGCACCACTCCTGCGTATTGACAAAATACTTTAGGGCATTTTCATAAGAGGGTTGTGCAGCACCTACGTGCTCCCCTTGGCTAGGCCAGCCTGTTTCTGTGATGATCACTTTCTTTCCTCTTGCAGCTTGTAGTGCTTGCCCATACATCTGCTGCATGTGAGATAGGGCGTACTCATGAGGACAACTTTCCCAAAAGGGATAGCAGTTGGACAGAATGACATCGCACATCGCTGTAAGGTCTGGATGTACGGAGAACTCATAATAGGCATCCACATAGCCTACCGGTATATGGGCAGGGATGGCGTCCTTGACCTCTTGTAGCATAGCCTTCAGGTCTTCAAGTGGCATATCATTTCTGTACAGCACTTCATTGCCCACTGCCGCTATATCAACAAGGCCTTCATTAGCCATGCTAATAAGAGCATCCAGTTCTTGTCTGTTTTTTTTAGCATCATCACCTATCCACGCCCCTACTAAGGTGTTCATGCCTAGATCCTTGGCTACTTTAGGCACAAACTCATTGCCTTCTATACATGAGAATGAGCGTATCCACTTCACATGGGGTTTCAGGATAGACATTCTGCGGAGCACTTGGGCTTCTGTGATGTAGTCTCCTGGCTGCTGCCCATCTTCATACATGCTAAAGCAAATGCCATGAAAACCCTCTTTCAATATCGCCTCAAAGCGTTCTTGGAGATGCTCTCCAGAGACATCTGGAGGTAGTCCAGAATCTTGGAGTGAGGCTAAGAAATCTTGTTGTGGTGCTGAGACTTGTTGTTCTTTTCTGTAAGACATAGGTTGGCGTATTTAAGTTGTTCGTTTTTATCCCAGAGCCCCCATCTCTGGCCAACATCACCCTCGTGGCGAGTTTTCCAGGACTCTTCAAAAGAAGAGAAGTAGAAAAGCGGAACGCCCTTTTGATCTGCCCAAGTATTAACGTTGATGAAATAAGTCAGAGCATTGAGTTCAGAAGGCACCGCTTCTCCCACAGCATCCCCTTGGCTTGGCCATCCCGTTTCGGTGATGATGATGGGCTTATCAGTAACTTTAGATTTTAAAGAAGAATACATCTTATGGAGGTAGGACATGGCAGAATGGATGGAAGCCCCTTCCCAGAAAGGATAGCAGTTGATTGGAATCACATCACAGGCATCTATGAGCTCTGGATGCTTATGAAATATAAAATAAGCATCTACATAGCCCACAGGTATAGAAGGCAGAGCAGCCTTGATCTCGTGGATATGCGCTAAAACTTCATCTACAGAGAGTTCTCCACGGAGTAGAACTTCGTTGCCTACAATAGCCACATCTACATGTCCAGCTTTTCCTAAACGGATCAACGCTTCAAGTTCTTTACGGTTGTGCGCTTTGTCGTTACTTAGCCAGGCCCCAGCCATCGTATTCAGGTTGTTTTTTTTAGCTAGGGCAGGAATGTGTTCATTGCCCCCCGTACAAGAAAAAGACCTCAGCCAGCTAGTGTGAGGCTTTATGATCTCTATTCGTCTTTGAATTTGAGCTTCAGAAAGTACATCATCAACATCTTGGCCTTCCAAATACGGACTAAAACATAAGCCATGCATGCCCTTGTTTAATCTATCAGAGAAAAGTTGCTGCACCTCTTCATTAGAGTTTGACGAGTAGTCCACATCGTATAAAGAAATATGACCTTTGTTTTGAGCAAGAAGATGGTCTATGCCATCAATATGGCTGTAAGAGCTACTGCCTTTGGGTGAATTTTTTCTTCGTTTCAATTCAGCACTGATTTCATGAGAGCGTTCTTCGGTCACGTCATAATTCCACATGACTAAAATGGCAATAAACGTTCCCGTAATGGGCAGGCCAGAAAAAAACAAGCGCAAGCCCGTAACAGCCCCTTCTGGCTGGACGTCCAAACCAGAGTCGAAGCCAATTAAACTAAGTATAGCGCCACTAAGCAGCCCAGCAATGGCAAATCCAAACTTGACCATCCACCAGTAGATTGCTCCAAAAACCCCTTCTCGCCGCTTGCCAGTATTGAGCTCATCAAGATCTATCACATCGGCAGTCATAGACATCATAAGCATAAACAAGCTTCCTATCCCAAAAGAGAAAAAAGGCAAAGCGAAGATAAACATGTAAGGTTGGCCTGGAATCAATAGAAACCAAAGCATAATATAGCCTAAGATTGAGATGCTTTGAGAAACTATAAAGGCTTTCTTTTTGCCTAATAGTTTAGACATTTTAGCCACAATAGGAATAACCAAAAAGGTAGTCATAAGCGCACCAAGGCAACCAAACAAGGTTGGCCAAATACCTGCCGCACCAGCATCTCCTCCAAAAAGATGATATACTATAACGAAAAATGTAAAAGAAGCTACCGTATTGAATGCATTAAAAATCAAAAAAGTAGCGATACATAGTTTCCGAAAAGGTTTGATTTTGAAAGCTTCTACAAAACCATATAAAATTTTCTGAATACTGCCCCCTATGGTTTTCATGGTCATGGGTGCATAATCTTCATGAAGCGTAGATCTGCTTTTGATAAAAAAGGCTGGCACCATGGCACATAGCATAAATATCACGCCTACCCATATAGCCAAGGTTCTGGTAGCAACTTCAGCGGAGCTAAACCATTCAGGATCATACATTATGACCCAAAACCAAGGCGCTATGACCCATGCCCACTGCCCAATCCACTGGGATATAGCCATTATGCTGGTACGCTCATGAAAGTCATCGCTCATTTCGTAGCCCATGGCTACATAAGGAACACTAAAAATGGTAAGGCCTAAATAAAATATAAAAGACCAAATCAAGAAGTAGGTGAAATTATAGTTTATACTGTCGCCCTTATACAGCTGCCACAAAAAACTAAATGAAATACCCATAATGAGGGCACCTATAAACACGTACTGTCGTCGTCTTCCCCATTTAGACTTTGTGTTGTCTGATATAAATCCCATGATAGGATCTGTAATAGAGTCAAAAACTCTAGGCAAGAAAAAAATGATTCCCCACATCCAGCCTGGGAAGCCCAGGTCCTGCACCAGGACTACCATAAATATTCCCATAACGGCTGGGAACATTTGGTTGGCTAACATCCCTAAACCAAAAGCGATTTTTTGAGATAATGGGACTTTTGCAGATGGGGTTGAGATGTGTTGTGACATGGTTATAGGCGTTTAGTTTTTGATAATAATGGTTTGTATAGCTTGTGGGCTTATGGATATTACTTTATTAGCTTCGCCAAGAGTTAGTTCAAACACTTGTACTTCTTCAGAAGGATTAAATACTATTGCTGCTATGCTGTTGTCTGGATTTTGAGCGGCACTAACCTGAAGAGCTTTGTCTGTAGATTCAAAACCGATGCGTTTTGCACCAGGCCTGATGTATTTACTAAAGTGAGCCATGGTATAATATAATGGGGTGAAGTACACTTCATCCTCATCTGGATCTACAATCACGGGAGCTACGCACCAGTTTTTAAACCAATTAGGGCCGCCTTGTCTATCTAGTACCATATTCCAATCTACCCAGCCATCTACCCAGTTGTTCATACAGCCTATGATGTCTCTTGCGTAGCGGTAAACAGGTCTGTATTTTGGATGTAGAGGTTTATCTTCTTCTGGCGCCCAGTCCCAACCCCAATCGGTTGCTTCTTTTTGCCAATACCAGTCGTCATCTTGCCATTTAGGAACTTCTGCATCTACACAGGCTTCAGTTTCAATAAGGTATTTGTCTGGCGCTTTTTTGTGGGCATATTGCAGCTCATCGCCAAAGATTTTGTAAGTGCTTTCATACCAATGTACAGCAGTACCATCAAAGTATTTTCTGGATACTTCATCTCTATACATTTCGTCCACCCATTCTTTGATGCCTGCTCGGTTTTGGTCGTAACCTAAAATCACTAAATCACCTTTACCGTCTTCTTCGAGTTTTGGACCGAGATGATTCACCACAAAATCGGTCATTTCTTTTGGTGTATAGTGCATACTCTCCCAGTTGTTGCCATTACCATGAGGTTCATTTTCTACTGTGAACCCCCAGATATCAATACCTTCTGCTTTGTAAGCCTCTGCATATTTAGAGAAAAATAGTGCCCAGGTGTCATAGTATTCTGGTTTTAGCTTACCGCCAACCCAATCGTTATTGGTTTTCATCCAGGGTGCGGCTGTCCAGGGCGACGCAAAAATCTTAAATCCATCTTCAGAAGCAGCCATAGCCTCTTTGATGAACGGAATCAAATCATCTTTGTCCTCTTCTATTGTAAAATGCTCTAATGTGGTATCACCTTCCACAGGAGAATAGGAGTATTGCCCTAGAGAGAAGTCGCATGAATTCATGTGGGTTCTGGTTAAGGAATACTTTGCCCCTTCTGGCCCAAAGTAAGCATTGATAATTTTCTTACGGTTTTCTGGACTTAGGTTATTCAAAAGGTATGCAGACGACTCTGTGAAGGCACCGCCAAAACCCGTAAAGGTTTGGTAGGTTTTTTCTGGATTCAGTTGTATTTTGGAAGTCGCTTCTTTTTGACTAAACGTATCTATTTTGGTGAGCTTATTTCCATCCCTGGAGGTTTCCACTACTTCTACATCGATTGAGTAATCTTCAACAGTATCTTTACACGAACTTACAATCATGATATATGTTAAATTTAATAGGACAAGCTTTAAGGTTTTCATACAATTGCTTTTTCATGATTTATTTCAATGATCCAAATGGATTTTATTATTAACTGGAGGGATATGTACATCTAGAAGAAGGTTTTTAATATCACCTTCATACGTTTTGGTGATTTTGGAATTTCCTCGTTTCAACCCTTTAAACGTGCCTTCATCTACAGCCTCCCAAAGCGCGTATTTAGCTTTGCCATCAACTGTAAACAACCCGAAGAAATTTTCAGATCCTCTAGGGTTTTGAGCATCTTTCCAGGGCTCATCAAAAGCTTCAAAATAGAAGCACTTTATTTTGTTCTTAGTAGACCATGCTCTCATTTTCTGATAATACAAGGCTTGCTTGTATTCATCTGTGGCCTTTGAGCCGTCTTCACCATAAAATCCATTAGAAACACTTGCCCAGCCAGTTTCTCCAATATGTACAGGTTTTTTTATGTTTAGACTCTGCATATAGCTAACTACGCTATCATATTGAGAAACGGCGTAATCTATGGATCTACTCATCACTTTATCTAGTTTCTCTGTATTAGTAAGTGTGTCTTCTTTTGGAGAAACCCCCCAGAATTTGGGATTGTAATGGGTATCATGCATAGGGTAGGTATGAACAGAAAGATAATCTACACTTTTGATAAGCTCCTCAAGCTCTGGAGTATGGTATTGAGATTCTCCCCCACCCCAAGACGCAAAATTGTCTGAGCTTGTGACCCATAGGTCTTGGCTAAGCTTCCCTTTTTGTTTTAAACTTTGTAAGTGTTTCACCCATTTGAGTATGATATGAGGTTCTACATAATAGGCAGTAGCCCATTTTACCATGGCTTCGTTTCCCACGGCTATTATCTTCACAATATCGGGGTACATATTCGCTAGCTCTACTGCTCTCTGGATTTCAGCTTTGTTGTTTTCACTTTCCTCATGATGATTCACAGGTTGGTCTGTCCAAGCATTTTTACAATCTATCCATGCGCCGAGCATAACGTACATTTCAAAATTTTCATCAGCTTTCTTTAACTGTTTAATAGCCTTTAAAATATTAGCCGCCTGGGGCAAGTGAACATTATAAGTTCTTAAGACCCTGATATTCATAGCATGCATCAGCTTCAAATCCTGCTTTAAGTCTTTGATGCTGGGTTGAAAATCACGACTAGTCTTCCTATAGCCACCATAAGAAATGGCTAAATAGTCTGGCTTGTTTAATAGTTCCTTAGCCGTTAGATTGCGAGTATTCTGCATGAACTTTTCCTCTTTTTGGGGTTGCTGACATGAAGCCAAGAACACAAGGCTTACTAATAAAAAACACTTGGTGATCAGCTTCATATCGTTTTATTTTAAAATAGAATTTTCAATATAAACATGTATCCACTCGAGATCTCCAGACCTCTTGAACACCTTCTGACTTATATGTTCTGGCAACTCCAAGCCTTCTATTACTTCTGATGTACCAGAACTGAATTTGACTTCGATTTGGCTCTGTGTTGATTGTTTATAGATAATAGGAACTTGACAGAAGGTGAAGCCCAAAGACCCTTGCTGAAGAGTGATGCTATAGCTTTGGCTATGAACATCTACATACCTAAACGCATGGCTCTCCTCCAAGAATTCAGATTTTCTCAATAAATAAGGTTTAAACTGAAGTCGTCCTCTACTGATATTCACTCCCAACTCTCCAAAACGGCTTAAGATATCTTCTTTCACCTGCCCCGTCATGCCGGGTTGTTGAGCACCTTTGCCTTGTGGGGTATGAGAATAAGGATCTGTAGGGAAAGCGCCGTAGAGTGCTGGAGATTTATGGACCCCTATCCCTTCATTTATTTCATAATAATGCTCTAGCAATCTCCCTATCACTTCTGCTGAAGCTTCTTCAGAAATAGCCTTGAGGCAGGTTTCTAAAACGGCTAATTGAAGCTTGGATACCATATGCCAATAGATAGACCCTAGGCCTTCGTAACCATAGAATGTTCCTGAGCGCCCTGTGAATTCTTTATGATGAAAGACTTCTTCGTAGGCTTTTAAAATTAAAGCTTGTTCTTGTCTTGCTAATGCAGAATAGGTGTCTTCTTCAAGACTTTCAAGAGCGTGTTTTAGCTTTTTAGCATTATTAAAGTTGGCATTAAAGTGGAAGCCCCCCTCAGCATCTTTTTCAATAATGCCTTTATGACCATTTTCTACTAACTTTTGGAGCAGCGTTGAGGACTTCACTGTAGCAGGCGGTATAGTATTTCTATTCAAAAAGCCCTTCAATTCTTTATTTGGGTACAGTAAATAGCTGAATTGATCTTGCCTAAATAGAGCACTCTGCTTCAAAGCATCCAATACACTTAAAGCCATGCGAGGATTGAGATAACCAGAGCTTAAAACAGCTACTTGCCCTTCTAGCATCTCGGATAAGTAATCGATAGAGACCTCATCATCATTTACGGTCATCAAATTATACGCGTGGTAAAGATCATCTGTACGTTTATTAGCTTTGATGGCGTGCTCAAGATATACTAAACTGGATGTAATAAACTCATGAATTTCTTTTGAAGATAGTTCAGTTTTGAGACCAGAAAACCCCGAGGCATAGACCTCTGTTCTGAATGTACTAGCCGCTTCACCCAGCTCATCTAAAACCTGTTTGCGCTGTAGATCTGTGAAATGGGCAGCTGTGTATTCTTGATACGTGCTGAACGTGGCCTGCATCGTGTGAAAGAGTGCTGCCAGTTCTTTAGAGATTTGGTAGGACTCACTGTCCTTTTCCCCGTCAAGAACAGCATCAAAGAACGCTAAGAAGCGCCTCAAGTAGTATAAGGTCACCATCGAAACGCCATTACCCACCAAAGCGTTATTGGCGTCATTCCATTCTGGTCGCTGTGTATTCATCCATAGACCTGCTTCTGGGATAAAGTTAGACAGCTTGGCTAAAGTTGTGGCAAGAATTTTTTCTATGAAATTAACGTGGATAATCTGGTTATCTTTATCCAGCAGAATAGCCCCATCAGCCCCAATTTGACTTCGTTTTTCACGGATGTCCAAATCTGCTTTGTGATCAAATTCTATAGTGTCTTTAGGATCTGAAAGAATAGCTTTGTAAGGTTTAATTTTATAAGGCACATTGGCATATACAAACACTGATTTTTGAAATAACGCAGCTAAACTGTTGGGCTTATAATCTTCACAAAATTCTAAAAACTTCAGCAAATAGATGATTTGATGATCTCCCCAATACCCAATATAAGACCAAGGATCGTCTGGCTCGATGGTTTCCCAATCGAAGCCGTCTTTGGTAACGCGGTAAGGATTGTAGCCATCAAAAGTGGTAGCATTCAAAAATTTATAAATCATGCTTTCAATAAACTCAGGAAAGGAGTAAGCTAGACTTTCCCAGTTTTGAAAAATATCACGCCAATTGCCTTCATAATCTAGAATTTTATTACCATTTTCATCTTTTGTGTTAATCGAAAATTGATTCCAAGGACGACTAGGGTCACCATGCCTTCTGCTGAATTTTAGGGGAAGGTACTCAAAAGATAAACGAGTAAAATCTATGTTATCAACAGATTTTGTAAACGATTTCAAATCATCTAATGAAAAAAGTGTAGGCAAAGTCTCAATTCCAGACTTAAGTTTTTGGGCTAAAGGCAGGTTTGCTTTGTTGAGATAGTCTATAAAATCGGAGCGTTCGATGTTATAATTAGCATCAAAAACACCACCGCGCATGATATTAAACATGGTGTTTCCATAATGACGAATGTCTCTCAAATTATCATTGGACCTCTGTAGCCCATCTGCAGACCCATTGAGTTGAATTAGTTGTTTAGTACCACATTCAATGTCTTTATGGATACGCTCTGATAAATCTTCTTTGTTTAAGTCCTGTTGAAGCTTTATGACCTCAGAATGGTTGCAATTCACCTCTGCAACGATGTGCCAAGATGCAGTCTCTTCTGCGGTTATGTAAAGTGTTGTATTGATAAAATAAGCCCCTTTTTCTGCCTTTACATCCGTCTCTTCTGTAACAGCCTTGCCTGCTCTAAAATTTTCTAACTGCAAAGACGACAATAAGAACTTAGGGGTGTCGAGACCTAAAGACCAGACGACATTAGCTTTCAAAGCCTCGCTAGGTTCAGCTTTATCTACAGGTACAGCACTGAGGGCAAAAATACCCAAGCCAGATTTTTGATCCAGTTCGCTACGTTTATAAGCATCTACTAGGTTACTGCTTTGGATTTGCAGATCTGGCACTACTCCAGCTGGCAGTATATTTTGAAGTCCGTCCAGAAGTTCAATTTTTATAGCTGATGTGTTCTGATTAGTCAGTTCAGCTTTTCTTACAAATCCAAACTGATCTGAAGTGGACCAGCGGTAGGAAAACCTAAGGTCTAGGCTATGATTGATTTCTTCAAAAATCAATTGATTGCCATAGATGCTTTTATAAATATTTCTTGTGATCTCGTACTGCTCCACAAACCTATTGGAGAATGGCTCCCAAAATTTTACATGTCCCTCATGATGGACTTTGAAGATGGATTTACTACCTGTATATGGTGCAGATTCTGTAATTTTATCGTCAGTATAGTAGGGGAATAACGCGTATTCAGAGTTGCGTCTGCCAGCCGTTAATCCACCATTGCTTGAGATAAACATCCAGTGATTGGAGTCACTTACAATGCTCATAAAAAACGGTCTCATAGCATCATGATTGGTGATTTTCAGGAACTTTTCACCATCTATTCTTACTTGTTTTAATTCGCTAGTTTTAGACGCTTTTAGCGACATCATCTGGTCTTGAATCATTTATTTTAATTTTATATCTTATATACGTTATGTTGTGATTAGCAAATAGTTACTCAGCTTGATACACCCTTACGTAATCGATTTCTAGGGTTTGGGGAAATACTGTATCTTCAGTTGGTGAGCCAACATAAGAACCACCAACAGCCATATTTATCAGAATATAAAAAGGCTTATTATACACCCATTCTCCATCTACATCCTCTGGTGTGATTTGGTTATACAAGTCATCATCCACATAAAAGTTGATGTAGTCCTTACCCCATTCGATACCGAATACATGGAAGTCTGTATCAAACCTATCCCCTTCAAGATTGTAAGATTTTGAGACTGCTTCAGCGCCAGAATACCCAGGGCCATGTACAGACCCATGAATACGCGTTGGTTCTTGGCCTCTATACTCCATGATATCTATTTCTCCAGTCTGTGGCCATCCTACCTCATCTATATCTGCCCCTAGCAGCCAGAAGGCAGGCCATAAGCCTTGTCCCCAGGGCAATTTCATACGCGCTTCAAAACGGCCATACTTTTGGTCAAAATTTAGTTTGGTGAGAATACGCCCTGAAGTATAGCTAGCCTCTTCGTAAGCCTCTTTCCTCGCGGTGATATTGAGGATTCCGTCTTCTACTTTTACATTTTCAGGCCTATCTGTGTAGTATTGAAGTTCATTGTTGCCCCACCCTGAGAGGCCTTGGCTAGAACCATCTCCAATATCATAAGACCATAGAGAAGTATCTAGCTCAGTCCCGTCAAAGTTTTCTTCCATGACTACATTTTCAAAGGTTGTAACAGTTTGTGTTTCGTCTGGGTCACAACTAAAGAAGCTGAAAGCTGTTAAGCCTAAAAGAAATGCTGGAAATAGTGGTTTATATCGTTTCATTATGAGTGTGTTTATTGATGATTAAAGTCCATTCAAAATTTAAATAGTTATTAGGGCACAAACAGGCCTATTCAGAATAGAAATAAATATTATCTAGATAAAAGTTAGATAATGGCGATCCATTAATATTTTCATAAATAATGAGTCCTATGTTATCTCTATTGGCCATGGTAATAGGCATCTCAAGTGTAGCCCAAGTATTGGCTTCAAAATCTGAAGCATTGAAGAACACCTGTTGCCTAGTATCGTCTCCACCGCCATCAGCTTGATCTGGGCCAAAATCAACAATAGTGATTAAGAAGTCTAAATTTGAGGGTATATCATCGGGAATGAACATGTTGAGATGTAGATTTGACTTCTCTGTAGCATCTACCGTAGGATTTGAAAATTGATTACCAACGAAATTAAAGTTAGTATAGTTCAAGATATTATCGCCTTGCACAACAAAATCATCAGACAATGTGGTTTGGTAAGGCTCCCAATAGCCATTGAAGAAATCTACTGGTACATTGTCATAATAATCACTAAAAATAGATGTCACTTGTTCTGGAGCTCTGGAAGGTGTAGGAGCAAATTCAAAACTACCTGAAGAGTTCACTATTACAGAACCCTTAGCCTCTATATCTGAAAATGATGCTGTAATAATAGCCTGACCAGCCCCTACTACATCGATCATTCCATTTGCATTGACAGTAGCAACACTTTCATCAGAAGAATTAAAATCAAAAAACGTTGGTGTGACGCTAGTTGAGATATCACCTGAGGCAGTATTTACGGTCATGGTTAAATCAGTAATTTGAGTAGACCCTCCTACAAAGTTTTGTACTTCTGCATCTTGTCCATTTTGGATTGCAGGGCGTGGGTGAGCAATGGTGCCTAGTTTTTCAAATTGTAGCTCATCCACCCAAAAGCTGTAAGCAGAGCCATCAGTCTCTTGGGTGCCTGCTGCATATCTAAACATTCCACGTTCATTTTTAAATTTAGACGGATCTGGCAGTGGAATAATTATTTTTTGCCATGCAGTACTAAGGGATACACTTCCAAGAGTAGTTAAATTCTTATTATCCATAAAGTCTTCACCAAGACCAAACTCTCCGATCGTTACTCCCTGTGTAGCTTTAGCCCAAAAAGTAAGTGCGTCATAGTTAGACAGGTCTCTTCCAGCCCCGTCTATTCTAAATATGGCACCAGCATAGCCTCCCTCTGGATCTGTAGCATTAGGCACATCAAAACGCATGGAAGAAGATCCCATATGGCTTTCATCTTCATCCACAGACCATGCTGTGGCTTTAGAGTCTGCATATGGAAAATAAAAATCGCTTCCCATCCCTATTGGAGAATCCATAAAGACCTCTGCAGTACTATCATAGGTCGCCAATACAGCATCCTCAGAAATTTCACGTTCGCAGCTAAAGCTAAATATGGCAGCTAAACCTAAAAGCCCTATTGATTTGATTGAGTTTATATAATTAAATGTCATAATAAATTATTTTCCGATGTTAATATGGATATATGTTCTGATTTCCCATTCTGATCCGTCTGGATACCCAACTGGACTTAAAGTAGGTTGTGGTGGGAATACATTTTCTGGAGGTGTTGCTGGCGCATATCGAGGTGAATTCTGATTTAGGGAACGCCAAGTACCTCTTATACCTATCTTAGTGCTTGGCAGCATGAACCAATCTGGTTTAGCTAGTGTAGTCGAAACATCTAGCATAAGCTGCAGAGGAAAAGTTAAGTTGAAGTCTCTGTGGTAATCAAATGGGCCCCAATCATTAACCTTTACCATAGCCTGAGTTTTGATTTTTTTATAAATCATCCTGATGTCTCCACCAAAACGCTTGATAAGTCTAGCATCGCTACCATTGGCCTGACCATTACCGTAGTAAAAGTTACCTATGATTCCTAGGTCTGGGGATAGCTTAGAAACCATTCTAGTGTGGGCTTCCCACAAATCTTCAGCAGGCACAGAATTAGGAAAAGCAAAAAAAGTACGGTCTGCTAAGAAACCAATATGAGCGTCCATAGCCGTAGGATGATGGCGATACACAAAACCGGCACTCATGGCAAATGCAGCATCTTCAGCCCTATCATTATCCCACTCATACATCCATGTTCCTGGTGTAGGGTCAAAAGTTAATAAAAGCTCACCCGCAGTAGTTTCTCTATTGCTTCTTACGGAAAAGGGATCATCAATAATATTTCTTAATCGGCCAGGTGCATCCACATCATTAGGTATAGCTGCGACCAGTGGTTTTTGCCATAAAAAGTTAGGAGCAATTTGCCAGTTTCCTAATGAGTAAGTGAACCCAGATAAGAAATTAGATTGGTTTCCACTTCCAAAATCTTTAAGTTTCCAACCTGTAAAGGTTTGCGTTTGATCTGCACCACCGTTGGCGATAAGCCCCATGATGGCCCCTTGAGCATACCAGTTGAACTTACCACCTTCATAGGTGAGTTTTGCTTTACCTCCCCAATTATCTTCTGGTTTTATTATATCTTCATAAACGGTATAGTTGCCTGTTGTACCAGTGATGTCTTGGTAAGAACTACCATTTAGCGGACTACCACTCCAAATTCCTCCCAGAGTTAAACCAAATTTTCCAAATTCTCTTTCTATGGCAAGTGTTGCTCTCTCTGTAGGCCACGGTGGAATAACACCACTACGCAATTGGTTAGGATTGAGCACACGTCTTCCATTCTCATCAAATTCTAGAGAAGTTTTAAAATCTCTATGGTACACCCCAGTCACATCCCATTTAGCAACATTAGTAGAGTATTTGAGGAGTGCTGTTGGGTTAGCGCCCCACCAGAGTTGAGGGCCAAAGGCTGCTTTTAGGCCTTCTGCAACTCCTTTACCATCAACTTCGAATCCTAAAATTTCACCACCATATATGTCTAGATTAGGGCCATAGTTGGCTTCTGGATATAAGCCAAAGAAATCCCCTTCATACCCCCAATGGTAGTGTCCTGTTCTATAAAACCCTCTTAGGTCAAAGTGCTTTGCATTCCATTCGTATTCAGCTCTATACACACTTAATCTGTTGTTATCCGTCAGTACAGTTTCTCCATCTGGAGTAAGAACAGAAACAGGTCTTGCTCTATTTTCATAAAAGATTTCATCGATAGGATTTTCAGCTACATTGCCTACAATATTGAATTCTACATTGGCACTCATATTAGCAGCAGGCTTGGCTTCCACGCCAACAAAATAGGACTCCATGTGGTCAAAACCGAGCTGATTAGGATAAGCATTATTTGTAGGGTCTGGTGTGTCTGGAGTAGTGATTAAGCTACCACCAGTATTGAATGTAGAAAATTGAGCTGAGAGTCTGCTAAGACTTATTTTTTCTGAACTACCACCAAGTGCTGCTTTATCTCCACGCGCTTTGAGCACAGCTTCCATTAGCTCGATATCTGTAAAGTAGTTTTCTACGTCAGCTAAATCTACTCCTTCAGCATAAGGATTGAGTTCATGAGCTTCCTTTAGCGCATAATATGCAGCCCTAGGATAAAGCTCATAAAGTCCCTTGGCATTGGTTGGGCCTTTAGCACAAATACCAAACCACTCTTCATTCATGTTATTTTCTCCTTCTACAAAATCACTATCATATCCGCCATTAGACCATGAAGCATTAGAGTCGTGAGTATCTAAATTTTTAGTCTGACCAAACTTCCACCAACCATCGCTAAATTGGAATGTAAATCCTCCTATTGAGTTTTCTGCCAATCCAAGGCCTGCAGCATTTTCATAGATTTCTTCCCAATTCTCGACCATATAAAAGGCTTGAGACTTTTGGTCTTCTTGATTTTCTATAGCGTTAAATGCATCTGCCCCAAATTCAGTAAAAAGGATAGGCTTACCGTATTCATTTTTGACCCTTTCAAAGGCATCACCAAAAGATTTGCCTCGGTACATATTTGTGCCATATATATCTATATCTGGACATTCTTCAGCTATGATTTCCAGAAATAATAAATCCCCATTGCAGAGAGCTACAGGAAGAGAGTTATTGATTTCCTTCATCTTAACTGCAGCCTCATTCATAAGTTTATACATGGGACGACCACGGTTTTCACCTACTGCTTTTCTTTGGTCTTCTTCATCTGGAAAATCCTCTGTTTCTGCCCCAGCCCAAAACAAACCATAGTTATTTTCATTACCTAAAAGGAATAACAATAAGCCTGGCGTGTTTTTATAATCCGAGGCTAGTTGTTCTACTTCTGAAAGGAGTAAATCTTGAGTAGCTGGGTCATTATACTTAGTGACTGGAGTCCAAACTCCATCTATGGTAAGGCCATACCTACCAAAGGAATGGTTCAACATGGTGTAGATACCATAGTTTTCATAAATGTATGTGATCCATTTCGGCTGAATCCCTGTGTAAAGTCTGATAGCATTGACGCCCATATTTTTAAGAAGACCCATCTCAGCATCCAAAGCAGCCTTAATGACCTTATCAGATTGTTTCCATAGACTGTAGCTATAATTTGTACCTCTGGGAAAATAATCCCAGTTCATGCCATTTATGATAAAGTCTTTACCATCAACTTGGAGTTTTACACCTTGCTTTTCATTTACAATATCAACAGTTTGAGATTGTGAAAAAGCTAGTAAGGTTGACAAAATTAAAACACCAGTCAGAAGAATTTTTTTCATGTTATAAAATTTTTTATGAAATCTTATATAAACATAACGAGATTATCTTAAAACTCTATCAAAAAAATACACTACAAAAGTTATACATTATTTTTGAAAAAATAGAGGTGAAATCTTTTGACTGATTTAAACATATATATCTGTTTTTCAATAATTTATAAAATAAATCGAAAATATCACATATGTTAATAGAACATTTTGTATGGTAAATGTATAGTTATAAATTAATAAATTTTGAAATAAAACTTAAATAAAAATTATGACCATTTTAAAATATCAAACTAACAACAGCAAAATCTACAACGATTGAGTTTAACATTGTGTTAAATATCAATTCTTAACTTGTAATGAAAAGTTTTTTAAATGAAAAAGTCCAAGGTTCACTAATGAATCTTGGACTTTTTAAAAATGATTTCAACCAGAATAATTTACAACTGAAACTGATCGTATAATTCCGCTTGAGAATCCTCTCCTACAAATACATTGAAGCTTCCTTTTTCAACAACAAAATTGCCTTGGTTATCATAAAAACCAAGTTCATCTGCAGTGAGATTAAATGTCACTCGCTGAGATTCTCCTGTCTTTAGCTCTACTTGTGTAAAGCCTTTAAGCTCCCTTACAGGTCTTGTCACGCTGGCATATTCATCCTGAAGATACAGCTGAGGGGTCACTTTCCCAGATCGTTTTCCTGTGTTGGTAACGCTTACTGAAACTGTAACTTTTTTATTTTCAGAATAGGTATTTTCAACTTTAAGATCTTCAAACTCAAAAGAGGTATAACTTAAACCAAATCCGAAGGGGTATAGTGGTGAATTAGCTTCATCTGTATAATGCGACCAAAACACTTGACCTGGCGCTGGCGGTGTAGGTCTTCCTGTGGATTTATGGTTATAATAGATAGGCACCTGCCCCACATGTCTTGGAAAAGACATGGGTAGTTTTCCGCTAGGGTTATACTCTCCATAAAGCACTTCGGCTATTGCATTCCCACTTTCGGTACCAAGGTGCCAAGCTTCTACAATGGCAGGGATATGCTTAGCTGCCCATGGCAGAGCTAGAGGTCTACCGTTCTGTAATACCAAAACGATGTTCTCATTAACTTTATAGACTTCCTCCAAAAGCTCCTGCTGCACTCCTGGTAAATCCAAGCGAGTCCTGCTTCTGCCTTCTCCACTTTGTAACCCGTGTTCGCCTAGAACCATCAGTACAATATCGGCAGATTTTGCTTTAGTAATGGCTGCTTGAAAACCGCTTTTGTCTGTGGTGTTTATGCTTAATTCGTTGGTAAATGAAACCTCACCAAGGGCAACTGCTGCACCTTGAGCATAAAGGTACGTATTGCCTTCATAAGATTTCAAGCCTTCTAAAACCGAAACTGCTGTGCCATCCTCTGCAGCAATTCTCCAGCTTCCTAAAGGAGAAGTTTTATCTTGAGCCAAGTCGCCAATTACAGCAATACGTTGTCCAGAGGTCTGTAAAGGGAGTAGGTCATTTTCATTTTTGAGTAAAACAATCGACTTTTTAGCCATATCCAAGACATCGTTTCTAAACTTTGAATTATTCAAAGTTTCTTGTTCTCTTTCTTCAGAACAATACTTGTAAGGATCTTCAAAGAGGCCTAATTCAAATTTAACAGTAAGAATTCGTCTTACGGCATCATCAATCAATTTTTCATCTACCTCTCCATCTTCTACCAAAGCTTTTAGCTCTTCTACATATAGATAGGACTCCATGTCCACGTCTGATCCAGCGAGTACTGCTTTTTTGGCAGCTGCTTTGCCATCTTTGGCAAAGCCATGAGCTATCATTTCTGTGATGGACCCCCAATCTGAAATTACAAAGCCTTCAAAATCCCATTTCTCTTTGAGGATATCTCTTTGAATAAATTTATCACCCGTAGCAGGAATACCATTAAGTACATTAAAAGTGTTCATCACTGTTTTTACATCAGATTCTACTGAAGCTCTAAAGGGTGGAAACACGACATTATAGAGTGTGGATGTTCCAATATCAACGGTATTGTAATCTTTCCCAGCTTCTGCAAAACCATAGGCGGCAAAGTGCTTTGCGGTAGCAGCCACGGTATGGGTAGCCGATAGGTCATCTCCTTGAAACCCCCTCACTCTAGCTTTAGCAATAGCACTACCAAGGAAAGGGTCTTCGCCAGCACCTTCCATGACACGACCCCATCTGGCATCTCTAGAAATATCTACCATAGGGGCAAACGTCCAGTTGATTCCTGTAGCAGAGGCCTCTTCTGCAGCAATCTCTGCAGAACGTTGCATAGCAGCTAAGTCCCAACTTGCAGCTTCTGCCAAAGGAATAGGGCTGATGGTCTTTAAACCGTGAATCACATCAAAACCAAAAATAATAGGAATACCAAGTCTGGACTCCTCAACAGCTAGTTGTTGAACTGCCCTCACATTTTCTACACCCTGCACATTCAGCATAGACCCTACTCTTCCATTCTTGATGTCTTCCAGCTTTTTGGAAGCCATTCCTACTTTAGGCTGTGGGCCTGTAAAGTCCATAAACCCATTGTATTGGTTCATTTGGCCAATTTTTTCATCAAGCGTCATCTTCTGAAGAAGCTCATCAACTTGCTGATCTATACTCCTTTTATCTGTACTATTACTTAAAGAAGGGTTTTGCTGGCACCCCCATAACAGGAGGCCAACAAAACCCAATACAATTAATTTCATATACTTAGATATCCTTTATTGATATACTCTTACATAATCCACTTCCATTGTGCTTTCAGAAAAAGCGTCTGAGACTTCACCACCAAAGGTTCCTCCCATAGCTACATTCAAAATCAAGAAAAAGGGCTCATTGAAAGGCGTGGAAGAGGTGTTATCATACTCATGGTATATTTCACCGTCTATGGCAAAAAGTATGCTATCTTCAGACCATTCTACAGTGTAAGTTTTGAATTCTTGAGATACATTGCTTACAGTTGTCGTTTCACTAATGGCACTTCCTCCAGAATTTCCTGGCATGTGTAAACTGCCGTATATGACCCCAGGGTCGTTCCCTTTGTGCTCCATGATATCTATTTCTCCTGTATCTGGCCAACCAACATCTGGAAAGTTTGCCCCTAGCATCCAAATGGCAGGCCAGGTGCCACCCCCTTCAGGAAGCTTGGCACTTACATCTATTCGTCCATATTTAAAATCGAATTTATCCAAAGTGGTCATCCTAGAAGATGAGAAATTGTACCCATTGGTTTGCTCTCGCTTTGCTGTTATTTTGAGTACTCCATCTTCTACCACAGCGTTATCTTCTGTATAGTATTGAAGTTCTTCATTGCCCCAGCCATTATCTCCATTTCCTGTTTCAAGATTCCAAATCTCAGGATTTGGTGCACCATCAACATCAAATTCTTCTGAAAAAACTTCAGTAGTATAGTTGGACTCAAGGGTATTGGAGTTGCTGTCACCTATGGTTCCTTCTGGATTGGTAGTGAATTTAAGATACCAAGCAAGCGGACTCGCTGATCCTGAAATTCCTCTTAGGACCATATAATCTTCAGCAATTTCGAGGACCTCATAAGAACTTGAATTGATATAATAACTAAAGAAGCCTCCATCTCCAATATTGATTTGAGTGCCTGTTGTAAGGTCTGATGGGAGTTCAGAACTTGAGGCTGACAAAGTCAATGCTTTAGTTCCAGAGACATCGATGTCTATACACTGGTCTTCTCCTGATGGAGTGAATTCTGCATTAGCAAAAGATTGGCCTTGGTTGTCATAAACAAACTCTATACCATCTCCAGATTGAGAGATCGTAATCACATCATTATAAAAACAACCTTCGCTTTCCTTTTCATTAGGAGCAGCAGCATAGTACTCTGGAATAGCACTATCTAGTGGCCCAACACCTAAATGTGCTGGTTCAGCTTTGGCTACATACCAAGTTTTGGACTCCCCTCCTGTTAATAATTGTTTGGTCTCAAGGTCTTCAAATAGACTTAGGACGGTTACATCTTTGGTGGCGCTTGTCGTTGTGCCACCCACCCCATAGGCGATAACAGTAACGGTATAAGTATTTACTCCAGTAAGGGCGTAGGCATGAGAGGTCTGCCCGTTGGATTCATTCTGAACGTTGGAATCTCCAAAGAGAAATTTAAAGTTGGTAGCATTAGTAGCAGATACATTAAAATCTACCTTACCACTTCCATCACCAAACTCATTATCAGCGTCCGCATTAACGAGACTGTACTCTATCTGCAAGTTTGAAGGAGCTTCAATACTTCCAAATTGATTATCATCTTCTTGGCATGCAAAAAGTACAAGACCAAGTAAAACAATTATATATTTTTTAAATTTCATAGTTTTAAATTTTTCAGTTATTGTTTTACAAGTTTATATTGCCAATAAACCCCATCTCCCGATTCTATATAAACATTCATAGTGGTTGGGTTTTCAAAAGAAACAGAATAAGTAACTTCATTTGGCACATCAACATTTGGGAGCTCTCCAGCATTAACTGCTTTGGCCAAGCCAATGAATGCACCTTCACCTGTGAGAGTTAAAGAGTTATTTTGAGCATCAAAACTATAGGTAGCAGGATTAGAGGCATTATGGGGAGCCACAGGAACGTCACAAGCATCGTCATTACCGGTTTGCCATTCTTCTGTCCAAGTAGTGTTACTAGTGCCAAAGTTAATTTCGAAGCTACCGTCAGGCTTGAAAGTATAAGTATCGTCAAAATAACAAGCCCTTTCAACTATACAGTCAGCATCACAAGAAAACCAAGATATATCTCCAACACTTGGACCAACTCCTAGAGACCCTGCTTCTTCTTCCATTTTCCAAGTACCAACCAAATCTGAGTTAGCTTCAGTTTTATAAGTGATATCATCAAAGTAATAATCAGAACCTGAGCCTGCAGTACCAAAATTAAAGAAGACAGCCATTCTACTCCAATCTTGTGTAGGATCTGTCCCTGAAAAGTCAAAATCAACTTCTGTCCAAGTATTGGCTTCAGTTACATTTGAAGATACTTCAACAAAATTATTAGAGTCATTAGGGTCTTCAAATTTTAATAAGATAGGAATATTAGCTGTTGGTGACCATACTTTCATCGTTAAAGTTGTAGAAATGTTAAAGTCAACTTTCTCGGTAAGATCAATAGATGTACCTGCCCAAGTTTGAGAGCCGCTAACTTTATTTTGCTTCGCAACTTGCATACTAGTATTAAGACCGGATTGGTCTGGATTAGTAATGATTTCACCAGTACCACCACCAAATTCGCCAAACTCATAATTTTCAACAGGCTGCTCAAAGCCAAGAGGTAGGTTCAAAACAACAGCAGATGCTGTCCTTATATTATCAAAATAGTAAGTTTCTCCTGTTCCTGATGTATTAAAATTAAAGAACAAGGCAATTACTTCATAAGTTGATGATGAATCAATGGCAGACATGTCGAAAGTCAAGGTTTCCCACTCGTTGGCAACTGTTGTTTGTTGTGTAGATTCTACGAAAATTTCATTATTCTCACCGTTTTCAATTTTGAAAAGGACTGGGACACCTGCTTGTGGTGAATATACATCCATTTTAATAAGTGTTCCATTTGAAAAATCAATGAGCGAATTAAGGGTTGTAGAAGTTCCAGCCCATGTTTCAGACCCTGAAACTTTAGTATAACTAGCTACAGTTTCAGAATCATTAGTACTATTGGAAGAAGGATTAGCAACTAATGGGACACCATTACCTTCACCTCCTCCAAAATTGAAAAATGTATAATTTACTGTGCTTGATTCAAAATCGACAGGGAGTACAAGTGGGTCTGTAATCGTTATTGATTCTGAATACTCAGTCGTTGCAGCTCCACCACTTAAAGCTGTGACTGTAATTTCAAACTCCCCAACACTTGAATATGTGTAATTCAGACTCTCTCCAGCGCCTATGCTTTGTGGGGTTTCATCTTCCACCTCTCCAAAAGTTACTTCAAAACCAACTGCATTTTCGGCAGTAGGACTAACAGATACGGTTAATGGATCTGAAGCATCCTTCGTAACACTAACCTCCAAATTTTCTGGAGGTTGAAAAGAAACTTCCAAAGGTTTGGTGGCTTTTGTTGTGCGTTGTGAGATATTGAGTGCAAAGACATCTACATCGTAAGCACCTTCAGCATAAGTATGGGTAACTGAGTTCCCCAATGCTAAGGTGTCTGAGACTTCACTTCCATCTCCAAAATTGATGATGAACGCGCTGGCATTTTCAGCAGTAGGTAGGAAGGTTACTTCACCAGAGTTGTCTTGTGTCATGGTGATTTTTGCATCTACATTAGCAGGTGCACCTACTGATACGTCTTGAAGACTGTCGTCTTCTGTACATGAAAGCATGATAAATGCTAGCATGCATGACCAAAGTATAAAAAATTGATTTTTCATAGTTTATGTTTTTAGTATCCTGTGTTTTGGTCCCAATTGCCTTGAGAAAATTGAATTTCTTCTAATGGAATAGGAAACACTTCATTTTTATTTGGAGTAAACCCTTCTATAGCATTGGCTGCTTGTCCTGTTCGTACAAGGTCAAAAAAACGATGCCCTTCTCCGACTAGTTCCAATCGTCTTTGTCTATAAATCTCGTCCGTCAGTTGGCTACCAGATACATTAATTTCTGGAAGACCCGCTCTTTCTCTGACGTCGTTGACATAATCTAGGGCTAAATCATCATCTATACTTCCTCTATTCAAGGCTTCAGCAGCCATCAGCATGACATCTGCTAAGCGTATAGCGCGGTAGTTATTGGGATGAGTTAGGTTAGCATCACCTAGATTATCATTTTTTCTAGGTAAATATTTTCTATTATAAAACCCTGTGTGTCCTGTTCTTGGGTCTTGGTTTCCAATATTATACTCGGCCCCTTCTTCTGCAGCCCAGGCTTCAATGTCTAAAATGCTCAATTCTCTCCTCAGGTCTGAACTTTCGAATGCATCGTAAACTTCTTGTGTGGGTAGATTAAATCCAAAACCAGATTCAAAGTCTGGTCCGTTGTAGCCTCTTACGCCACTAAAACCAACCATCACATTACCTTCACTACATTGTAGGCATCCAAAACCAGCCCCTTCGGCACCTGTATATTGAATTTCGAAAACAGATTCTGCACTGTTTTCTGCTTTATATTCAAAAAGGTCTAAGACTTCTTCATCTCCCTCTGTTCCATAAAGATGAAACTGACCAGAGTTTATGACAGTATTAAGCAACGGTGCTGCTAAAGTAAATTCATCTTGGTACAGATGAACTTTACCTAACAAAGCCTGAGCAGAGGCTTTGGAAGCTCTACCAATCTGTGGAGCTTGTGCAGCCATATTCGAAATGGCGAGTGTAAGGTCATTTTCAATATACTCATACACCGCTTCCTTGGAAGCTCTTGGCACTGATGTTTCTTCACCTAGTTCAAATCGGCCTTCTGGCTTGATAGGAATAGCACCGAACCATTTTACTAATTCAAAATTGAAATACGCTCTCAAAAATCTGGCTTCTGCTATAATCTGAGCTTTGCCTTCAAAATCAAAGTTGTCTTCATTTTCTATGATGTAGGAGGCTCTGTACACGCCAGCAAAGTTGAAATCCCAGACATCATCTATGTTGTCATTTACTGGGGTGTGTTCCATCTTGTCTACTTGCTGCCAGCCAACTACATCTGTAGCGCTTTCTCCGCCTGCGTGGGTGTTGTCTGAAGCAATTTCACCTAAAATCACATTAACGTAAGTGGCCTGTAGAATGTCGTAAGCACCTACGAGGGCATCTTGATAATCTGTTTCAGTTTGGAAAAAGGTATCAGAGGTGAGTTGGTAGGGTGGTTGTACCTCTACAAAATCGTCTGCACAGGACGTAAGTCCTACTACCATCACTACCAGAAATATGTTTTTATATATTGTGTTCATCATCATAATTTATTAAAGTTTGACATTTAGGCCTAAGGTGAATGTTCTTGGTAAAGGATAGAATCCATTATCTATACCACCACCTATGGGCGCGCCAGTGGAGGCTGTAGGGTCATAGCCAGAATAGTCTGTGAATGTGAACGCATTATCAACTTTAGTGTAAAGTTTTAATGAGCTGATACCTATACTTTGTAAGGCTTCAGTAGGTAGAAAGTACCCAATAGAAAGAGTTTGAATCCTTAAAAATGAGCCATCTTCTACAAAATAATCTGAAAACAACTTATTGGAGGTTGCTCCAGCGGAGACTCTTGGCTCAGAATTAGTAGAGCCTGCTCCTGTCCAGCGGTTGAGTCTTCGGTTCAGCATATTCACATTAGGCTGGTCGCGCTCAAAGTTTCTTACTATATCATTACCGAGATTGGCAAAGGAATAGGCACTGAATTCAAAATTCTTGTAGCTAAAGGATAGATTCAAGCCCATAGTCATTTCAGGAATAGGGTCACCTATGTTTGTCCTGTCATCTTGATTGATTACTCCATCACCGTTGACATCTACAAATTTTAAATCTCCTGGTCTTGCTTCTACTCCAGCTAATTGGAGTTGAGAAGGGTGTGCGTCCACTTCTGCTTGAGATTGAAAAATACCGTCGAATTTTAAACCGTAGAAGTACCCAATAGGCTGGCCTACTTCCATTCTTGATGGTGGTTGCTGCCCTACACTGAACTGTCCTCCTTCTAAAAATGGAGCGCCATTGATTTGGGTAACTTCATTGTTGATGGTACTGACGTTATAATTTATAGAAAAAGAAAAATCATCATTGAAGTCTTTGCTGTAGCCAAGTGCCGCTTCAAAACCACTATTCTTCACAGTACCTGCGTTGATGGTTGGGGCAGAACTGCCAGGAGCTGATGTGCCAAATATACCTGAAGTAGGAATACTCGGGATGAGTAAGTCCTCTCTCGTATTGTCATAATAATCTAAAGTTATATCCAAGCTATTATTGAATAGTTTTACATCCAGACCTATATCCAGTTTCTTAGCTGTTTCCCATTTCACATTTGGATTGGCTAGTGGGCCGAGAGCTTGGCCATTGACGAGTTCTTGGTCTTGTCCTAAAACATAAGTAGCTTCTCCATTGAGGGCTGATAGGAATAAGAAATTCCCTATCTGGTCATTTCCTAACTCCCCATAACTAGCTCTTAGCTTAGCAAAACTCAATATATCACTGCTGCCTATAAAGTCTTCTTCTGTAAGGATCCAGCCTCCTGTGACAGAGGGAAACCATGCTGTAGAATTGTTAGGCCCAAAATTTGAAGAGGTATCTCTTCTGAGGATACCAGAAAGCAAATATCGGTCTTTATAAGAAAATTCTACTCTAGTGAAGTATGATAATCTTCTAAACTCACTCACAAAAGAACCGTTGGTCTGGTTATCACCTAAACCTGTGGCTGTTCCAAGGTCTGCAAACTCGTAACTATTTCTTGGCACACCAGTTCTAGAACCAAAAAGACCTTCGCCATGAGTTCTAAAGGCCGTCATACCTACTGTGAAATTGACATCTAGCTCATCATCGAAGTATGACTTTTCAATGGTGTTGAACAAGTCGAAAGTATAATCATAGAACTCTTGCTGATTCTGATTAACTTGGTTAAAAGGCCTATTGAACACCTTACCAGTTCCAAAGTAAAATTCTGGAAAAAACTCTCTGTTGTTCAGATTTGATGAATTGAATCCATACCTAGCTGTCAACTTAAAGTCTTTGATATAATCTAATTCTGCTTTAAAAGAGCCACTCAATCTATTACTTTCAAAATCATTGAAGGTGTTATTGATTTGAGTAAGTGGGTTTGCCACTTCGTTACCTAAATTGATAGTACCGTCCAAGTTATCTCGACTCGGGCTGATGATGGGTGCAATATTGATTGCATTAAACAACACTGAGCCTAGTCCAAAGGAGTTGATACCCTGAGACCTATTGTTGGTGTATATCACGTTGGCACTTAGGTTGAAATAGTCATTCACATCTGTATTGATGGACAATTTTGCCGTGGTTCGTTTAAAATTTGATTTCTCTGGCGCCACAATTCCTTCTTGGTCTAGATGTGATGCACTAAAAGAATAATCTGTATTATCTGAGCCTCCTCGCACAGAAACGTTGTTACTAATAATGGCAGAATTCTTAAAAACTTCGTCTTGCCAATCGGTGTCATTTTCCAATTGTGATAAATTGGTGAATGGAAGACTTAACCCTGCATTACCATATTTTTCATTGATTAATAAGGTATATTCATTGCTATTCAACAACGGCAGTTTTCTAGTAGTTTGTTGCATTCCATAGTAAGTATTGTAAGTTACTTCTGCAGCTTGGTTTCGTTCGCCTGTTTTGGTTTCAATAAGGACCACACCATTAGCTCCCACAGATCCATAAATAGCAGCCTGCGCATCTTTAAGCACCGTCACAGACTCTATATCTTGCGGATTTATAGAATTTAAACCCCCATCATATTGAAAGCCATCCAAAATAATAAGAGGAGCACTATTGCCATTGGTAGAAATACCCCTTATACGAATGTTTGACTCCGCTCCTGGAGAACCAGATTGCGGGGTAACGCTCACACCAGCCGTGGTACCCTGCAACGCACCAGCCGCATTAATCGGCTCTAGGTCTTGTATTGACTCTGCGTTTACGGTAGATACTGATCCTGTGATTTTTCGTTGACTACTTGCGCCGTATCCTATCACAACCACATCGTCCAGTGCTTGCGTATCTGATACTAATTCTACATTAAAATCTGTAGCATCTGACACATTTAACTCGAGAGTTTTGAAGCCAAGATAAGAAAATACCAAGGTGGCATTATCTGGAACTGAACTCAAAGTAAAGTTCCCATCAAAATCTGTAGTGGTTCCTTCAGAGGTTCCCTCTACAATTACATTCACTCCAAGGAGAGGCATTCCAGAATCTTTTTCTGTCACGCTTCCTGAAATGTCTTTTTCTTGTGCGTATGCCCATATCGAAAAAAGGCATAAGGCAGTTATTAAAAAGTTTTTAGCCATATCATTAAATTGTTTAGCGTAAAACTAAGTAACAAACAGCACCATATAGCAAAAAAGACAACAACAAAAACACTACAAAATTATATGAACTAGCTAAATATGGTCTTTTACATCGCTAAATGTAGAGGTCAAGAAGGGTAAGGAGTAATATTAAAATTGAAACTATAACGTTACAGAGTCAAAAAATAAGGCCTTTTGTAGTGGTTTTGTAGTGGTGAAAAGGAGTTTTGTAGAGGTCTTACATTTCAAGTATATAATCTGTAAGGCTGATTTCTTTGTCTAAATCCATCTTTTTACGCAAACGATATCGTTTTACCTCCACACTTTTAGCCGAAATATTAAACAATGGCGCTATTTCTTTTGAAGAAAGATTGAGCCTAAGGTAAGCGCATAATCTTAAATCATTAGGTGTAAGTGAAGGATGCTTGGTTTTAATTTTCTTAAGAAAGTCTTTGTCAGCATTATTGAAGGCTTCTTCAAACATCTTCCAGTCGTCATTATTATTAAGGTTCTTATCTATTATTTTGATGACCTTTTTAGTCTTGGCATCAAGTGGTTTTGACATCTGAAGTTCAGATTTGATAGCATTTAGAAATTCATTTTTCTTAATTAAATTCATAGTAGAATTAGCGAGTTCTCTACTCTTACTCACCACATCTTGCTCAAGTTGATCGTTTTTAAGCTGTATAATTTCTTTTTGAGTGGCCAGTTCCTTTAGCTTCAACTCTTTGTTAGATTGGTCTAAAAGCTTTCGCTTTTGTTTTTTGTAATAAATTCTGTGAGCCGAGTGGATGATAGAAATAAGTATTAAAAAGCAAAACACATAAAACAGCAACATCTCGTTTGACAATAAAAAAGGACGTTTGATTCTGAAAGTATATCCTTCTAGCTCCGTTTGATATTGATCCCCAATCCTAGCTCTGACCTCAAATTCATAATCGCCAAAAGGGAGATTATTGTAAATAACCTCATAATTTGCAGACCAGGTAGACCACTCATCAATAAAGCCAACTAACCTGTATTGGTATTCTGTTGCAAAATATTTATCGAAGTATGGAACGCTAAAGTTGAACTGAATATTAGAAAGATTCTCTAAGGACGGAGGTTCATCAAGACTAAGAGGTTTTGGTTGGAGTCCATTTTCCCAATATTGAACAGAGCTCAAGCTAAGCTCTTGGTCGAATTCAGATGTGAGGAATTTGTCATAGTCTATCATCATATAGCCTTGGGTTGAGCCTAACAAATACTGTCGCCCTTTGATATGGTAAATGTTTTCATAACCCGCCATAGAGCCGCGCACATCTGAGGTGATTGGAATAGAACCCAGCCTAAAAGAATCATTAATTTTTGCTTGAAGAGTAAAATCAATACTGTTGGCGTTAAATGTCCATAAGCCAAGCTCACCATCAGTGACTTCAAGTTTTCCTGAGGTATAGTAATCCTCAGAATACATCCTGCTGAGCAAAGAATCTTTCTGAAAAGTATCTACATCAGTATTATATTGCCAAATGCCGCCCTGGTAACCATAATACACTGTGTCTTTAAATTTGGCAATACTGGAATAAAGGCCTTTCTGCAAAGACTTATACTGATAGATGCTATCAACTTTCGTAAAACTTGAGTCGAGCGACACCTTATAAATACCTTTGTATTCATGGTTAATTAGAATTTTGTGAGGTGATGTAAATTCTACAAATTTGGAGGAAATATCAAAGTTTTTGAGCTTGTGTTTTAATCTAGCCAGTTGTGGTCTCTTCAAGAATAC
>Ga0102927_1000028_pt1 | contig 29862 bp, 20 predicted proteins | sample SalPon1_A_H2O_MG_FD_78208 | JGI IMG/M metagenome (GOLD analysis project Ga0102927, IMG submission 78208) | Salt pond water microbial communities from South San Francisco under conditions of wetland restoration - Salt Pond MetaG R1_A_H2O_MG | ecosystem: Environmental > Aquatic > Non-marine Saline... | reverse complement strand
ACTGAGATGTTCGACTTAAAATCCATTCCTTAAAAATTGCAATAACAGGGCATCCTTCCAAAGGTATAGGTTAGCGTAAAACCAGAAAACATATACCAGTCATTCATATTTGAATTTCCAAAAGTAAGAATTTCTGACTCACTACCATCTAAATTATCTGCCAAGGTATATCTAGCGCCAAATTCTGCCCCTAGGACCCAATGCCTGCCTAGTGTGACCTTCATGCCAAACACAGCAGGTATAGCAAAAGTGGAGACATCTCCGCTTTTTTCTAATTGGTCTGAAGTATTTATCTTAAATTCATTGGTGAAGAAATAGGTAGGTCCAGCATAAATATAAGGAGTAAATAAAGGTCTTTTTATGCTGTGCAAGTCCCATTCAAAAAAATTAAATTCAAGACCTAAGGAGAGTTCTGTGATCGTGCTTTTGAAGTCTAAACCTCTCATGAGTCGTCTAGGCTCTTTAGCTCTAAGGTCACTAGCAAATGTATTCATGCTAAGGGCGGTAAACCTAAATGCATGCCTTGGGCTCCTGTTCCATTTCATAATAATACCGTAGGAAATTTTATCATTACTTATATAATCCATAGGGTTTACGAAAGAGGCAGACCCTACATCTCCTACAAAGTTAGTTCCTCCGTACACAACACCTACTTCATAGGTTTGCGAAGAAGCATTCTGAAGGCTTATAAAAATGCAGATAGCTAATAGAAAATACCTCATATAGAGTTGAAAGTTTGCAAATATAAAAATGTAGGATATACTGGATCACTTTTTTGATCCCGTAGTTATTTAAAACAACTCAGACAGACATTTATTGTTTTAGTTGCGTTTATCTTGTCCCCACAGCAGCTTTTTTCGAAGTGTAGTGATAAAACTATCGTTGAAAAGCCAAACTAGTTTTATCTTAAAGTCTGCTTTTTTGATGCGGACAACGGTATTTTTGTCCAGACTTGCCAGTCTTGAGTCTAAAGCAATCAAATATTGGTCTTCCCTTCCAGATATTTTTAGCCTCATTTCTAGGTGGTCTGGTATCACAAGGGGTCTGGCATTAAGATTATGCGGTGCTATGGGAGTGATGATGAAACTCTGCGTTTGTGGAGTAACTATGGGGCCACCGCAGCTTAGTGAATATCCTGTAGAGCCTGTAGGAGTGGATATGATGATACCATCAGACCAATACGAGTTCAGAAACTCATCATTAAGCCAGGTTTCTATCGTGATCATCGAGGTGGTTTCTTTTCTGCTGATGGCTACATCATTGAGAGCGAATGGGAACATGTCCAGCACTCCTTCCTGTGCCTCTAGCTCTACATTCAGCAAAGAACGTTCAGAAACTTTATACTCTCCAGCAAGGATGTCTTCTATGCTTTTTTTGATTTCATCCTTATGTATAGTAGCCAGAAACCCAAGCCTTCCTGTATTGATTCCAATAATAGGAATGTCTAGATTTTTCACAAATTTTGTGGCAGATAGGATTGTTCCATCTCCACCTATGGTAAAAAACAAATCAACAGACTCATCTAAGGTTTCAAAGGTGGAAAACGGCTCTAGAGTCTCTACAGAATTTTCGGCTAGTAATAGTTTGTAGTAGTCTTTTTCAATAGTGATACGGATCTTATTCTCTGTAAGGACATGAAGTAGCTGGATAAGGTACTTCTCAGTTTCAGGATAAAACGATTGGCCAAAAATTGCAACACACCTTACCATAACTTAGATATCTAGATATTTGTTGAGGTAGTCAGAGTGTTCTTTTAGGTCTTCTGCAAAAAGGTCTTCAGGATGCTCACTTGCTATTTGGTAGTCATACCTTCTGAAGGTTTGTAATATTTCATTCAGCCCTTGGTGCTCAACCTTTACGGTTACCTCCACAACCTCCTCTGTTAGCTGGCTTATATACATTCCTGATACTCTAGCGTTCAAGGTTTCTATAAGTTGAGCCACTTCACTAAAGGTGAATTGACTTCTTTCTTTCCTTAAGATCATCACTTCGCCTTCATTGGCCACAAATGGGCTTTCTCCAAAAAGGTCAATGATATCATTTAGTTTCACAACACCAAGATACTCTTTTTCATGGTCTAAAATAGGGAGTAAATTTGTCTGATGATTTGCAAATTCATGAATCAAATCCAAGTTAGTTTTATGATGCTCTACATAAAACACCTCTAGCAGATAATTATATTCTGAAAGCAATGAAGATTGCTCTAAATCTAGAAGGTCATCAACATGAATACTACCCTTAAACACCTCATTTTTAAATACGGGAAGATGATTAAAGTCGGAAGCTTTAAAGGTAGATTTAATATCCAAAATCGTATCAGATAGCTGAATAGGCTGTAAAGTTTGGTCTATAAAATTTTGCCAAATCATAAGAAGAACTTTTGTTGCAAAATACACAAAATAGAAGCAAAGTCTCGCTTTTGATTGTATTTTTGTTTAAAAACTAACAATGATAAGACTAAGTGTTAATATAAATAAAATAGCTACCTTAAGAAACGCTAGAGGAGGGAATATGCCAAATGTTCTTCTCGCAGCCAAGCGTTTGGAGTCTTTTGGTGCGCAGGGCATCACCGTTCATCCTAGACCAGATGAGCGTCATATTAGGTATGCAGATGTGAGAGCGCTTACCAAGGTAGTCACTACAGAATTTAATATCGAAGGAAATCCAAATCAAAAGTTTATTGAGTTAGTGCTCGAAGCTCTACCCGCTCAAGTGACCTTAGTGCCAGATGCAGAAGATGTACTCACTTCTAACGCGGGTTGGGACACCCTAAAGCATAAAGCCTTCCTAACGGAGGTGATATCTAAATTTAAATCTCACGGTATCCGTACCTCTATTTTTGTAGATCCAGTTGTTGCTATGGTAAAGGGGGCAGCAGAAGTTGGAGCAGACAGGATAGAGCTCTACACAGAGGCTTATGCAGCAGGCTATGCAGCAAATAAGGCTAAAGCCATTCAGCCTTATAAGGATTGTGCAGAAGCCGCTCATAAATTAGGTTTAGGAATCAATGCTGGGCATGATTTGTCCCTTGAGAACATTGCCTATTTTTCAGAAACTCTGCCTTTTTTAGATGAAGTTTCCATTGGTCATGCGCTTATTTCGGAAGCACTTTATGACGGTCTGGAGCCCGTAGTAAAGGCTTACTTAGAAAAGCTGAAGTAAGTAAATACACCTAGTTATAAGCTATTTTAGAACACTATAAACAGAGCAGACAATGGATAAAAGAATAATTCTACATATACCTCATTCCTCAACAAATATTCCTTTGCCAGAAGATTATCTTGTTGACTCCATAGCTCTTGAAAAAGAGATTTTAAAATTGACAGATTGGTATACTGATGACCTGTTTTATTCAAATGAGGACGAAATGATAGTAGCTGAATTTTCTAGAATATTTTGCGATCCTGAAAGGTTTACTGATGATGCACAAGAAGTAATGTCACAATATGGAATGGGCGTATTATATGAAAAAAATGATAACGGTGAAGAAATTAGAATTGTAACTCCTGACCTAAAAGAAAAAGTTTTGACATCATATTATTGGAAACATCACAATAAATTAAACAAAGCAGTGAATAATCAGTTGGACCATTATGGAAAAGTTACAATCATTGACTGTCATTCATATCCCAGCAAACCATTAAAAAGAGACCTTGATAAAAACCCAAAACGACCTGATTTTAATATTGGAACTGATTCATTTCATACAACCAAGGAGTTAATAGACATATCAGTTTCATTTTTTGAAAAAGCAGGCTATACCCTAGGCATTGACTGGCCATATAGAGGTTCTATTGTGCCCATGGAACATTATCATAAAAACAATAATGTTTCAACCATAATGTTAGAAATTAATAGAGCACTTTATTTGAATGAGCCAACTAATGAAAAGTCCGAAAACTATAACCAGATAAAAGAAATAGTAAGTGAATATATTAAAGCAATTAAAAACAGCTTATAACAACACCTACCCAAAAGTGGCGGTTCAGTGGTTAAATCAAGCTTTGTGCTTCTATCAAAGTTTGTGCTTTGTTGACAGTGAAGTACTTCGAAATCGCCACCTTTGGGTAGCTGCAAAACGGTACTCGCATAATAGTAATACTCATGCATTTTCTATTTAAAATCGTAGAGTATGAAAACCCTACCAAAAACTGATAATTTTTAGATTAAAACTATTAACTTAATACCGAAGTCAACACATGAAATTGCACTCAAACATAAAAGGTGAAGGGTCTCCGCTACTTATCCTTCACGGATTTTTAGGGATGGGAGATAATTGGAAAACCCTGGCTAATGCGTATGCTAAAGAACAGTATGAAGTCCATCTTATAGACCAGCGCAACCATGGCAGAAGCCCACATGCAGAAGCCTTTTCTTATGAGCTGATGGCAGAGGATTTAAAAACCTATCTTATAGACAATTCTATAGAAAAAGCCTCTATCATAGGCCATTCTATGGGAGGCAAAACGGCTATGAGGTTTGCAACGCTATACCCAGAACATGTGGACAAACTTATTGTAGTAGATATTGCTCCAAAATATTATGTTCCACACCATCAGCAAATTTTGGAAGGCCTCACCAAGATTTCAGAAGCAAAACTGACCTCCAGAACAGATGCAGATGACCTTTTATCAAGCTTTATTTCAGAAGTGCCCATCCGACAATTTTTATTAAAAAACTTGTACTGGAAAACCCCAGATGAGCTCAACCTGAGATTACACCTAGACGCTTTAAAACAAAACATTGAAGAAGTAGGCAAAGGCTTACCACCACATGCTACTTATTCTGGAGACACCTTATTCATAAGGGGTGGAGCATCAGACTACATAAAAGATAGTGATGAAGCGATTATAAGTGATCATTTTAAGACTTATACCCTTCAAACTATTCAAAATGCTGGACATTGGCTCCACGCTGAAAAAAGAGATGAGTTTTTTGAAATGAGCTTAGCTTATCTAAAGTCTTAGTGTTGAGGCTTTAGTTTTCTAAAACAAAACAGGTCTTCTATGACTGATTTTAAAGTCTTAACCTTAAGAGTTTTTAAACTTACCTAAAGTTCAGTATTTTAATTTTAGCCTCATTTAGATAGCTTCGACCGATGACATATAAAGAACCATTTATTTCTACACTATTGCCCTCTAAAGCTTCAACCTTATCAATCGAAATTGTATAAGACCTATGTATTCTTAGAAATTTTCTTGGAGGTAAATCATCTGTAAAGCTGCTCAAGGTTTGGTGTACAACGTACTTGCCATGGTGGGTAATAACCCTTATATAATCTTTTAAACTTTCGACTAGTATGATGTCATTTAGATAGATTTTTTTCATTTTCTTTTTGCCTATTTTTATAAATAGGTGTTCGTTTTCTTTAGACGAATTTTGCCGCATGCGTTTTAGCTTATCTATAGCTTTTAAAAACCTTGGAAACGGGATGGGTTTTATTAAATAATCAAACACATCTAGTTCATAGCCTTTCACTGCAAATTCTTCATGGGCGGTAGTTATTATTACTGCTGGTTTTTTTTCAAGAGTCTTCAAAAAACTTAGCCCATCTAAAACAGGCATGTCGATATCTAGAAAAATAACATCTGTAGTATTACTTCTCATAAATTCAAGTGCTTCTACGGCATTGTTAAAAGATGCTTTAATATCAAGATGACTTATTTTTGAAATATGATTTTTTATGACGTTGATAGCTAGTGGCTCATCATCTATTATTATACAATTCAAACTCATTTTGATTTTAATTTTAAAGTTACAATGAAGTTTTTTTTATTAGTATGTATGTTTAGATCATAATCATCTTCAGAAAAATTTAAAGCTAAGCGTTTTTTTACATTTTCTATTCCTATACCGCTGCTTCTATTCACTTTTTTTGCTTTTAATCTCTTATCTGGAAGTGTGTTGCTTATGTAAAAACATATTTGACTTTGCTTGATTAAAAACATGATTTGGATGTCAACATCGCCTATGTTTTTTCCTGTTCCATGTTTAAAAGCGTTTTCAATAAAAGGTATAAAGAGCATAGAAGGTACTTTACGGCCTTTAATATTTCCTTTTACGTTCATATCAATGTTTACTCGTTGACCATGTCTTAACCGTTCAAGGTCAAGGTAATTTTTTATGCATTGTAATTCCTTGTCTAAAGCTTGTTTTTTATGCTTAGTTTCATAAAGAAGGTACCGCATTAGCTCGGAAAGCTTTAAAACTGTTTCTGGTGTTTTTTTGGATTGTTCAAGACTTAGAGAATAAATGTTGTTTAAAGTATTAAAGAAAAAATGAGGCGAAATTTGAGATCTTAGAAAACGTAGCTCAGCTTCTAGTCGCTCTTTTTCTAGTCTAGCAGCACGTTTGCTGGCGCTAATCCAATCTAGGGTAATTTTAATAGCTGAAACAAAAGAAATGACATACAATTCTCCCAGCATCATAGTTACCGCATAATTCAAGGTGAATCTAGATGTAGTCTCAGGGCCCTCTGGCCATACATTGTTACTTATTAAAAAAAGAGTGAGGTAGAATTTTAGAACTACCATCACTAAAATAGAGAATAGCAATATTAAAGAGAATCGTATGAATCGACCTCTGAAAATTAATTTTGGAATCAACAAATAAATAGTAAAGTAACAGAGAAGAATGTGTATAGGAAATCCAATCAAATTCCCTTTTAGAGATAAAAAGAAATCATTATAATAACTTCCCCAACGCAGCGTATTAAACAAAAAATACACCAGCCAAAAGACGAGATGATTCTTAGCTTTATCGCTATGTAATGCCTTACTTGGTGTAAAAAAACCTTTTAAAACTTGCTTTTTGATTCGTCTATTTATTTTAGGCTGTTTAGCTTTTGTGAAAGGTTGTTGGTCTAATTTTCTTTTAGATAAAAATAAATATAATAATATTTAACTTAAAACTAAAAAAATTTCTCTGTGACATCAAATACGCCATATCAAATTCTAAAGATTTTTCTCTTAATTATCAGTTGTCTTGTTCATCTTTCTTGTGTGCAGACCGACAAAAATGACAACTTAAACCTCACTGATGACCTAGTAAATTATGTCGATCCATTTATAGGTACAGGAGGTCATGGACATACCTACCCTGGCGCTTCACAGCCTTTTGGCATGCTTCAGCCTAGCCCTGACAATGGCATAAGTGGATGGGATTGGTGCTCTGGGTATCATACATCAAGTGATACTATTGCCGGATTTAGTCAATTGCATCTTAGTGGAACAGGTATTGGAGATTTAGCAGATATATTATTTATGCCTGTTACAAAAGATATTGAACTTGGTACAAAGTGGAATTCTTCAAAAGATATCCCATATTCATCTAGTTTCAGTCAAGATACTGAAACAGCTTTTCCAGGATATTATAGTGTTTTTCTTGATGAACCCCAAGTGAAGGTTGAGCTTACTACTTTAGATAGGACAGCTTATCATAAGTATAAATTTCAAAGCGATAGTAATCAGTCGGTTATATTAGACTTAGGTTTTGCCATAAATTGGGATAGCCCAACTGATACACAGATTACTATTGAAAGTAGTACCCTGATAAGTGGCTACAGATATAGTACAGGCTGGGCAAAAAATCAGAAAGTATTTTTTGTAGCAGAATTTTCAAAGCCGCTGCAGCAGCATGTGTTATTTGAAAATCATAAATCAATCAAATCTAAAAAGGTTAATGGAAAAAATACGTCAGCACAATTTTATTTTGACAAACATACAGGAGAAGAAGTAGAGCTAAAGATCTCTTTATCATCTGTAAGTATTGATAATGCAAAGCAAAATCTTGCTGTAGGAAAGCCTAATTTTGATAAGGTGAAAGCAAAAGCTGTTTCAAATTGGAACAACGAATTATCAGGTATTAGGATAACAACTCCTCGAGATTCATTGAAAACTATTTTCTACACGGCTTTGTATCACACAAAGCTATCTCCTGTAGTTTTTAGTGATAGCAATGGCGAGTTTAGGCTTCCGAATGATTCTATATCAAAACCAAAACACACAACATACAGCACACTTTCTCTATGGGATACCTTTAGAGCTCAGCAGCCACTTCTCACTATTACAAACCCTGATAGAGTTTCAGATATCATAAACTCTATGTTAGCATACTATAAGGTAGAAAAATCACTACCAGTGTGGACTCTTTATGGAAACGAGACAAACACTATGACGGGTTTTCATTCTATTCCTGTAATAGTAGAAGCTTATTTGAAAGGTATAACTGGCTTTGATGCTGAGGAAGCTTTTCAAGCTATGAAAACCACTATGATGCAGGATACCAGAGGCTTAGAGACTTACAAAAACAATAAATTCATACCCTATACTGCGACTGATGAATCTGTAACAATGACATTGGAATATGCTTATAACGACTGGTGTGTTGCTATGATGGCAAAAGCTTTAGGCAAACAAGATGATTATAATTATTTCTTAGATCGGTCTATGGCTTTTGAAAAGATTTTTGATAAAAAAACAGGATTTATGCGCGGTAGAAAGGAAGAGGCCAATTCTTGGCGTGAACCTTTTGACCCGAAACACTCAAACCATAGAACTAATACCGATTATACTGAGGGAAATGCCTGGCAGCACAGTTGGTTTGTTCTTCATCAGCCTAAAAAATTGATTGAATTGCATGGAGGTAAAACCGCATTTAACCAAAAACTCGAACAGCTTTTTAGTGAAAGTTCAGAAATTACGGGCAACCATATTTCTGCCGATATATCAGGGCTTATAGGTCAATATGCCCATGGAAATGAACCAAGTCATCATATTGCCTATTTGTTTAATAAATCTGGACAGCCTTGGCGGACACAATTTTGGGTGCGCGAAATTTTAAACACTCAATACAGCACACAACCAGATGGTCTTAGTGGAAATGAAGATGCAGGACAAATGTCTGCATGGTATGTTTTTAGTAGCATAGGCTTATATCCTTTCAATCCCGCTTCAGCTTCTTATGAAATAGGCAGTCCACTATTTGAAGAATCTAGGCTTGAGTTGCAAAACGGAAATAGTTTTCTCATAAAGGCTATCAATGTATCAGAAAAAAATAAGTACATACAATCTGCAACTCTAGATGGGAAAGAGTTTAATTCTACAAGTATTAGCCATAAAAAAATTTTAGAAGGTGGACAGTTGATCTTTATTATGGGGGATCAACCAAATAAAGAGTGGGGGACAATTAAACTTACAGAGGACTAATGGAATTTTGGGATATACTTATAATTTTGTTATACATGGTCATCACACTTAGTTTAGGTGTTTATGTATCTCGGAGGGCTTCCAAAGGCTTGAACTCCTATTTTCTTGGAGGCAAAAGTATAAAATGGTATTATCTTGGTCTTAGTAATGGTTCAGGTATGTTTGATGTTTCTGGAACAGCCTGGATGGTAGGTATCCTTTTTCTGTATGGGGTAAAGAGCTTTATGTTTATGTGGATATGGCCAATTTGGAACCAAATCTTTGTTATGATGTTTCTTGCTGTATGGATACGAAGATCTGGAGTTATGACAGGCTCTGAATGGATCTTAACACGCTTTGGAGATGATAAAGCAGGAAGAGCGTCTCACCTTATTGTTGCTATTTTTGCTGTTGTGGCATCAGTAGGGTTTATTGCTTATTTCTTTGAAGGCGTAGGAAAGTTTATGACGGTTATTTCTCCTTGGAATTTAGACCTTATGCTAAGGGATACATTATGGCTGAGCTCAGCACAGTCTTATGCCTTGATTATAATCTTCCTCACTACCATTTATACCATTAAGGGAGGAATGTTTTCTGTGGTAGCCACAGAAGTACTTCAGTACGTAATCATGGTTATAGCAGGTCTTTTGGTTGTTACTTTTACATTCTTTACTATTACAGATGCTGAAATAAGTTCTGCTATACCAGCAGAATGGAAGATGCTTTCCTTTGGAAATGAACTTGAAGGATTTTGGAAAGGAAAAAAGCAAGTTTTTAATACCTTGATAGATTCTGAGGGCTATAAAATGTTTGGAGCTTTTATAGGGATGACTTTGTTTAAAGGTTTTTTTGCGAGCATAGCAGGCCCAACACCTAGTTATGATATGCAACGGATCTTATCCACAAGAAACGTAAAAGACGCTGCATACATGAGTGGATTTACAAACCTTGTCCTGTTTATTCCTCGTTACCTATTAATTGGTGGCATTGTGGTTTTAGGCTTGGTTTATATTGCTCCAGAAATTGCTGCTTTAAAAAATTTAAACGGCAATGATATGGAGTTGCTTCTCCCTAAGGTTATAAATACTAAAGTCCCTGTAGGTATAAAAGGCTTGTTATTAGCCGGGTTATTAGCAGCTTTCATGTCAACATTTTCTGCGTTTGTAAATTCTGGACCTGCTTACATTGTAAATGATATTTATAAAAAATATTTTAAACCCATCGCAGAAGATAAACATTATATCAAGGCTAGCTACGTGTCCTCATCATTAGTAGTAAGTCTTGGAGTGTTTATGGGGTTTTTTGCAGATTCAATTAATTCTATTACGTTATGGATCACAAGTGCTTTGTATGGGGGATATATAGCTGCAAATTTTTTAAAGTGGATATGGTGGAGGTTTAATGGTTGGGGTTATTTTTGGGGAATGCTTTCCGGATTGGTAATAGCTACATCACAATTCTTGATTGATAAAAACAAAGGTTACTATGACGATGATAGTATTCTTGCTGAAATTGCAAATACGCCATCTATATATTTGTTTCCAATTATATTTGGATTCTCCCTTTTAGGCTGTCTTCTAGGAACAATTTTAACTCCTGCTACCAATAGAGAAACTTTAAAATCATTTTATACAAATGTACGTCCTTGGGGATTCTGGAAACCAATCCGAACATTGCTTAATGAGGATGGCAAGCAGGTGCTTAAAAACAAAAATTTTAAAATAGATATGCTTAATTGTATCATAGGAATATTATGGCAATCTAGTATGATTTTAATGCCTATCTATCTTGTGGTGAGGGAGTATGATAAATTGTTGTTTTGGTTGTTAATATTTAGTTTAACTTCACTCATCTTAAAGTACACATGGCTAGATAAAGTGAAATATTATAAAGATTGATATGAATAATTTAAAAGATATACCTTGGCAAGAAAAACCTGCTCATTGTGAAACTGTCATGTGGAGGTTTTCTGAAAACCCAATTATACAGCGGTACTCAATACCTACATCCAATAGTATTTTCAACAGTGCGGTGATACCATATAATGACGGCTTTGCGGGCGTATTTAGGTGTGATAATAAAGCTATACAAATGAATATTTATGCCGGTTTTAGTCCAAATGGAATTGACTGGGAGATAAATTATAAGCCTATCGAATTTAAGTCAGGAAATACTCAAATGATAGACTCTGATTATAAATACGACCCCCGAGTAGTCTTTATTGAAGACAGGTATTGGATCACTTGGTGTAATGGCTATCATGGGCCTACAATTGGGATAGGCTACACGTTTGATTTTAAAGAATTTTTTCAATGTGAAAACGCATTTCTGCCGTTCAACAGAAATGGAGTACTCTTTCCGAAAAAAATAAACGGCAAATATGCCATGCTCAGTCGACCTAGTGATAATGGCCATACACCTTTTGGGGATATCTATATCAGCTATAGTCCCGATATGAAATACTGGGGAGAGCACCGTTGCGTCATGAAAGTTACTCCTTTTGAAAAAAGTGCCTGGCAAAGCACTAAAATTGGAGCTGGACCAATACCCATATTAACCTCTGAAGGTTGGTTGGTTTTATATCATGGTGTGATTTCTACATGTAATGGATTTAGGTACTCTATAGGGGGAGCTATTTTAGACCAAAATCAACCTGAAAAAGTGAAGTACCGATCACAACCTTACCTTATGGCACCAGCTGAGTATTATGAGCTAAATGGAGATGTGCCTAATGTGATATTTCCTTGTGCAGCACTACACTCTGCAGAAAAAGACCAATTAGCCCTCTATTATGGAGCTGCAGATACTACTACAGCAATTGCCTTTGGAAAGCTAAGTGAGATTATTTATTTTATTAAAAACAACACCTTATGACACAACATGCGCTATTTTATTTGATGCTGACCATAATTTTCAACACCCAAACAATAATAGGACAAAGCTCGTCTGCTCCACGTTCTTATGTGGCTTATAAAACTTTAGAGCCAATGCTTATAGACGGAAAAGCTAAAGAAGAGGCTTGGGCAAATGCTCCCGAAAGTGAAAACTTTATAGATATAGAAGGTGAAATAACACCAAAATACCAAACTACCATGAAAATGCTTTGGGATGAAGACTACTTATACTTTTATGCCAAAATGCAAGAGCCACATATATGGGCTACTCTAAAACAACGAGATACTGTGATTTTTTATAACAACGATTTCGAAATATTTATAGATCCAACAGGGGATACTCATAACTATTTTGAATTTGAAATGAATGCTTTAAACACAGTCTGGGATTTATTTATAGCAAAACCTTACCGGGAATCTGCACCAGTTTTAAACAACTGGGATATAGAAGGCTTAAAATCTAATGTTTTTATAAAAGGAACCATCAATGACCCAACTGATACAGATGAGTTCTGGAGTATAGAAGTGGCTATCCCGTGGGATGTCCTCAAAGAAGCAAATGTGCACAATGACATACCAATAGGCGAGTTCTGGCGTATTAATTTTTCACGTGTAAATTGGCCATTTAATCTTGAAAATGAATCATACTCTAGAGCAAAAGACTCTAATGGGAAATTCAAACCCGAGTACAATTGGGTATGGTCTCCCCAAGGAGTTATAAACATGCATGAGCCAGAGCATTGGGGATATGTTTATTTTTCAGATCGTCAACCAACTAAAAATGAAGAGTTTGTTATTCCTAAAGATCAACACATTAAATGGGAACTATATAGACTCTATCGAGCACAAAAAACACACAAAGAAAAATATGGGGTGTGGGCAAAAACACTTTCAGCTATAACGAAAAACAACTTCATTATAGAGGGATTGGACATTCAGTTTTTCTTAGAAGTTCATCAGTCTGGATGGAATATATGGGTACAAAGTCCCTTTACGGAGCAGTTACTTCTTATAAAAGAAGATGGTGAATTTTTAGAACTTGAAACAGAATAAATCTAATAGTATTATCTTAGATGTATAATTTTTTAACTTTAAAGGCTTGAAACAATGAAAGTTATTTATTATTTAATAGTAGTTCTTATAATCTCTGCTTGTAGTCATACACCAAAAAAAGAGCAAAATAAGAATGAAATTTCAAATCAGACTGAAAGCTCTGAGGACTTTAAGTATTGGGTCTGGACAACAGCTAATCCAGAAAAGTCTAACACAGAGTACACTGAAGAATTTAAAACTTATAAAGACAATAGTATAGATGCTGTCTTGATAAATACTGAAACAGATGCAGAATTGCTATCAAGAATAGCACCATTAGCAACAAATGTAGGTTTAGAAGTTCACGCATGGATGTTTACTATAAATCGGCCTGGGGATAAGGTTGCTGAGCAGCATCCAGAATGGTATGCGCAAAGTAGAGACGGGAAATCTACCTATGACAACCCACCTTATGTGGGGTATTATAAATGGTTATGCCCAACACGTAAGGAGTCTAAAAATCATATTTTAAGTCTTGTAGAAGGATTGGCAAAAGTAAAAGATGTTAAAAGTGTACATCTTGATTATATAAGATACTCAGACATTTTCCTCCCCATAGGATTATTGCCTAAATATAATCTGGTACAAGATGAGGAAATGCCAGAATTTGATTTTTGTTATTGTGATACGTGTGTAGCAGAATTTGAAAAAGAGCATCATAAAAATCCTAGACAAATGGATAAACCTGCCTTGGATATGGAATGGAAGCAATTTCGAATAAACCAAGTCAAATCTGTAGTAGATGAAGCCTACAAAATTGCACACGCCAATAATAAATACTTAACTGCAGCTGTTTTTCCTTACCCAGAAATGGCAGACCATATGGTGAGACAACGCTGGGATAAGTGGAATATCGATGTAGTCTTACCTATGATTTACCATAATTTTTATAATGAGGAGATTGACTGGATTGGGTTTGCTACAGCTCAAGGTGTAAAAGATTTAAAAGGAACTTCTACAGAACTGCACACTGGACTATACCTGCCAGCATTGGATACAGAAGAACTTCAAAAAGCGATAAATGACGCACGTAAAAATGGAGCTAAAGGCGTCTCTTTTTTTGATGGAAATGCTTTTGATAAAGAAAAATTAACGGCGATAAAGACTGTGAAATAGATATAAAAATTCTTGCCTTGTATAGTCAATGAATAATTTATCATTAAATGACTATTTAAATTAAGAGCAAAATATTAAAGTCTTTAGTATTTATAAATATATTGATATGAAAAATTTAGTCTTTTTATTGAGTATTATTATAGTTTTTTTGTCAAGTTGTCAAAAACACACACCTACATCTTTTAAGGAACAAGATTTAATTTTGATACCAAAGCCCAAATCTTTGAAAATTAACGCAGGAAGTTTTAAAATAAGCCCTGAAACAAGATTTAGCATACCAAATGATTCATTAAAACCACTAACTTCAACATTAAATAGTTTATTTAAAAAAGCAGCAGGTTTTAAAATGCATGTTTCAAAAGAACCTATTAAAAAAAATAGTATTGGATTAAAGATAAATTCTAAGTTACAAGGAGAATCCTATAAGCTCTCAGTAACAGAAAAAAATGTTGTCTTAGAATCAAACTCAAGGCTTGGATTTGTGTATGGGCTAGAAACCATTAGACAGTTACTTCCAAAAGAAATAGAAAGTCCTACAGAGTTACAAAATAAAGACTGGCGAATTCCAAATGTTGATATTTTAGATGAGCCTCAATACACTTACAGAGGATGTATGCTTGATGTTTCACGCCATTTTTTTGAAAAGGATTATATAAAAAAACACATAGATCGAATGGCATTCCTTAAGCTAAACACCCTACATCTCCATTTAGTTGATGATCAGGGGTGGAGAATTGAAATAAAAGCATTTCCTAAATTGACTGAAGTTGGAGGTTTTAGAGTAAATCAAGAAGACAAGCCTTGGAATAAAAGGGCAGAAAATAATCCAGAGGACAAAGCAGGTTTTGGAGGATTTTATTCTCAAGAAGATATTAAAGAAATTGTAGAGTATGCCCAAGAAAAAGGAATCTCAATAATACCTGAAATAGAAATGCCTGCTCATGTAATGAGTGCAATTGCAGCATATCCTTGGCTTTCTTGTTCAGAAAAGCCAATAGCTGTTCCCTCTGGTGGAGTATGGCCTATTACTACTATTTATTGTGCTGGGAAAGATTCTACTTTTGAATTTTTAGAACAAGTTCTTACTGAAATAATAGAGCTATTTCCAGGGGAATATATACATGTAGGAGGAGATGAGGCCACTAAAACTAATTGGATGAGTTGCCCTAACTGTCAAAAACGTATGAAGCAGCTAAAACTTAGCAATGAAGATGAGCTCCAAAGCTACTTTATGAGACGTATTGAAAAATTTCTAAATAAAAATGGAAAAAAATTAATAGGGTGGGATGAGATATTAGAAGGAGGGTTACCCAAGGAGGCTACTGTTATGAGCTGGCGTGGTTTTGAAGGAGGCTGGAAAGCTTCAAGCCAAGGTCATGATGTAATAATGACCCCAACAAGCCACCTTTATTTTGATTACTATCAAGGAAATCCAGATTATGAACCATTAGCTTTCAATGGCTATACACCGCTAAGTAGAGTTTATGATTTTAGACCAGTTTTAGACTCTATGTCTGTAGAACAAAAACAACATGTTCTTGGAGGGCAAGCAAATTTATGGTCTGAGTATATACCAACAATAGAGCATTCAGAATACATGCTGTTTCCTAGATTAGCAGCCTTTGCAGAGGTGGTTTGGTCTCCAGAGAATACGTTAGATTGGGAGGACTTTTCTCTGAGAATTCAAAAAGCGATGCAACGTTTTGATTTGATGGGTATTAACTATGCTAAATCATCTTTTATTGTTCAAGCAGATTCAAAAATCAACATTGATACTAAAGAAATCAACATTAAATTGCAAACTGAATTTCCAGACTCAAAAATTAAATATGCTCTTGATGAGTTTGAACTTAATAAAACTTCTAATACATATAAGGCACCAATTAATTTGAAAGAATCTTCACGTGTAAAAGCGGCTGCCTTTAAAAATGGAAAAATTATAGAGCCTATTTTTGATAAAGAGTTTGAATTTCATAAAGGGGTGGCAAAATCAGTTTTTTATAGTAATAGATTTAATGACGCCTATAAAGGTGGAGGGGATAAAGGACTCGTAGATGTATTAAGAGGAAGTAAAAACTTTAGGGATAACCGCTGGCAAGGGTGGATAAATAAACCTGCAATTGTTGTAATTGATTTAGAAGAGCCAACAAATCTCAAAGAAGTAATTGTAGGAAGCCTTCAAGAGCAAGGGGCGGGCATTTATTTTCCAAAAAAAATCAAAGTTGAAGTTTCTCAGGATGGTATTATTTTCAAAGAGGTTGGCATAAAATCACCTAAACTACAAGAGAACTCAGGACCTAAAATTAAGAATTTTGTTGTTAAATTTGACCATAAACCATACATACAATATGTAAAAGTAACTGTAGAGCCATTAAATAATAACCCAAAAGGTGGGAGTTCTTGGGTGTTTTTAGATGAAATTATTTTAAGATGAAGCTATGATTTTACTATTTAGAGTTATTATATTGGTATGGGCTTTTGAATCATTTCAACTTACAGCACAGGATTTTGATCCATTACCCTACGTAAATCCATTTATAGGTACTTCTAATTATGGAGCAACCCACCCTGGAGCAATTGCTCCCAGAGGTATGGCAAGTGCTTCACCCTTTAATGTTTCAGGAAGAAATGATTTAAATCCATTAGAAAAAGATAGCCAGTGGTTATCTAATCCTTATGTTTATGAAAACTCCTTTTTAACTGGTTTTAGTCATGTCAATATGAGTGGTGTGGGGTGTCCAGATTTAGGTGTCATCATCACCATGCCAACTATGGGTGCTTTAGAAACTAATCCTTTAAATTACGGTAGTACATATTCGGAAGAAATAGCAAACGCTGGGTATTATTCTAATACATTAGATAAATATAATATAAAAGCAGAAGCTACTGCAGCAACTAGAGCAACAGTTATGAAGTATTCCTTTGAAGCTGGGAAATCAAATATCTTAATAAATCTGGGGTTAGGTCTCTCAAATGAACAAGGAGCTATGGTTCACGTAGTCTCCCCTAAAGAAGTTGAAGGTATGCGTATGGTAGGTAGTTTTTGTTATAACAATGCAGTAGCAGCATATCCAGTGTATTTTGTTGCAAGGTTTTCTAAAGTTGCTGATGAATTTGGTGTATGGAAAACACCAAACACTTATAAAGGCCTTGAATCTAAATGGATGTCTTATAATGGTAAAACAAGAATTAAGAAAAAATTTATGCGCGAAGTGGCAGGAGACAGTATCGGGGCATATATGTCATATTCATTTAAAAAACCACAAGAAGTTGAACTTAAAATAGGCATTTCTTATGTGAGTATCGATAATGCAAGAGAAAATTTAGAAAAAGAAGTAGGAAGTAAAAGATTTGAAGAGGTTTACGAAGAAACAAAACGATCTTGGAAAAAGAAACTTAGAGTTGTTGAGGTAGAAGGAGGAACAATTGATGAAAAAAGTATTTTTTATACAGCTTTATATCATACCCAAATTCACCCTAACATACTTAATGATATTAATGGAGAATATCCTGAAATTTCCAATGGGAAAATAAGCAGAACAAATAGTGTGAGATACACTACTTTTTCGCTTTGGGATACTTACAGGTATTATCACCAGCTAATGAGTTTACTTTATCCTAAAGAACAACTGGACATGGTGAAATCAATGCTTTCAATGTATGATGAAAATGGCTGGCTCCCTAAATGGGAATTAAACTCTACTGAAACATTTACTATGGTAGGAGATCCTGCAGCCATTGTTCTTGCTGACACCTATCTCTCTGGTCTCACAACTTTTGATGTTGAAAAAGCTTATGAAGCAATGTTGAAAAGTGCTACCCAAATTAAAAACAACCCGCTACGTCCTGGATTGAAAGAATATCTATCAAAAGGCTATGTAAGTCTTGATTCTGGGGTGTCTGGTCCAGTTTCTGTAACTCAGGAATATAATGCAGCAGATTTTGCAATATCAAGCTTAGCAAAAGCTCTAGAAAAAAAAGAATATAAAACTTTTAAAGAGCGATCAATTTCTTATAGAAAACTATTTAACCCTGAAATTAAATTTCTTCAGCCAAAATATAAAGATGGGAGCTGGCTAGAAAATTTTGACCCACTGGCTGGCTCAAATTTCACTAAAAACTTAGGGTTTATTGAAGGTAATGCCTGGCAATATCTTTTTATGCTCTCTCATGATATCCAAGGCTTAATAAAATTGATGGGAGGGCCAGATGCCTTTGAGCAAAAACTAGACATGGTTTTTGAAAATGGCCATTTTGATATGGCCAATGAACCAGATTTTGGATATCCATACCTCTATAATTATATACCTGGAAGTGAAGCCAAAGCTAGAGAGAGAGTCAAAAAGTTATTAAAAGATTATTACAAAAATACCCCAGACGGTTTACCTGGGAATGATGATACTGGGACTATGAGTGCTTGGGCAGTATTCAGTATGATGGGGCTTTATCCTATAATGCAGGATAACCCTACTTACTCATTAACAGCTCCAGCTTTTGATAGTATAAAAATTAATCTTAACACTGATTTTTATCCTAAAAACAGCTTAATTATTAAAAAAACTTCCACTTCAAAAAGCTATCCCAATGAAAAAATATGGATTGATAATAAACCGTTGTCAAACTTCTTTCTAAGCCATAATAAATTAATTAATTCTAAAACCATTCTATGTATACTTGAGGAGCTTTAATTTTTTTTATTTTAATAATATAAGTTGTAATTTTAAATAAGTAACTCAAAATATCATTAGCCTATTAAGTCAAGTTGTGTGTCAATATTGTATTTTATTAATCAACTTAAATGGATGTCACTATTATTTTGAAGCTTGATATACATGTCATGGAACAGCTTATTAAACCTTAACTTACTATGAAAAGAAGAAATTTTATTAAGAAAGCTAGTTTAGCTGGGATAGCACTTCCACTGGTAGAGCATAACTTATTTTTAAGCCATTCAAAGCTAAAAAAGCCAACGACCACCTTTCCTGTTTCTATTACAACCTGGAATTTTCATGAAGCAGGAAGAGTTTCTGGGGAACTCCTTGCTAAAGGGACATCTGCATTAGATGCAGTACAAGGTGGAGTAATGGTAGAGGAAGCAAATTTAGATAACACAACAGTAGGAAACGGCGGCTCTCCAGATAGAAGTGGTGAAGTGACGCTAGATGCAAGTATAATTGGCCCAGATGGAAATTGTGGGAGTGTGGCATATTTAAAAGACATTCAACATCCAATTTTAGTTGCAAGAAAGGTGATGGAAGACACTCCTCATGCATTCCTTACAGGAGAGGGAGCTTATAATTTTGCTATTCAAAATGGGTTTGAACCTCAAAATCTGTTAACTCAAAAATCAGATAAAAAGTGGAAAAAATGGTTGGAAGAAGAACAGTATAAGCCTGTTATTAATATTGAAAACCACGATACAATAGGAATGCTAGCTATAGATAAGACAGGAGATATAGCAGGAGCTTGTTCTACTTCAGGCTTAGCTTACAAGATGCCAGGAAGAGTGGGTGATTCTCCCATAATTGGAGCAGGACTATATCTAGATAATAAAGTTGGAGGAGCTGTAGCCACAGGAATGGGCGAGGAAATTATAAAAAACGTAAGTAGCTTTTTGATAGTAGAACTTATGCGCCAAGGGAAAACACCACAACAAGCCTGTGAAATTGCTATTGAAAGAATTATTAAGAGGAATCCTAAACATACAGAGATACAAGTAGGGCTATTGGCCATAAATAAAAAAGGTGAAGTCGGGGCCTATTCAATACACCCTGGATTTAGTTTTGTACTAAGCTCAAAAGGGCAGAATGATAATATTCAAAGTGAGTCTTATTTTTAGTACAACTCGTTTATATAACTCAAACAAATAATACGGCTTAAGATATATGTTCACAATAAATAGCTATCAAATGAAAACAAGTTTTTTCTTATTGCTGCTATGTTCAATGGTAACATACGCACAAGATTATGAAGTAACAAAGGTGGACAGTCCAATAGATTGGGTAAACCCCTTAATGGGAACAGACTCTAAACCTAGTCTGTCCAATGGGAATGTATACCCAGCTATTGCTAGACCATGGGGTATGAATTTCTGGACGCCACAAACCGGTAAGATGGGAGATGGTTGGGCTTATCAATATACAGCAGATAAATTAAGAGGGTTTAAGCAAACTCACCAACCTTCACCATGGATGAATGATTATGGGCAATTTGCAATAATGCCCATCACTGGTGAAATCCGCTTTGATGAAAACCAGCGGTCAAGTTGGTTTTCTCATGCCTCAGAGAAGGTAACACCTTATTATTATAAGGTGTACTTAGCAGATCATGATGTAACAACTGAAATAACCCCTACCTCTAGAGCTGCAAGTTTCCGATTTACCTTTCCAGAGTCCAATGATTCTCATATCATTATTGATGCTTTAGATGAAGGATCACATGTCCAAATTATACCTGAAGAGAGTAAAATTATTGGCTATAGTACAAAAAACAGCGGGGGAGTACCTGATAATTTCAAAAACTATTTTGTGATTAAATTTGATAAGCAATTTGAGGTTTCTCACACTTTTGATGGTAAAAAACTTTCAAAGTCTTTAAAAGCAGAAAATGAGCATGTAGGTGCCGTGGTTAGTTTCAAAACTAAAAAAGGAGAGAAAATCAACCTAAGGGTAGCGTCTTCATTTATTAGTTATGACCAAGCAGAGCTTAATATGAAAGAAATCGGAACAGATAGTTTTGATACCGTTAAAGAGAAAGGGCGTCAGGAATGGAACAAAGAACTTTCTCGCATAAAAGTTGAAGGTGGAAGCCCAGATGAAGTTAAAACATTTTATACAACGCTTTACCGCTCTTTGTTGTTTCCAAGAAAATTTTATGAATATAATGCCCAAGGGGATATTATCCATTACAGTCCTTATAATGGAAAAGTATTAAGTGGATATATGTTTACGGACACTGGCTTTTGGGACACTTTCAGAGCTTTATTCCCTTTTTTGAATTTAATGTATCCACAACTCAATGCAAAAATTCAAGAAGGTCTAGTCAATACTTACAAAGAAAGTGGTTGGCTTCCAGAATGGGCTAGTCCAGGCCTTAGGGATGTAATGGTAGGGAATAACTCTGCCTCTGTAGTAGCCGATGCTTTTCTGAAAACTGAAGGGAAGTTTCAGTATGATATTGACTTACTTTACGAGGCTCTCCTTAAAGGTGCAAATAATGAAGGACCGGTTACAGCAGTGGGACGTGCAGGTGCAAATTATTATAAACAATTAGGCTATGTGCCTTATGATGTAGGTATAAATGAAAGTGCTGCAAGGACCCTAGAATATGCCTATGATGATTTTGCTATTTATCAATTAGCAAAAAAGCTAAAACGCCCTAAAAAAGAAATTAAACTCTACAAACAAAGAAGCCTAAATTATAAAAAGTTGTACGATCCAAATCTAAAACTCATGCGAGGGAAAAATAGAGATGGAGAATTTATGAGAGATTTTAATCCATTCAAATGGGGAGATGCTTTTACAGAGGGCAATAGCTGGCATTACACATGGTCTGTATTTCATGATCCACAAGGTCTTATAAACCTTATGGGAGGAAAAGAAAAATTTGTGTCTCAGCTCGATAAGGTTTTTGAATTACCACCAGTTTTTGATGAGAGTTATTATGGTACTGTAATTCATGAAATAAGAGAAATGCAAATAGCAAATATGGGACAGTACGCTCATGGTAACCAGCCTATTCAGCATATGATATATCTATATAATTATGCTAATGAACCTTGGAAAGCTCAGTATTGGGTCCGAGAAACAATGGATAGAATGTATCAACCATCTCCAGATGGCTATTGTGGTGATGAAGATAATGGACAAACTTCAGCATGGTACGTTTTCTCTGCCTTGGGGTTTTACCCTGTAGCACCAGCTACAGATCAATATGTCCTGAGTACTCCTCTCTTCAAAAAAGTGTCTGTTGAACTAGAAAACGGGAATAAGTTGATTATTAATGCTGAAAATAATAGCAACACAAATAAATATATAAATCACATGAAGTTCAATGGTGAGGTGTACACCAAGAATTATTTAAAACATACAGACATAAGTAAAGGCGGTACTATTGATATAGAAATGGACAACAAACCTAACAAAAGGAGAGGAATTAAGGATGCTGATCTCCCGTATTCTTTAACTAATGATGTCGAATAAAAGCTAGGGTTTTAATTTTAAAAAAAATAGTAGAGTTCAAATATCCTTAAAATAAAGTGGATTATTAACTGTAATATCATAGTTAACCTAGAAATTTCCACGCTGAAAAAAGTGATGAGTTTTTTGAAATGTGCTTAGCTTATCTAAAGTCTTAGTGTTGAGCTTATTAAAATTAAAAAGATAGTAGTTTCGCTTTGCGTTTGAAATTGTTTATTTAATAAAACACACCCAGTTTTAGTATATTTTTCATTTTTTTGGGCGTAATTACTTAATAATTATTTAGATTAGCATGTTAAATCTATTTTAAAAGCCCTATAACATGAAAACAGCTTTATATGTAATGATTTCACTTTTGTGTTTTTTTTCTTATTCACAAAATACAATTCAAGGTACCGTTGTTGATGATTCTGGAGTGCCACTGCCAGGTGCTAATATTGTAATAGAGGATTCTAGCCTTGGAACAACCTCAGATTTTGATGGCAACTATACTTTGACTACAGACAAAAATTTACCATTCAATATCATCGTTTCCTTCACTGGTTTCGAAAACGTTTCAGTTCAGGTCACTGAAAATAATCAAACCGTAGATGTACAAATGAAGCTCAGTAGTGCTTTGGATGAAGTAGTCATTTCTGCATCCAGAACTCCAGAGCGAGTATTTGAATCGCCAGTAACTGTAGAACGATTTGGTTTGAAGGAAATTAAAAACACGGCATCGGCAGATTTTTATGGTGGCTTAGAGAATCTTAAAGGAGTGGATATCAACACCAACAGTTTAACCTTTAAGTCTATCAACACCAGAGGTTTTGCAAGTTTTGCAAATACAAGGTTTATGCAGCTGGTAGATGGAATGGACAATTCTGCGCCAGCACTTAATTTTCCCTTAGGAAATTTGATAGGAATGACAGAAACTGATGTTCTAAGCGTTGAAGTTCTCCCTGGAGCGGCTTCTGGTCTATATGGTGCAAATGCCTTCAATGGTATTTTGTTTATGAGAAGTAAAAACCCTTTTGACTTTACAGGAGTCAGCGGTTACGTAAAGCGAGGAATAACTTCTCAGGATGCTGCTGGAGATAATTCTTATACTGATCTTGGAGTCCGTATAGCCCACAAATTCAGCGATAAATTTGCAGCTAAAGTGAATTTTGGATATATCAAAGGAACAGATTGGTGGGCTACAAATGAATCTGATAAACTTAACCGTGGACTTACAAGGGCAGACACAGATTATGATGGCATCAATGTTTATGGAGATGAGGTCTCTACAAACATCAGGTCCGCCTCTGGCCTTGGCATTATTCCAGATGTGGAAGTGAGTAGAACAGGTTATAATGAAGCAGACCTTACTAATTATAACGCAGAAAGCTTAAAAGCTGACTGGGGTCTATACTACAGGCCTTGGGAGGATGATTTTGAAATACAATACGTTGGAAAGATTGGGAGTGGTAACACCATTTACCAAGGAGCCAACAGATATAACATCAAAAACTTCCTGCTACAACAACATAAAATTGAAGTCAAAAATGACAATTTCTTCGTCAGAGCTTACATGAATGAAGATGATGCCGGAGATTCTTATGATATGGTCTTTACAGGTATTAATATAAACAGAGACTGGAAAAGTGATGCAGATTGGTTTGGAGATTATATCCAAACTTATGCAGGTATAGAATTAACAGGCAACCCACAAGGCCTTACTACAGCACAAAAACACGCCGCTGCCAGAGCTGCAGCAGATACAGGAAGATTAGAACCTGGCACTCAAGCCTTTGAAAACGTATTCAATGAGGTTGTTCAAAACCCAGATTTAAGCGAAGGCTCAAGTTTTCAAGATAATTCTAAATTTTATCATTCTGATGCTAACTATAATTTTGGCCACCTTTGGGATTTTGCAGAAGTGCAAGTTGGGGGCTCTTTTAGGTCTTACAACCTAAATTCTGGAGGGACTATTTATACTGATAATGATGGGGCAATCACCTATTCAGAGTTTGGGGCTTATACTCAAATCCAAAAAGATATGGAACTTTCTGATGCTGTAAAACTAAAATTGACAGGGTCTTTGCGTTTTGATAAATCAGAATTATTTGATGGCTTTTTCTCACCAAGAGTTTCTGCTGGGTTCACTATAGCCGAAGATCATAACATTAGAGCCTCTTTTCAAACTGGCTTTAGAAACCCAACTACTCAAGATTTGTATATAGGGCTTGATGTTGGTAGAGCTGTTCTTATAGGAGGTGCGTCTGATAATCCTGAAAGATATGAAAGAGATTATAGTTTAAGTCCATCTGGCGCAGCAGTTCTTGGCTCGCCTTCTGTATCTATCAATGCTGATGGAGCTTATAACAATTCTTTTACGGCCAATTCTGTAAGTAGAGATTTTTCTCAATCTGGTAATCCTGCAGATTTAGAAATTGGTAATTCCAATTTTACTAAACCAGAGCAAGTCTCTTCTTTTGAGATAGGCTATAGAGGAAAAGCTCAGGGCTTTACAATAGATGCTTCTACATACTACAATATCTATCAAGATTTTATTGCCAACGAAACTGTGATAGCTCCTTTTTATGGTGATGTGGAATTAACTGAGACTGTGCCAGGTACCAACACTCCTTTGGCTGTTGCAGCTATTGCTAATGGTGACTTTCAGGCATTTCAAACCTATACTAATACTGAAGAAGAAGTTAAATCTTACGGCGCTTCTGTGGGGTTATCTACTAAGGTATTCAATGGATTTGACCTCAGTGCAAACTATACATATGCCAAATTAGATTTTGATATAGCAGCAAATCCTAATGTGAGAACCAACTTCAACACCCCAGAGCACAAAGTGAAAGCCTCTTTTGGTCACACAGAAGTATTTGAAAACTTTGGGTTCAACCTTTCGTGGAGATGGAGTGATAATTATTTCTGGGAAGCAAGTTTTGGAGATGGAGATGTGCCTTCGTTTAATGTCATCGACGCCCAAATCAATTATAGACTTCCAAAAAATAATTCTACTATCAAACTAGGGGCGGCCAACCTTCTTCAGGATGAGTATTTCACTGCATTTGGTACAGGATTCATTGGCGCTCAATACTATCTGTCCTGGACTATTAATAACCTCTAATCACTAAAACAAAGAATGATGAATTATATCAAATATACCTTATTTTCAGTTTTACTTGTAGGTCTTTTCTCTTGTGAAAGTGAAACTGTAGAAGACTTAAGAAATCGAAATGCTCAAGAAGAAGCTAAAGTATTTGAAGAGTTTACACAAGGAAGCGCAGATTTTTCTAATTATGTGTCTTTAGGAAACTCACTTACAGCTGGATTTTCTGATGGGGCTTTGTATAAAGCATCACAAAACAACTCGATGCCTTCCATACTGGCCCAGCAGTTTGCAGCAGTAGCAAATGGGGGAGATTTCACACAACCTCTTATGAATGATAATATTGGAGGGCTGTTGGCAGGTGGGAATCCGCTGCCAGATTTTGGTCCTAGACTAGTGTTTGATGGTGATGGTCCAGCACCTCTTGGTAGTATTGTGCCTGGGGTAACGCCATCTACAGATATTTTAGTAAACAATCCCCAAGGCCCATTCAATAATCTAGGCGTACCAGGCGCTAAAAGCTTTCATCTGCTTGCTCCTAATTATGGAGATTTTAATGGTGTTATAGCTACACCTCCAACGGCCAATCCGTATTTTGTAAGAATGGCTAGTTCTCCCCAAACTACTGTAATTGCTGATGCTATCGCTCAGCAGCCTTCTTTTGTTTCTGTATGGATTGGTAATAATGATGTCTTGGGGTACGCACTCTCTGGTGGTGATGGTTCAGATCCTATAACCCCTATGGATGGCCCTCCTGGTGTTGGTTTCCAGCAAACTTATGGGGCTATTGCGGCATCTTTAACGGGCAGTAACTCAGGGTTACAGGGAATAATGGCCAATATTCCAAACGTTACGGCTATTCCTCATTTTACTACTGTTCCTCATAATCCTTTAGATCCTGAAGACGAAGAATTTGCCGCTCAAATCCCTTCATTGAATGCTATTTTTGGTGGTATTAATCAAGTATTTACTGCGTTAGGAGAAACAGACAGAATTATTGAGTTCTCTACGGATGAGCCAAACCCTGTTGTTATCCATGATGAAAATCTTTCAGACGTCTCAGCTCAAATCACAGGCGCCTTAGCTTCAAGCCCAGAATTCATTGTTTTAGTTGAGAGTTTTGGATTACCAGCTCAAGCAGCCCCTCAAGTGGCTGGATTATTGGGCGCTACTTATGGGCAAGCCAGACAGGCTACAGCAGATGATTTATTGGTCCTACCTAGTAGTTCAGTCATTGGTACTGTAAATACAGACCGTGTCACCTTTCTAATTTCTCAAGGACTTTCTCAGCAACTCGCCGGTCAGTTCTCCGCTGAAGGCATTACACTTCCCTTAGAAGATAAATGGGTTCTAACTCCCGAAGAACAAGAAGACATAGCTACTGCTACAGCACAATTCAATCAAGTTATTTCAGACGTGGCTACTTCTAGCGGTTTTGCTTTGTTAGATGCCAACGCCTTACTAGACCAGTTGGCTACTACTGGAATAGAAAGCAGCAATCTTGTGTTGACGTCCAGCTTAGTTACCGGCGGCGCCTTTTCTTTGGATGGTGTGCACCCAACCTCAAGAGGGTATGCCTTGATCGCAAATGAAATGCTAAAAGCTATTGATAGTACTTATGGAACTAACTTTGAAGCTTCTGGAAATCTCGTTGATGTGTCAAGCTACAATACCACTTATTCCCCAGCTTTACAATAATAGGAATATCCAAAACGATTTATTTCAAAACAAAAAAAATTTACCCTCACCTGGGTAAATTTTTTTGTTTTTACACGCGCGTATTTATTTCTGATAATCAGTTTTTTAAGTGATTTGCCCGAAATTTTAAAAGCAATCAAATTTTAAAATGAAGTAAAAGACTATTTATTATTAATAGTTTTGATGCAATTATTCAAAATTTCATGATTTAATAAGATTACTATGAAGATTTTTTTGATGTCAACTCTATGTTTTTTTTTAGCAACAGCATCAGCCTATGCTGGTGGTTATAGAGTGTCAGCTCAAGGTCAAAGGGCTTTAGCTATGGGGCATGCAGGTGTTGGCGTAGTGAATAGTGCAGAAACTGCTTTTTTCAACCCATCTGGCTTGGTTTATCTTGAAGATAAGTTCACAGTTTCAGCAGGAATCACTGGTGTGTTTTCTGATGTGAAATGGCAAAACACATCGACGGGTGAATTTGCCGAAACTCAGCACGACCCAGGTACGCCGTTTTATTTTCATGCGGCCTATAAGCTTAATGAATGGATAAGCCTTGGACTGTCCGTAAGTACTCCATTTGGAAGCTCCGTAGAATGGGAAGAAAACTGGCCTGGTTCTCATCTGGCTAATGATATCAACCTTGCGGCTATCTATATACAACCCTTGCTCTCTATCAAAATATCAGAACACCTTAGCATTGGTGGTGGGCCCATATTTGCAACAGGTAATGTCAATTTTAATAGAAACGCAAACAGAACCCTCACGGACGAAATAGGCAATAGGTCAAACATTACCGTGGATGATACAGGCGTGACCAATTGGGGGTGGAGTGCTAGCTTTATGTTTACCCCTATTGATGCTCTCAGAATTGGCTTCAATTATAGGTCTGAAATTCTACTCAATGCTGAGGGTGGAGAGGCAGTCTTTGCCAATTTTCCAAACTCTTCTCTGACCCCACAAAATCAGGTCACTACTTTTGAGGCCTCGCTTCCCATGCCTGCAGAATTAACTGTCGGTTTTGCTTATCAACTTAATGAAAAATGGCTTTTTGCTTTTGATTATCAAATGGATTTTTGGGAGGTCTATAAGTCTTTGGACCTAGATTTTGCTAATCCTGACGTGCCTACATCTATCAATCCAAGAAACTATAAAAATGCTTCTACTTACAGGATGGGAGCTCAATATATTGCCACAGAAAAATTGACCCTTAGGGCAGGCTATTTCTTTGATGAGTCCCCAGTACAAGCAGGATTTTTTGCGCCTGAAACACCTAGAAACGACAGCAATGGCTTCACAGCTGGGCTATCGCTTCAGGTTTCTGAACAACTAGCTATTGATGCTTCATTTCTTTATTTAAGATTTAAAGAAGTTGAGGCGTCCTATGATTTCTATAGAGAAAACGGCCAGGCAGTACCATTTAGAGGGACGTATAAATCTAGTGCCTTTCTACCTGGCTTAGGCGTAACTTATAAATTATAATTCAAGATGAAGGACATTATAACCTATTTACCGTTTTTAGCTTTTGGACTATTTGCTTGTGAGCCAGAGTTTGAAAATGCGATAGAAGACAATGAAGTATATACCTCTGGTGAAGCAGATTTTACAACGTATGTAGCTTTAGGTAATTCACTTACAGCAGGTTATGCAGATAATGCGCTGTACCAACAAGGTCAAGACCATTCTTTTCCAAATATCATTTCAGGGCAATTTGCCTTGGTTGGCGGAGGTGATTTTACCCAGCCACTTATGGCTGATAATCTTGGAGGGCTAATGTATAACGGCAACCAAATTCTTCCCAATAGATTGGTGTTGCCTTCAGATGCTGGTGAGCCTGTCATCCCCCCACAACCTCTCGCTGGAACTCCCCAAACTGAAATTTCTACTAAGCTCGACGGTCCATTCAATAATATGGGCGTACCAGGGGCAAAGAGTTTTCATCTTACAGCGCCAGGGTATGGCAATGCAGCAGGTGTTCCTTCTCAAGAGGCTAATCCTTATTTCGCAAGGTTTGCAACTTCAGAGAATGCCACCGTGATAGGTGATGCCCTAGCCCAAGACCCCTCGTTTTTTTCACTATGGATAGGAAATAATGATATTTTGGGCTATGCCACTAGTGGTGGTACTGGAGAAAATCAAACAGGAAATACAGATCCAAGTACTTATGCTGATAATGACATTACAGATCCTGATGTCTTTGCTGGGATTTATAGCCAATTGATAGAAGGGCTAACCACTATAGCATCTGGAGGCGTAGTGTACAATATCCCTAATCTCACAGATATTCCTTTTTTTACAACTGTGCCCAATAACGCATTGGAACTTGATGCGACAACTGCAGCCAATCTTACTGGCTTTTTTCAAGCCCTAACGGGAATCTATACTCAAGCGCTTATTCAAAATGGTGTCCCTGCGGCTCAAGCTCAGAGTCTTGCCGCTCAGTATGCTATCACTTTTGAAGAAGGGCCAAACCGATTTATCATAGAGGTGCCTGTTTCTCAAACCAATACTTTAGGCTTTAGACAAATGTACCCAGAGGAATTGTTGCTGCTCACAATAGACCAGGCTGCGTTGACTCAAGGCTACGGCTCTGT